>ERZ506371.7-NODE-7-length-89629-cov-7.22725_pt1 | contig 89629 bp, 94 predicted proteins | sample MGYA00513058_ERZ506371 | MGnify/ENA metagenome assembly ERZ506371 | reverse complement strand
AACGCCGATGGTAGTACATTGTGCGAGAGTAGGTAGTTGCCGGGCTTCTCTTTGTATATTTGGAGGTTTAGCTCAGTTGGGAGAGCATCTGCCTTACAAGCAGAGGGTCGGCGGTTCGAGCCCGTCAACCTCCACCATTGAATTCAGCCGAAATAGCTCAATTGGTAGAGCAACTGACTTGTAATCAGTAGGTTGAGGGTTCGATTCCTTTTTTCGGCACCATTTATGTCCCGTTAGCTCAGTTGGTAGAGCACTTGACTTTTAATCAAGGGGTCACAGATTCGAGTTCTGTACGGGACACCACTTTTATTTGCCTCGGTGGTGGAATAGGTAGACACGTGGGACTTAAAATCCCATGCCTCTTAAAAAGGCGTGCCGGTTCGACCCCGGCCCGAGGTACCATAACCATTTTTGGGGCTATAGCTCAACTGGGAGAGCGCCTGTTTTGCAAGCAGGAGGTCAGCGGTTCGATCCCGCTTAGCTCCACCATTTGAGTTATTTTTAATTTAGGCGATTGGATGTATTTGGCTCTGTAGCTCAGCTGGCTAGAGCGAGCGGTTCATACCCGCTAGGTCGTGGGTTCGAGTCCCTCCGGAGCCACCAAATCGGATCCGTAGCTCAGTTGGTTAGAGCCACCGGCTCATAACCGGTTGGTCACAGGTTCGAGTCCTGTCGGATCCACCAATTGTTCTTTTATTTTGGAGAAATACCCAAGTGGTTGAAGGGTCCGGTCTTGAAAACCGGTAGGGGATGAAAGTCCCGCGGGGGTTCGAATCCCTCTTTCTCCGCCAACTTGATATCATACATCGCGGGATGGAGCAGTCTGGTAGCTCGTCGGGCTCATAACCCGAAGGTCGTAGGTTCAAATCCTTCTCCCGCAACCAAAACGGTTCGGTGGTGTAGTGGTTAACATGCTAGTCTGTCACACTGGAGATCGCGGGTTCAAGTCCCGTCCGAACCGCCACTTGTTCTTGCCTCGGTAGCTCAGTCGGTAGAGCAAAGGACTGAAAATCCTTGTGTCGGCAGTTCGATTCTGCCCTGAGGCACCATTTAACACTTTTAAACCAAAGATCAAAATAGAAGAAAAAAGGTTGATAGAATGAAGTTTTTTGAGCTTTTTCATCAACCTTTTTCTTTTTTTATATCTAAAAGTCGAAGTTTTCAATGCTGCTCTACCTACTGAACAGTATCTATTTGTAGTTATGATGAGGCAGTTGAAAATATATTTTCTTCAAAGTGCAAAACCGTTGATTCATAAAGTATAACAAGAGATACCAATTGGATATTCAGTTTTATCATGATTGAATTTTGTTTGCCAATCTTTTAGGAAATCGTTTACTTTAAATTAAATGATACACTTTTTGATTGTGCCTTGATTTTGAGTACTGGTTAAAAGGTGTTTCCCCAGGCCTTTTTTCACAATTGAAAAACAGTATTTTAAATCGTTAAATTAAGATAAGAAAGTGATTTTTTCTTTTTTTATTGACAAGATACTTTGCAAACTGACAAAAAAATGCTAAAATAAAATGACTGACTGTAAAAGTTGATACTTTGAAAGGAGAAAGTATAAATTCATTTTATACAACCGTACATGATGGAACAAAAAGATTTATATAATAACGAAGACGGTGTCAGCATTAAAGAAATATTTTCTTGGATTTGGGCTAAAAAACTGATTGGTTTGATTTTAGCGTGCTTTGTTCTGCTCATTGTCGTTTTAGGAGTGGTTTTTTTCTATAATCCAATGAAGGCGGTTTATTCCATTCGCTATCAATATGGTGGTATTCCGAATTTAGATCAAGGTACGTATGTCGACGGGTCTGTTTTCAATTACTTTGAAATTGTTTCCGAAGAAGCGATTCTTGCGACGATTGAAAAGGACGAATCGTTTTCTTCTTTAAAAAACGGTGTGGAAGGTGCTCAATTTTCCATTTCTTATACGCCGAAACAAGAGGAACAAACGACTTTGGAAGAATACGTTATTTCTGTCAATGCGAATTTTTTCAGCAATGAAAAACAAGCCAAAGCATTTTTAGTGGAGTTGGCTAAATACCCGCTTTATAAAACCACTGAAATTTTAAATCAACAGAACTACGATTATAATCTGACTCAATATGAATCGGTTGATACGTTTGAAGAACAGTTGGCGTATTTGACAAATCAGGTAAATTTTTTGATTGCAAACTATGATTTATTGATTTCTTATTTCGGAGACGCTTCGGTTGATGTACAGGGCAGCAATGCTTATTTATCGCAAATAAAACAGGAATTATCCAAAGTATTAACCGATGCGGATACCAATTTTTCCTTAACCGTCCTTCAAGATGAACTCGCTTATAATGGCTATGTGAAAGATTATACGAAAACGAAAGCGTTGTATGAAAAACAACTAGCTACATTGAAAGAAAAAATTTACGAAGATCCAACTGATCCATCCAATGATTCTTATTTGATTCGCCGGTTAAAAAAATTAGAAAGTCAACAAGAGGCTCTTTTGAATCAAACAAACGGTTCAACTGTCGTCACAACGGAAGCCTTAAAAGATATTGTCAATCAAATCGCTCAAATAAATGCCGAAATTGCTCAAATTGAAGATGAAATCAGAATTTTGACAAAGAAATTGGAAAATATCGCTTTGGTTGAAGAAGGTAAAGGAGAGACTTTTTTATCCGACAGTCAAACCTTTGCCGGAAAGATGGATAATCTAAAAAGACAACTTGAACAAGAAACCGAACTTTATAAAACAATTAGCAAAAACTTGTTTGAAACCAATATGCAAATCTATTTTATGGATGCGAAAGTGATAACAGAAACTGGTTCGATCAATCTTATTCTTACCGGAATCATCGGCATTGTCGGCGGTGTTTTGGTCGGAGGAGTCGTTGCCGGTATTTTAGGATATAGAAGCGAAAAGAAAAAAGAAGAAAAAGAGTTGAAAACGGAATAAAATTTAAAAAGATGTTTGAAAAATCAAAATTTTTGCAAACATCTTTTTCTTTTCTAATGGTGAAAATTATTGTATAATAGGGAGTAGGTGATAGTATGAAAGAGATTATCGAATTTTTCAATCAAAATCCGATTGCAAGAATTTGTTTGGATGCCTATTTGATTTTATTGATTGTCTCATTGGTTGTTTTTCTGATGTTTCGAATCAAGCGTTTGGTTCCTTTGATTCTGATCGGTTGTCTTTTGCTAGTTCTAGATTGGCTTGCCATCCAACTGAATTTGGAAATTTCCAAAATCGTTTATCCGATTATTCTGCAGTCGTATATTTTGATATGCGTCATTCTGATTGCGCCGGATCTTCGGAAAATCATGGACAGCAATCGTAAAATCGATACCCGAGCGGATATGCTTGTTTCTTCTACCAACGCAACCAAAGAAGCGATTGTCGATGCGGTTTTTCATTTATCGTCTATGAAAGTAGGAGCCTTGATTACCATCGAACAACACAACTCCTTAGAGCAATACGCCGAAAAGGCCATTCAACTCAATTCGGATATTTCTAGAGAACTGTTGGAGCAGATTTTTATCAAAGACTCTCCGTTACATGACGGTGGGGTTATCATCAGGGGGAATAAAATTGTTTGTGCCGGTGCGTATTATGTGTTAACGCAAGACAACAATTTGGATAAAACGATCGGTTCGAGACATCGGGCTGGAATCGGAATTTCCGAAGTAACGGATTCGTTGACGATTATCGTATCCGAAGAAACAGGAAACGTTCATGTGGCAACAGCCGGTTGTATGGTGGCAATCGACAATAAAAATGCTTTGTTGGAATACATCAATTTATTTTTAGGTAAATAGGAGGCAGTCTAATGAAAATAATCAATATCGTAATTGAAATTATAACGGCTCCTTTTGCTCTTTTACTGAGGTTATCCAGTAATAAGAAAAATTATTTTTCATCGTTGGCCAAACCGGTTTTTGTTCTTGCCATATCGTTACTGATTGTTGTTTTGATTGTTTTATTTTATTATCGAGATTTTATCTTTTAAGAAATAGAGGCAGAGTATTATGTATCAACATCCGATCATTCCGTTTATTTTATGTACGATTTTATTGATATTTGTTTTAAAACAATCGTTGAATAAACACCAATTGTTAAAAGGACGGTTTTTTCTTTGTTTTTTTCTTTGTTTCGGATGCGGCCTTATTCTAGTATTTTATCACGAAATCAAACAAAACCAGTGGTGGAATTCGATCGTCGAATGGATTTTACTTGGAATCGATCTTTTGGTCGGTCTTTGCATGATTGTTTTTTTAGAACTTTCGGCATCCAAAGAAAATTTTAATCATCAACTGTTTGAAACGCTGAGTCAAACGAAATTGTACTGTTTGGTTGATCGGAAAAACCGAATTACAGATATTTCGGATCTGTTTTTACAAGATTTGGGATTCAGTAAAGAAGAAGTCTTGAAAAAAAATTTATTTGATGTGATCGAGAAAAAATACCGGATTTTTTCATTAAACGGAACAGAAGCCTCTAAAAAAGATTTGAACATTTATTATTCGCCTGTCAATCAAACATCTAGTCAACCGATGAATTTGGAAATTCATGACGAGGCGGGCGATGTCAGTGCTTATTATTTTACGGAAACACCCATTCTCCTTTTCGGAAAACTCAAAGGAAGATTGTTTGTCGGTGATAAAAAAGGCAGTGAAACGTTAGTCGGAATGGAAAAAAATTTAGCTGACTCCGTTTCGGAATTGGAACTGATTAAAAGCCGTTTTATTACGGTTCTTGAAAAGACCAAAGAAGGAATCTTTTTTGCCGATTTAAAGGAAAACAGTATCTGGATCAATGATATTTTGGTTCAGCAACTTTGTTTAAGCGGAAACAGCCTCAGTTTAGAAGCGTATCAAAAAAACATTCATCCGGATGATTTGCCGTTGGTTTTAGAAAAATTGCGACAAGTCAATCAGGTTACACCGTCTTATCTGCTTTCATATCGGTACAATATCGGAACGAGATATGCCTACGTTCAAGAAGAAGGAATGCGAATATCAAACGGAAAGCAGATCGAACGATGCGGGATGATCCGTCTTTTGGATCATTACCGTTTTGCTCATACGGATACGGAGTTGGATAAGGTTTTAGGAGAACCGGAATTGTTTGCTCAATTAAAACGCTTGTTGGACCAACAAAAAGTTTTTCAGATCGTTTATTTTAAAGTCGCTTCCATTCCGGATTTGAATGAAAAATACGGGCGTAATATCGGAAACATGGCTTTATCGGAATACATTAAATTGGTGAAATTCCGGTATGTGGACCAAGAGATGATCTACCGGTTGACCGGCTTGGATTTTATTGCTTTGATAACGGATTATCGGAAGATGGATCTTTTGAAAAATTCTTTGATGAATCAAGAAAAAATATTACATGTTTCGGCAGAATACGGCGCGATCAAAGTGGATATCCAAACGTATATGGGAATCGTTTATTCTACGGAGGTCAAAACCGCTCAAGAAGCAGTCGATCATGGAAAAACGGCCTTGCTTTTGGCCATGAATCCGAAATACAATGCGAATTATGCGTATTACAAAGATCGTTTATTTGAGGATCTACAAAGGAGATAACCATGGTCAGTGTTTTATTACTGTTGGCCGGATCGTCCCAACGAATGAATTCGAAAATCAACAAGGTATTTCTTCCGTTGGGGGATAAACCGGTTTATGCTCATTCGCTGGAGTTGTTTTTAAAGTTCGGTTTGGAAGTGATTTGTGTGGTCAAAGAAGGGGAAGAACATCATCTAAAGCCGTATGTTCCTTTGATCAAGATCGTAAACGGCGGAAACACTCGGCAGGAAAGTGTTTATCGTGGGCTTTGTGCGGCCAAAGGAGATCAGATTTTGATTCATGATGCAGCCAGACCGCATTTGAAAGAACAAACCCTGCAAGACTGTTTATCGGCATTAAAAGAGGAAAAAGCCGTGTTAGTAGGATGTTTTTGCAAAGATACAATCTATCATCGAAATCCTCTTGCCGTGTTGAACCGGCAGGAACTGTTTCAAGCACAAACGCCTCAAGGAGGTCCGAAAGAAGCGTTGATCAAAGCGTACCGACAGGCAATGAAAGAAAATGTTTCGGCAACCGATGATCTTTCTTTGTTGTTGAAATACAGTCCGATGGAAGTATCGCTGATTGACGGTACGGATCAAAATTTTAAAATCACAACGCAATTGGATTATATCCTTTCAAAGGAGATGATGAAAAATGTATAGAATCGGCCATGCGTGGGATACGCATCGTTTGGTGTCCAACCGACCGCTTTATTTGGGTGGTGTTTTGATTCCATCCTCAGTGGGACTGGATGGTCATTCCGATGCCGATGTGGTTTTGCATGCCCTTGCCGAATCCTTGTTAGGGGCGCTTGCACTGGGAGATTTGGGAACTTTTTATCCGGACGACAGCCCCAAAACATTGGGAATGGATTCTAAAATCATTTTGAAAGAGTGTTATGCGAAGGTTTTGGAAGCGGGGTATGAACTTGGTAATTTGGATTTGACAATTTATGCCGAAAGCATTAAAATCGCTCCTTACCGTCTTGAGATTCGCCAGTCGATTGCCTCTATTTTACAACTGAATCTCAATCAAATCAGCGTCAAAGCAACTACATGGGAAAAAATGGGTTTCATCGGGCGCGAGGAAGCAATTGCTTCCGAATGTGTTTGCCTTTTATATAAAACATTGCAAAAAAAGAAAATTTGAATGTAAAGGAAAGTGTGTTTAAAATGAAAGATATAATTAAACTTTTTGAAGATTTACCGCTTATTGCCAAAATAATTTTATGTATTCCGGTATTGGATATTGTTTGGAGTGTTTATAAAATTATTCGGTCTTTGGATAAAAAGAATGTTTTGGGAATCGTTTTAGGTGTTTTAACGATTTTTCCGGGTGCCTTTTTCATTTGGATTGTCGATCTTGTCACCGTCATCTTAAATGGAAACGTATGGTGGTTGGATTAAAAGAATAAAATTAAAAATTTTGCAATGTTTACTCTTTGTGCTATAATAAAAAATATAGACAGGAGGTTTGAAAATGGAAAAATGGTTTGAAAGGCAATCCAGATTGGTGCAATTGATTTTATTGCTGATTCCCGGTGTAAACTGGATTGTAGATTGTAGAAGTATTGGTTCGTTGGAGTCATGCACTTAGAAAAGGAACACTGCTGAAATATTTGATCGCTATTTTGGTAACAATTCCGACGGGAATTATCGTCGGTTGGTTGGATATGTTGTGGTGTTTACTATTTCATCATTTGTTTCTTTGTGACTAGACGAAAAAAATGGATATGGAGAAAATCCATATCTTTTTTTTTGAAAAGGTGGTGTGAAAATTGAAGAAAAAAATAGATTTATTATTGGTGACGTTGCTTTTGTCTTTTGTAGGCGGTTTTATGGATGCTTACAGCGTTTCTTTTCGGGGCGGGAAATTCATTTTTATGCAAACCGGTAATTTGATTACGATGATAGACGATTTGATTGGTCGAAATTGGGTCGGTTTTTGGTTGGGATTTTTGTCTTTTATCTCGTTTTTATTCGGTGTGGCGATTGCGATTTTTATTTTAAAAAAGAAAAAAAGTTTGCCGCTGTTGATTGTTCTTATGGTGGTTTTGATGATTCCGACTTTCTTTTTTCCCAAGACAGACGGCCTAGATTGTTCTTGGTTCGCGATTGCCTGTTTGGGAATTGCTGCCGGTATTTTGTTGGAAGGATTTCGTTTTTTCATTGTTCCTTTTACACCGACGATGATGACAAACAATTCCCGTTTGATGGTTGAAGCGCTTTTCGAAAACAAGAAAAAAGCCTTGGTTTATTTGGCGATCCTATTTAGTTTTTTGTTGGGGGTTGCTTCTGAGAGCATTTGGATTTATTTTGGTTCGGCTCTTTATTTAAGTCCGCTCTTACCGCTATTTCTAATGGCTTTTTGTGCAATCTTAATTGTGCGGGCAAAAGAAGAAATTTGAAAGGTGATTCGTCTTTTTTTGCTAAAAAATTTCCAAGAAAAAAAGGAAAAATTGCAAGAAAAAGAAAAACCGTATAGAAAACGACCTTTCAAAGCTGATTTGAATGACTTTCTTACAGTTGGAATATTTTAGCCGCTTGGTTTCATAAAATGAACTGGTGATACAATGAAAGTAAAAGAAGGAAAGTTCGTTTCTGACGGTTTGGAATTAAATACATTGGAGGTGGCTTTGGATCATACGACTTTGCTGATTATCGAAGGGTACGGCGGATTTGTGATGTGCGGTGCGTTAGATGTCGAAATTTACAACTCACCGAAGATGATCGCACGTGGTGTGATTTGCGGCAAAGCCATTGGTGTCAAAACCATTGAAGAACTGTATCAAGCCGAATTGGCGGAAGTCTGTCAATATGCCAAAGCGATCGGTTGGGAACCGGGGATAAGGGTTTATGAAGCCTTTCACATCTTATCTCAAAAAGAGTAGTCTGCCGTTTTTGTTGGCATTGATTTTAGGGTTTCTCGGGAAAATGACGATGGGTTATTTTTCCGAGGCCGTCAATACGTATGCCCAATCGCTGATTTTAAATTATTCTCGGGATGTCATCGATCAAGGGGTTACCAATGCGGTGATCAGCGATTTAGGCGGCGAATCGTTATTGAAAGAATCCTACGATCAATCCGGAAAAGTAAGTTATGCTTATTTGGATGTTCGCAAAATCAATTTGATTCGGACCAATACCTCCAAATATGTAACAGATGCGATTGATATTATCAATCAACAAGAAAATTTTCAAACCATTGAAATTCCGCTCGGTTATTTTTTCGGACGGAATTATTTTTTATCAAACGGCATCAGAATTCCGATTGAACTGGAAGTTGTCGGCAATCAGCAAATTGATATTCAAGCCGATGTGGAAAGTTACGGATTGAATACAACCATTTTACAGATCAACCTTTACGTATGTTTGGAAATTCAAAGTGTTATTCCGTTTCAGTCGCAGAAGATAAAGACCGAAACTTGGATTCCGTTATCGCTTGAGATTATGAACAACGATATTCCTTATTATTTGGGGGATTTACTGAGTTCCTAAATATATTCTTGGTTTTAAGCAGCAAAAGTGATATAATACTTAATAGGTGGTAAAATGCTAGTAGAAACAAAAAAGGGTAAATTCAAACTGGAGAGAAATTTCCGCAATGCATTTGTAAAAGAAACATTTGAAGAAAAATATATCGAAGAATGTTTCGATCGGTATCTATATCTTGTCGGTGATATCAGTTCGGGAATTTTACGTTTAAAAGGGTTTGATGCCAATCCCCGCAGTAAAAATTATTATCAATATATGGACGATTATTTGGAATCGTCTTGTGCTATGGGATGTCCGTATTATGTTTTAAAGCGTTTGAAAACAACAGCCGAAGTTGAAAAAGTTTTGAAAGAAAAAACACCGGTTGACGAAGACGGAATTAAAATTCGGCCTTTGATCAAAGAATCTTTTGATCGTGAGTCTTTGATTTTGGAATCGTCTTTAAAAGAAAAACCGTCGATTCGAATCGATACCGGCAAAATCAATCGTTTGCCGAAAGCCGATGTTCCTTTAGAGATCAAAGAATATATTGAACAAGATACGATGGGAAATAAAAACAACACCAAACAGCCGGAAAAACCGGTCAACACGACCAGTTATATTTCCACAAGTCCCGGTTTTGTTCCGAATCAGAATAAAAATCATTATTATCATCAAAATAAGAATCGTAATAAAAAGAAAAAGTAAGGGTTGTCGAGAATTATGGATCAAATAGAAACACAGATTATAAAAATATTGGATAAGATTCGGCCTTATCTCAATTCAGAAGGCGGAGATTTAGAATACATCGGATTTAAAGACGGCATCGTCTATATCCGAATGCTCGGTGCTTGCATGGATTGTATCGCGCTTGATTCTACGTTAAAAGACGGCATTGAATCTCTATTAATTGAAAATATTCCGGAAGTTATTGAAGTAAAAAACGTAGCAGAGGGAGTGGATTTGGATGGTATTTCTTTCTGATAATCCAGGAACCATTGACGGATTACTGGATTTGATCAATCAAAGGGCTTTTCAGATTATTTGGTTGTGCATTATATCGATGGCTTTTTGTCAAATTCTAAAATTTATTTTATTGTCGATTCGCAATAAAAAGATTTTTTGGCGGTCTTTGATTACGACCGGCGGTTTTCCGTCTTCTCATACCAGCACGTGTATTACGCTTGTCGTTTCGTTGTTTTTATTTCAAAGACACGATTTGGACGGTCGGATCGATTGGTCGTTTGCCGCTGCGGTCATCTTTTCCGTTATTATCATTCATGATGCGATGGGGGTTCGCTTGGAGGCATCCAAACACGCTAAAATTTTAAATCATCTGACATCCGATATTCCGCAGGAAGAAAAAAAGGAAATGGGATTCGGAAAAAAATTGAATTTAAAAGAAATGCTCGGCCACAAAGGAACGGAAGTTTTAGGTGGTATCGCAATTGGTGTGCTTGTGGCAATTTGCGGCTATTATACGATTTTGGCGTATTTGTAATGAAGTCTCGTCTTTTTTAAGAGGAGACTTTTTCCTTATTCGGTTTATCTTGTAAACGTTTTATATTAGTGTTATAATAATACTAGATATTTGGAGGAGGATTTAAAATGAATCGATATTTACAGTTGGATATTACGCAGGCGAAACCCTTTTTTACGGATGCTGAGTATAACCAAATGAAAGAAGAAGTAGTGGCGGCACACCGCACTTTAAGAAACCAAACGGGAGCGGGGAATGATTTTTTAGGATGGCTCAATTTGCCGATGGATTACGATCATCGGGAAGTTTGTCGGATTAAACAAGCAGCCGGAAGAATCAAAGAACAGTCTCAGGTTCTTTTGGCTATCGGAATCGGCGGATCTTATTTAGGGGCTCGTGCGGCTATTGAGATGTTGAAAAAGTATTTTAACAACGAAGGTGTTGAAGTGATCTTTGTCGGAAATCAAATTTCCGGCACGTATGCGGCCGATTTATTGGACTATTTAAAGGATAAAGATTTTTCCATTAATGTCATTTCAAAATCGGGTACAACCACCGAACCGGCGATTGCGTTTAGAATTTTCAAAGACTATATGGAAAAACGTTATGGTAAAGTGGAAGCGAAAAAACGGATTTACGCGACAACGGATAAAGCCAAAGGGGCTTTAAAGACGTTAGCGGATACCGAAGGATACGAAACGTTCGTTGTCCCGGATGATGTGGGCGGTCGTTTTTCGGTTTTGACACCGGTGGGCTTATTGCCGATTGCCGCCAGCGGCGTTGATATTGACGAAATGCTCGAAGGCGCCAGAAAAGCCTTCTTGGATTATACGGAAGAAGAAGTGGATCAAAACGACGCGTTGATCTATGCGTTGGTACGGAATTTACTGTATCGCAAAGGCAAAAAGATCGAAATGCTCGTCAACTATGAACCGCGTCTTCAGTATTTTGCGGAATGGTGGAAACAGTTGTACGGAGAATCCGAAGGAAAAGACGGAAAAGGGATTTGGATTACTTCGGCGTCTTTTTCAACCGATTTGCATTCGTTGGGACAAATGATTCAAGACGGAGAAAGAACAGTATTTGAAACGGTTATCAATATCGAAAATCCGGAAAAAGATATTACGATCGAAGCCGATAAAGATAATTTAGACGGTCTTAACTTTTTGGCCGGAAAGACAATGGATTACGTCAATAAAATGGCGATGAACGGAACGATGATCGCGCATGTGGATGGCGGTGTTCCGAATCTTCGGGTGACGATTCCCAATGTTTCGGCTTATTCGTTTGGATACATGGTGTACTTTTTCGAATTGGCTTGCGGTGTTTCGGCTTATGTGTTGGGGGTTAATCCGTTTAATCAACCGGGCGTAGAAGCATATAAGAAAAATATGTTCGCGCTGCTTGGAAAGCCGGGATATGAACAAATGAAAGCCGAATTGGAAGCAAAATTAAGAAAATAGAAAAAATCCCTCATTCGATAATGAGGGTTTTGATTTAAAGGGAGGGACCTATGAACGAATCAAAAAGAATAGCCCGTTTTGAAAAGGTATCAAAAGAACAATTTTACAGTGCCTATGAGAAAAACGATCAAGAACAAGTATATGAACAAATTCAACTGCCGAAAAGAGCAACCAAAGGATCGGCCGGATATGATTTTTTTGCGCCGTTTGATCTTGTGTTAAAGCCGGGAGAAACGATTAAAGTGCCAACTGGTATTCGAGTATGGATGGAACCGCAATACGTCTTGCAGTTGTATCCCAGAAGCGGACTTGGTTTTCGCTATCGTCTGCAACTGAACAATACGGTCGGTATTATTGACAGCGACTATTATTATTCGGATAACGAAGGGCATATTTTTGCCAAATTGACCAATGATTCCAAAGAGGGTAAAACGGTCGTGATTGCCCAAGGGGACGGTTTTATGCAAGGGATTTTCTTAGAATACGGGATTACCGTTGATGATGAAGTAGAGGCCGTCCGTAACGGTGGATTCGGCAGTACGACGGAAAGGGAAAAGAAGAAAAATGATTGATTTTACAATAGAACAAGTATCGTTTCGAAACGAAGATTATTCGGTCTTGGATTTCGGTGCCAAAAGCGATATTCATTTCAACAATCAAAAAGCATTTCAACAGGCGATTGATACCTGCCATGAAGAAGGCGGCGGTAGAGTGGTTATTCCCAACGGATTTTATTATACCGGGCCGATTCAGTTAAAAAGCAATGTCCATCTATATTTGGCGGACAATGCATTTGTGCAGTTTACGAAATCCAAAGAAGAATACCCATTGATTTGGACAAATTTCGAAGGTAAAAAACGAATTCGTACCGTTTCTCCCATTTGGGCCAAAGAGGCGGAAAATATCGCGATTACCGGCAAAGGAATTTTAGACGGAAACGGATTTTTATGGCGTGGCATCAAAAAATGGAAATTGACGGAAAAAGAATGGGATCGTTGTTTAAAAATCAGTCCTTATGTGATTCCGACCAAAGAAGGCGGTATTTGGTGTCCGACCAAAACCTATTTTGAGGGAAGTCAAAAAGGAGAACCGGATTATGAGGATGAACAAGCGCTCGAAAAAGCCGCCGACTATTATGATATGTACCGTCCGGTTTTTGTATCGTTTATTTCCTGTAATCGCGTTTTGATAGAAGATGTTACGCTAGAAAATTCTCCGGCTTGGAACGTTCATCCGCTTTTTTGTAAGAATTTCACGATGCGTAATGCCAAAATTAAAAATAAATTTTCGGCTCAAAACGGGGACGGATTGGATTTGGAATCCTGTGAAAACTGTGAAATTGTCGGTACCGTGTTTGAGGTCGGAGACGATGCGATTTGTTTGAAATCCGGTAAAAATAAAGAAGCAAGGCAAATCGAAGCCCCTTGTAAAAACGTTTGGATTCATAACTGTAAAGTGTTTAATGCGCACGGCGGTTTTGTAGTGGGCAGTGAAATGAGTCGCGGTGTTCGCCACGTATTGGTTGAAAACTGCACGTTTGTCGGCAGCGATACGGGGATTCGGTTTAAGTCGGCGTTAGGTCGCGGCGGTGTTGTCGAAGATATTTTAATCAGAAATATCCAAATGGCCGAGATCGTGGAAGAGGCTGTGATTTTTACAATGGGTTATACGCTTTCGACGTTGGAAAAGACAGACTCCGATAAAGTGGATGCCATTACGGAAGACGATGTTCCGGAATTCAAAAATATTTCCATTGAAAACGTAAAATGCAGTGGGGCAGCCATTGCCCTTCGTTTTCAAGGTTTACCGCAAAAACCGATTCACGATATTACGATTCGAAACAGTCGGTTTATCGCAAAAGAAAGCATCGAAATGGCTTATTGCGATAAAATTCAATTGGAACAGGTTTCCATTACCACCCCTTCTAAGGTGGAAAAATACCGATAGAAAAGTATTGCAAAACGCTTGGAAATATGATAAAATGAAAAAGCTGTTTAAAACGGCAAAGCACAATGTTCCGCTGGCAATTGGGATTTTAGGCCATGAACGTTGGAAGATAAGGAGTTGAGTGATCATGGCAAACGCAAAAGGACAAGCATTGATTAACGAAATTACGGCCCAGTATATGCAAGAACGCCCGTCGTTCCGTGCTGGTGATAGCGTAAAAGTATTCGTTAAGATTATCGAAGGCGATACCCATCGTATCCAAGTTTTCGAAGGTTTGGTAATGAAACGTCAAGGAACAGGTATTGGCGAAACGTTTACCGTTCGAAAAATGTCTTACGGCATCGGTGTAGAACGTACATTCCCGGTTCATTCGCCGAATATTGACCATATTGAGGTTACAAGAAAGGGTAAAGTTCGTCGTGCAAGATTGAACTACATTCGTAACTTATCAGCAAAAGCTGCTCGTATTAAGGAACGTCGATAATCTAAGAAAACTCCGTTTAAGCGGAGTTTTTTTCATTGTTGAAAAAAGAAATATAAAAAAACGGCTTTATCAAAAGTCGTTCCATTTAAGAACATTTGTCGGAAAAGGCCATGTTCAACTTGATTTTTCATCTTGAATATACAACTGGGGTTTTATTTTTCCGATAGAAAACAAATTTTTTAAAAAACAGAGCATTTTTTGTATAAACTTTACAAAATCCTGACATTTATGGTTTATACTGAATTATCATGAACAAGATTAAGGGAGGAAAATAAGATGATCCATATATTGGTTGTCGAGGATGATCGCAATTTATGCGAAAGTGTTTGTCGTTATTTAAATCATTATGGCTACCGAACAATGGGCGTTTCTAATGGAGTTGAAGCGCTTCAATTTATGGAAAAACAAAAATTCGATTGTATTGTCAGTGATATTATGATGCCGCTTATGGACGGGTTTGAATTTGCCGAAACGATTCGGGCTATTGATTCGCAAACACCGATTCTTTTTATGACCGCTAAAGACGATATTCCTTCCAAAGAAAAAGGATTTGAAAGAGGAATCGACGATTATCTTGTCAAGCCTTTCGAACTGGCTGAGTTGAAGATGCGCATTACTGCATTACTAAGAAGAGCTAAAATCCAGGCGGATCAAAAAATCGAAATCGGATCGTTTTTTATTAGCGAAGACGAACATTTGGCGACGTATCAGGGAATTGAAATCCCGTTGACGGTAAAAGAATTTTCCGTTTTATATCGGTTGTTGTCGTACCCAAAAAAGACTTTTTCCAGGGCGGTTTTAATGGAAGAATTTTGGGGATATGATTCGAATTCTTCTTCCCGTTCGGTCGATGTTTGTATTGCGGAAATTAGGAAAAAAATTGCTGTTGTGAAAGAATTTGAAATTCTTACCGTTCACGGTTTGGGATATAAGGTGGTTATTGATGAATAAAAAAATGGGATTTTCCGTCTGGGGTTATTTGATTTTCTTTATAACTGTTGCCGTTATTATCACTTGTGCCGTTTTACTTTACTCGGCATTGGAATCAATTCAAAATATTGGGATTGTTTCATTGGTCATGTTTCTTATTATTGCGTTTCTTTCGGCGGTTTGTACCGTTATTGACTGGTTTCGTCGGAAATGGATGGTTGAAAAACCGGTTCGGCAAATATTGGATGCGACGGAAAAGATTGCCGGCGGTAATTTCGAAGTTCGTTTGAAACCAAACCATCCTTACGATAAATACGATGAATATGATTTGATTTTTGAAAATTTAAATCAAATGGCCGCCGAACTTTCCCATAACGAGTTATTGAAATCGGATTTTATTTCCAATGTTTCCCATGAAATCAAAACACCATTGGCTATTCTTTCCAATCATGCCCAACTGTTGCAGGACGAAAGTCTTTCCGAAGAAGAACGTCAAGATTATACGAAAACTTTACTGCATGCCACAAAAAGGCTTTCGGATTTGATTACCAACATTCTCAAACTGAATAAACTGGAAAATCAGGTCATTCAGGAAGAAAAAGTTGTGGTGCATTTCGGAGATTTTTTAGGTGAAATCGTACTAAGTTTTGAAGAAATGATTGCTCAAAAAAAGATCGAATTAAATTGCCAGATCGATGATATTGTACTGGAAGCCGATCAGACTTATTTGGAAATCATCTGTTATAATTTATTGTCCAATGCCGTTAAATTTACTTCTGAAGGGGGACAAATAAGCATTCGTTTAAAAGAAACCGATGATTCGGTTTTATTGGAAGTAGCCGATACCGGCTGCGGAATGACCAAAGAACAAGGAGCCCGTATTTTCGATAAATTCTACCAAGCGGATCCCTCACATAAACAGCAGGGAAACGGTTTGGGATTGGCTCTTGTCAAAAAAGTAATCGATAATATGGGTGGAGAAATTTTGGTGGAAAGTGAGATTGGAAAAGGATCGCGTTTTGTCGTAACGCTAAAAAAATAAGATGAAAATATTGGAAAAAATAACGGATCGACTTAAAAAATATGCTCTATTTCGTCCGGTATTGGAAAATTACGGAATTCGGACGATTACCGTGACCGTCGGCGGAGCCATATTGAATCTTTTATTTGCTTTCTGTAATGGGATCGTCGCATGGCAGTATTCCTCCATTTGGTATGGTTCTATTGCCGGATATTATTTGATGTTGGCTGTTCAGCGGTTGTTTATTCTTTTTTCTTATTATATCGTTAAGAAGAAAAGCAAGGATGCCTTCGCCCTTGCGAAAGGAAAACAAGCTGTTTACCTTGCCAACGGAGCCGTGATCGTTCCTCTTGCCATCGCTTTAGCCGTGGCTTCTGTGCAGATGGTTCTTTCCGATCGACCGGCAAAGACCGGCGATATTATGGCTATCACGTGTGCGGCGTATACCTTTTATAAAATCGGTATGGCCATTCGACATTTCATCAAAGTAAGAAGAATGAAGGATCCGTTTCTTCAGACGATTCGAAACATCGGTATTGTGGACGCTTTGGTATCCGTTTTGGTTTTGGAAACAACCCTTATTCCGACGTTTGGGCAAATGGATCAAGACATGCGCCTCATTGTTGCTATATCCGCTTTTGTTATCGTGTCATTCACGATTGGCATCGGCAGTTATATGATTATTGAGGGAACAAAAAGAAGAACGAAGATGAATAGGAATGTGGAGGAAGAACATGAGTGATAAATTTACTTATACTTATTCTAGTCCGACTCCGGACGAAAGAAAAGAAATTGAACGAATTCGGGATCAATACATCCAAAGAGGAAAAACCAGTTTGGAAAAGTTGAAAGAACTGGATCAACGGGTAAAACGTCTTCCGACGATGTTCGGGTTGGTTTTGGGAATTATCGGCGTGTTGGTATTTGGATTGGGCATGGCGATGGTATTGGAATGGAAAAGGCTTATTTTGGGGAGTTTGGTCAGTATGATCGGTGCTGTTTGCGCCGGATGTGCGTATCCTGTTTACCGAGTGGTTTTTCTCCGAAACAAAAAGAAATATGCCGATGAAATCATTGCTCTAAGCAATACATTATTGCATGAGGATGACAATCATGAAAGAAACTGATTGGGATCGTTTGACGGTTCATATTAAAAAAGAAGTGGTAGAAGAATTGAAAAACAGTTATGCTGCTTTCGGATGGAATCTTGTTCAAGAACAAGAACATCCGCAATATTCGGATACAAAAGTTCTTTATTTTACCCGGCCTCATTTTTTAATGCACAAAGATGCATTGCAGTTTTTGCAAGCTTCGTTTGAAATTGCATTCAATCAAACCGGAAAATTGGAAGACAAAAAAAAGGAACGGTCGACGATTGTGGGTATAACCGGGGGATTGTCGGCTGCGTTTTTGATCGGCATCGGCATTTGGCTGATTTCATTAAAGGAATGGGCAGTTGTTATTGGTTTTGTTTTGGTTTTGATCGGCTTGATCGGTGCGATCGTTATCGGTTTTTGCATTTTAAAAATGTATCGGCTGGATTGTAAAACGTATACGAAGCAAATAGAAGATGAAAAAAAGGAGATGGAAAGGATCTGTCAGGAAGCGAGGAGGTTACGGGAAAATGAAGCAACAACCACCGAACAATAAAATCGCGCATTCACCCGAACGGGCATTACTGAAAATTCGAACGGAAAAAAACAGGGCACTGATTTTAAAAACGGTCTTGCTGCTTTTTCTTTTTTTATTGCAACTGACTGTATTGTCGTTGTTATACGGATGGGTCATTCATGCGTTTACAGGATACATTGTTTTGTCGTTGGCCTTGAGCGTTTGTTCTGCGATTGCGGTTTTGTCTTCTAAACGTAACGATGCTTCTAAAGCTGTTTTGGTTTTTGTAATTCTCGTCTTTTTCCTAATCGGTTTCATTCTTTATTTTTTCCTAGATGAACGAATTTTTTTCAGAAGATCGAAAAAACGGTTTCGTCAAGTTTTTACCGTTGCTTCTATGCCCAGTGGCGAACGAATCGACTTATCTTCTTGTGATCAAAGAGTAGCAGAGGATAGTCGTTATCTCCAATCGGTCGGACATTTTTCGGTTTACGGCGGAAGACAACAGTATTTTTCTTCCGGTGGTTTATTGTTTGATGATTTGCTTGAAAAGTTAGATCAGGCTCGAAAATTTATTTTCATCGAATTTTTTATTGTAGCAGATGGAATTCTTCTGGATCGATTTGCGCAGAGGTTAATTTCAAAAGCCAAAGCCGGCATCGATATTCGGATCATTTACGATGATATGGGAAGTCACAGTGTTTTTTCGGCGAAAATGAAAACAAAACTGCGTGTTGCCGGAATAAAAGTTAAGCCGTTTAATCGTCTTTTGCCTTTCTTTCATATGGGATTGAATCTTCGGGATCATCGGAAAATGGTGATTATTGACGGGGATATAGCCTATACCGGCGGTGCGAATTTGGCGGATGAATATACCAATGAGGCACGGCTATATGGCTACTGGAAAGATGCAGGAATCAGGACAGAAGGCAGTGCCGTGAACGCCTTTACGAAGTTCTTTTTAAGGCAATGGGATTTTTTGACGGGAATGACAAGCGATTATGACCGTTATTATAACGTCTTTGCCCAAACAACGCAAGCGGTTGTTATTCCCTATTGCAGCGGCCCGGAATATGATCGACCGGTCGCCAAGGAAGTTTACTTGAATATCATTGCCAAATCCCAAGAAAGAATCTATATCATGACCCCCTATTTAATTTTGGATTCCAGCATGATGAATCTTTTGATCAATAAAGCGCAGGCTGAAATAGATGTACGAATCGTTTTGCCGGGCATTCCGGATAAAGCCGTTGTCTGGGAAGCAACGAAAAATTATGCGTATGAATTACTGGAAAAAGGGGTTAAAATTTACTTTATGCGCAATAGTTTTGTTCACAGCAAAGTCATCCTATCGGATTATTGTGTCGTCGTCGGTTCGGCCAATATGGACATGCGTTCTTTTTTCCAACAATTTGAATGCGGACTGTATACCGATGATGAGAAAGTAATGAACGAAGTGGCGGCGGATTTTGAAAAAACCTTTGCCATGAGTGATTTGCAAGCCTTACAAAAGGTTTCTTTTTGGAAAAGAGGATTGCAAAAAATCTTAAAGTTGGTAACACCCCTTTTTTAACAAAATCGAACTTTGTTTCGATTTTGTTTTTTTTTACAAATATCTTACAAAAGCATAAAAAAACTTAACATTCGAGCGGTACAATGAAAACGTCATAAAGGAGGAAAAGAAATGACACAACAAGAAAAAGAAGTAATGTTTTTAAACAAAATTCAGAAGGAATATCGTTCTTGTGAAAAAACGAAATTGGAAAAATTGAAAATTTTGGATCAAAAAGTCAGACGTCCGGCTGTGCTGTTTTCATATGGCTTTGGGATCTTTAGTGCGTTATTACTTGGTGTTGGAATGTGTTTGGCGATGAAAGTGATCGGCTCAACACTGTCTTTTGCGATGCCGCTTGGTATCGGGATAGGAGCAATCGGAATCCTTTTGCTTTCAATTAATTCTTTTTTGTATCGGGCGATTTTAAAGGCAAGAAAAAATAAATACAAAAACGAAGTTCTGTCTTTAAGTGATGAAATTTTGAATAAATAAAAGAGGGAGGAAATTGGGAATGGAAAATAAAAAACAAGGATTTTTTAAAAAAGCGTTTTATGATATGAAAGAAAGTGCTAAAATCCAAGCGCAAGTGGACAAAGCAGAGTTTGCCGCTAAAAAAGCGGAAGCGAAGGCCGATTTTGAAGAAAATCGAGGAACGATTTCGTTTGAGAAAGCCAAACAACAGGGGAATCGTTCTTCTAAACAAGAAAGAATAAAAGATGAAGCGATGGAAAAAATCAAACAGGCCGAACAAAGAAAAGAAGAAGCCGAAAAGCGGTATGAAGCGGCACGGGCTGAAAGGAATCGTCTTCATGAAGAACGAATGAATAGAAAAGAAAACAAGCAGTAATCGATAAAAAAACGCGTCTAATTAAAAAGACGCTTTTTTTAACGTTTTAAATAAAAAAAAGACTGTCAAATTGAACAGTCTGGTAACCACAAAACGTGGCCGAATGAAAAGAAGTTTAGATTTAAATTTTATAACGATCACCGTTATTGTTGACTTTCCTCATCTTCTAGGGTGTATAACGGTTCGGCATCAATATCCTCTTTCGAGTACAGTTTATCGGTATATAAAATACCGTCTAAATGATCGTATTCATGCTGAAATACAATAGCGGGGTATCCTTCTAATGTCAATGTTATGGTTTTGATTTTGTGATCGTTGAAATTGTATAAAGAGACTTTGGCTGTAATCTGATAATGACGCGGTGTAACCAATCCATCTGTGGAGCGATCAACCGAAAGACAACCTTCTCCGCCGGGTAAATAAACCATTTCTTTGCTTTTTTTCAAAATGACGGGATTGAGAACCGCAAGTAGGTATTGTGTTTGTTTTTCATCCAAAAAATCAGTGCAGTTGATTGCAAACATTCGTTTTAAAACTCCTACTTGTGGAGCGGCAATCCCCACTCCCGGCCGGATTTGGTATTTTTCCACCAACTCGTCAATACTGGATGCGACGACATATTCGTAAAGACCTTTTAGGCAGGCTAAATCTTCATGAGATAGCGGCGTTGCAACTTTTTCGGCTGTTTTACGTAAAAGAGGATTTCCTTCTTTAACGATATCTTTTTCTAAGTACATATTATCACCTAGATAATATTATACCATGAATTTCAGTTGATTTCTACCATCTGGCTGCACCAATGATGACAAGAAGGATAAATAATACTAAAATTAACGCATAGCTATAGCCGTTTCGGCCTCCTCTGTTGTTTCCGCAACAAGTATATTGAGGCATACATCCGCAGCCATACCCGTAGTTTGGCATCGAATAATACATATTCCTCACCTCCTACATTAAAATATGAAGGAGGGTTTTATTTTGCTTATGGTATTTGCCTACTTGTTTTCGTCTTCGGCCGAAAGCCCCAAAAAGCCTTCTACCCTTCTTAAACGATTGTTTAAGTTTCTAAGTCTTCTGTTGATTTCTTCCAGTTCGTAATAGATCCGGTTCATCTGCATATTTTCATAATAATCGTAATTGTTGTTTCTGTTTTTTCCACCAAACATCGTATCACCAGTTTATCTTATGAAACCATTATAAAAAATATCATAAAGAAAGGCTATTTTGTTCATACTAATTCCATGGGGTGGTATCAATGGAACGAAAAACAATTCAACAAGCTTTGATTTTGGGGATCGGACAGTTGACCGGAAAAATTTTATCGTTGATTTTTCTTTTTCGCTTTGCCAATGATTTGGGAAGTTCGGGACTGACGCTTTATACGTACGCTTATATTCCTTTTTCCATCTTTGCCGATTTATCGGCCTTTGGTTTGATTCCGGGAACATCCAAAGCGATTTCCAGACTGATTGCCGATAACGAAAAAGAAAAAGCCTATTATCTGCTGAAAAAAGGAACGTTTGTGTGTCTGGCAATCGGAATGATCTTTTTTTTGTTTATGCTTTTTTTCAGTCGGCAGATTTTATCGGTTTCTTTATTCGAAGGTGTCGAGCATGCCTCTTTCGAACAAATTAGGGGCAATCTTTTATGGGCTTCCATTTCTTTGTTTGTCATCCCTTTGTTACATTTTTCCAAAGGTTTTTTGCAAGGATTCATGAAGATGTATCCGTCTTGTTTCGCTATTATCCTTGAAAATCTTGTTCGTGTCGTTTTGTATATTGTTTTTGTTCCGCATATAAAACAACCAAATGACATTATTCACACTGTTTTTTTGATTTCCTTTTCCGGATACGGAAGCAGTCTTTTGTTTATCTTATTTTTTACCTTCCGTTATTATCGCAAGAAGAAACAGAAGTTTAAGGCGATCACGTATCTTTATAAAATCGCCATCCCGTATGGCTGTACGACAATGTTTTTTACAATTTATCAGTTGGTGGATTCCATTACTCTTTCGATTTTATTGCCGAAAGAAGGCTATTATACGGCCTATATGTTTGAAACGGTACGGTTGATTTTTTTCCCGATCGTATTGGCCCAGGCTTTAGGAGGCGCGCTAAATCCGCGGATCAATTATTTATATCAGGATAAAAAAGAAAAAGAAGCGGCTGTTCTTTCCAAAAAATGCACCTCTTTGATCCTATATATTTTGATTCCTTTGATTTTGATCATGAAGTATTTTTCCGATGAGATTTATCATTTGTTTTACAGTCAGGAAAACGGAGCCTTGATTTTTTATCATATTTCCGACTTGATTTTGTTTTTCGGCCTTTACAAGGTTTTAATCGGTATTTCGTTGGGGTTGCCGCGAGCCCATTATATGGTGATTGCCACCCTTTTAAGCGGTGTTGCAAAATATTTATTGAACGTCGCTTTGATTGGAAGTTTGGAATACCGCGGAGCGATTTATGCGACCGAGATCGCAACGGGAATTTGCATTTTGGCCTCTTATTATGTTTTGAAGAAAGAGGGAATCCGCCTTTTTGTCGCCAATTTAAAATCTTGTTTGAAAGGAATCTTGTACGGTGTTTTCAGTTTGCTGATCGTCATTTTTGTTCGGTTGTTTTTTTCCCTTCGGCATTATGCACAATATTATCAAATTCTACTTTATGCCTTGCTTTTTTTCGGCCTTTACGCGCTTTTTTTATGTTTTCCGTCTTCCTCCAAAACAAAGGACAAAACGCTTGATCCTGCATAGAATAGTAATAGGGTGTTATAAATGAGTGCGAAATTAGATGAATTTAAAGAATTTGTAAAAAGACATCCTTTAATGAAGACAATGGTTGCCAATAAAGAAAAAACATGGCAACAATTGTATGAGGATTATTGTATTTTGGGTGAAGAGGCTTTTCCGACGGAAAAAAGTACGGAAACAGTCAAAGAAAAAGAAAAACCGGCCAAATCGTCCTCGACAACCGAAGATTTAATCAAAAATGTGATGGGCTATATTAAAAAGATCGATCCGGATCAAGTCACCAAAACAGTAACCAGCATTCAAAAAGTATTGGAATTGATCAGTGGTTTCGGCGCGGGAGCGTCTTCTTCGGCATTGGCTAAAAAAAGTACCGGTGACCCATTGTTCGACCGTCGGTTCGATGAGTGGTACTAATGACGTATATGGAATACCTTTACGAACATTTGGATCTTTTAATGTACTTGCGTTATCATCCCAAATGGTATAAAATACTATATTATGATCCGAGTTATTTCAAAGCGTTTTTAAAAGAAGCGCAAACGAATTTGAAAATCCGACCTCAGGATCGATTGGAAAATTTCAAAAATAAATTCCAGACATTGTATCAACTGGTTAATTTATTGAAATAGGAGTTAGGTATGGATGAACAACTGGTCTATCAACTGGCAGAAGAATATGCCTGCGAGTGGCTTACGCAGGAAAAGGTCAAACGCTACCTGTATTTAAAAGAAAAAATCGTTTTATCCTTAAAAAAAGAAATCGTCGCTTTTAAAAATGCGGAAGCCAATTATCAAGAAGCGTTGAAATACGGATTTTACCACCCGGATTTGAAACGATATCAAGCGGAATTAGCATCTAAAAAAAAGAATCTTTATGCGCATCCGCTCATGGTTGAATATAAAAAATTGGAAGGGGAATTGGAGGCTCAATTAAAAAACGATATCAACGCGTTAAAACAAGAGATTTCCAATAAATTTCCGTTGGATCGTTTCTTTTAAACTGTCAAGAAAAAGTACTTGACAGTTTGTTTTTTTATGGTATAATGAAAAAGAATTTAGTAAGAAGGAGTGTATTTGAGCATGGTAAAAATCAGATTACAAAGATTCGGTGCCCATAAAGCGCCTAGATATCGTATTGTTGCGGCCGATTCCAAATCGCCACGTGATGGAAAATTCTTAGAAATTTTAGGAACGTACAATCCTTGTACCGACCCGGCAACCGTTACACTGAATGCCGAAAAAATCCAGAAATGGTTGGCAAACGGTGCTCAGCCGACCGTTACGGTAAAAAATATTTTAGCAGCAAACAATATCACGAAGTAAGAGGTGCCAAATGATTGATTTCGAAGAGTTAATAAAGAGTTTAATTCTTCCTTTAGTGGCATATCCTCAAGATGTTGAAATTACGTTGTTAAGCAATAGTGAAGATCATCTTAATTATCAAGTAAAGGTGAATTCCAGCGATCTTGGTCGTGTAATCGGTAAAGGAGGCTATGTAGCCAAAGCCATCCGAACGGTATTATACGCAGGTGCTTCTAAAGAAGGAAAGAGAATTCATTTAGACATCGACAGTAAAGAGTAGCATATCGTTTAAGATATGCTTTTTCTTTTTTCGATAAATATTGTATAATAGATAAAAAGAAGGAGGAAGACCATGCAGGAATTTCGGGAAGGCTATTTAATTGCGAGTCCGGCTTTTAAAGAACGGTTTTTGAAAAGAAAACAGACTACGTTTAAACAATATATTTTCTTGACTTACGAAGAGTTGCATCAACGGCTTTTTTTTAAGATCAAACCGAAGGCATTGTTATCCGTTTGCGATCGTTACGGATTCGGCTATGCACTCGCAGAAAAGTATTTAGAAGCAATTCCGTATGTGGAGGATACCACGTATCAAGACCCTACCTTAGACAGCCTTGTGTCGGTTTATCGTTTTTTAAAACAACAAAACGATTTGGTGGAAGATCCGCTTTTTTTACTGCGTTTGAAACAATATCCCGTTACCTTGATTGATCCGGCAGAAGGAGAACAGACAGAACGTCTGATCCGTAAATTAAAACAATATACGGAAGTTTTCACCTTTTCTTCCTTCGAACATTCATATCGACCGACGGTTTACGAATTTGCGACTATGGAAGAAGAATGTCGTTTTGTCGTAACGGAGATTCATCGATTGCTGCAAAACGGTGTTGACAAAAATCATATTTTCTTAGCCGGATTAGACCAAATGACGGTTTTTATTTTGAAACGATTGGCCAATCATTATCGCTTTACCATTGAATTTTTACCGTCTTTTAATATTTTGAGTACGGATTTTGCCAAACGGTTTTTATCGCTTTTAAAAACCGAATCTAGTTTTAACGAAGTGTTTGCCGCTCTTCCTGCCGATTCTGTTTTTTATGATTCGGTGCGTCTGCTTGTTGAAACATACGAATTGACGGATATGGCACCAAATAAAACCGTTTCGTTTTTTGAGTATCAATTTAAAAAGATGGCCTATCCGTCTACGCGCTATCAGGATGCCATTCGGATTATTGATACCGATTCGTTATTACAGCAACAAGATTATTTGTTTTATATGGGATTTAATTTAGGACAGGCGCCTTTGATTCGGAAAGAAGAAGGTTTTTTGACAGACGGCTTGAAAAAGCGGATCGGCATGATGACTTCAAGTGAAGAAAATAAGCAGACGGTTCATCATTTGAAACGGTTGATTCAAAGTATTCCCCAAGTGGTATTGACGTATAAAAAAGCTTCTTCGACGGAAACCTTTTTACCTTCTTTTTTGATTCAGGAATTACAATTAGAGGTGAAAAGACCTTCTGTTTGTTACGGAATTGCCCAAAAAGAAGATCAATTAAGACTTTCCTGTTATTATGATGCATATTTAAAATACGGTTCGCTGCATCCGGATTTAAAACGATATGGATTGCAGGACGCCTCCTATCAAGCATTTGATCATCGTTATCGGCCACTTTCACCTTCGTTACTTTCAACCCATTTTCAAAAGAAACCGTTGAAACTAGCTTATTCCAATTTGAAATTGTATTATGCCTGCCCGTTTCGGTATTATGCCGATCGCATTTTAAATTTAAATGCGTTTTCTTCCGAGCTGCCTACGCGTCTTGGAACCTTTGCTCATGCCGTTTTGGAAGAAAGTTATACCGAAGATTTTGATTTTTTTAAGTCTGTCAAGAAAAACAAGGTGCGTTATGCGGTGGATCGAAAAGATGATTTCTTTTTCGACCGGATGGAAGAAGTTTTGAAAAAACTGTTGGCATTCAATCAGAAAAAAGAAGCCGCCTCTCAGTTGAAAACGATTCGTACCGAACAGCATATTGTCATTGAAAAAGAAAACTATCTTTTCGAAGGGTATATCGACAAGTTGATGTATACGCAAATCGACGATGAAATCTATGCCGTTTTAATCGACTATAAAACCGGAAAAGATGTCTTATCCTTGGATAATGTCGAAGACGGTTTTCATTTACAATTACCGGCTTATATGTATCTGTTATCCTGCTACGAACCGTTTCAAGGAAAAAAACTGCATATCATCGGGATTTATTTGCAGAAAGTCAATTTGGTGGTACTGGATCCTTTGCTTGATGATTCACCTCAACTGGAAAAATCGTTTAAACTGCAAGGATACAGTTTGGCCGATCCTTCTTTGCTTTCATTATTCGATCCTTCTTATTCCGACAGTGATTATATCCAGTCGCTTGGGTTATCGAAGACAACCAATTTTTTTAAATCGTATTCCAAAATTTTTACCGAAGAAGATCAGAATAATCTGATCGCTTTGGTGAAACGGTTAATCGAGGAGGCCTCCTGTCAAATCCATCAGGGGAAATTTCCGATTGCCCCTAAAATCATCGACGGCAAAAATGAATCCTGTGCGTTTTGCGATTATAAAGATTTGTGTTTTTCGACCGTTGGCGATTGGGTGGAACTACCCAAAAAACCTTTTAAGGAGTGATGAAACATGGCTTGGACCAAGCAGCAAGAACAGGCGATTTATACCCGAGGAAAAAATATTTTGGTATCCGCCGGTGCCGGAAGCGGAAAAACCGCGGTTTTATCCGAACGGATTTTGGATGCTTGTATGCATGGGACGGATATCAGAAGCATTTTGGTGTTGACCTTTACCAATGCTGCCGCTTTGGAAATGAAAGAACGAATCCGCAATAAGTTGCTTCAAAACGGTCTTTTCGATCAGGCAAATGCTTTGGAAGAAGCGTTTATTACGACTTTTGATGCTTACAGTTTGGCACTAGTAAAAAAATATGCTTTTGAACTGGATTTATCTCCTGACATCGGCATTATGGACGCTTCTTTACTGGCTGTCAAAAAACAAGCGTATTTGGACGGCCTTTTTACGGAATTGTATGTGAAAGAGGATCCTGTCTTTTTAAATTTCTTAAAAAAATACGCCCGCCAAAACGACCAGAATGTCAAAGAGATGGTTTTAACGGTAATGCAAAAGTTGGAATTGATGGTCGATGAAGAAGAATTTGTTCGATGCTATGAAGAAAACTATTATCAAGAGGCTGTGTTGGATTCTTTTGTCAAAGCGTATGAGGCGCTATGTCTTAAAAAAATCGGCGATACTTTTCCTTTGTTTGAAACTGTGCTTAAAGAATGCGAAAACGAGGAAAACCCGACGCTTTACGATGGATTTGTCCAAGTGTATCAGGGACTGTCTTCGTTAACCGCTTACGAAGATGCCAAGGTGTTTTTAAACAGCCTTACGTTGCCGCGTCTTTCTTCCAAGATTAGTCCAACGCTGAAAGAAGCCAAACAACAATTGAGTGAGGCCTTGAAAAAAGTCAAAGAAGATTATTTTTCCAAATATACTTTTTTGAAAGACATGAAAGACGAACTCTTGCGGATGAAAGACGATATCCATACGATCCTTTCGTTGGCTTTAACGGTGATAAAACGGCTGTTTGAGTATAAAAAATCAAAATTATTGTTTGATTATCCGGATATTGCCAAAATGGCGATTCGTTTGGTAATCGATCACCCAAATGTCCACGATCAGGTTGCTTCGCAATTTACGGAAATTTTAATCGACGAATACCAGGATACCTCCGATCTTCAGGAAACCTTTATTCAGGCTATTTTGAACGAAAACGGATATATGGTGGGTGATATCAAACAATCCATTTACCGATTCAGAAATGCCAATCCGGCTATTTTCAAAAAGAAATACGATCGTTTTTCCGAACAAGACGGTGGGATTAAAATTGATTTGACAGCCAATTTCCGCAGCCGTCGGGAGGTTTTGGAGGACATCAACTTACTTTTTGACGATTTAATGAGCGAAAAGGTGGGGGATGCAGATTATCGAAACGATCATCGCATGAATTACGGTTTAAAAGCGTATGAAACGCTATCTCAGCCAATGGATTATCATATGGAAGCACTAACGTATGAACCGTTAAAAGAATGGGATGAAGCCGTTACGGAGGCTTTTATCTGTGGCCGATGGATTCAGCAGTTGATGGAAAAAAGGCCCATGGTTTTAAAACGAAATGGATTTGAACCGTTAAAGTACAGTGATATTGCCATTCTGATTGATAAAACCAAATCGTTTCCGATTTTTAAACAGGTATTTGAATATTTGCAATTGCCGCTTTCGATCGAAGCGGATATGGATTTAAACGAGTCGGTTTTACCGCGCCTTTTTTCGAATCTTTTTACGGTTTTGCATCACTTGAAAAAAAATCAAATGGATACGGAATATCGTCATGCGATTTTTTCGGTTGCCAGAAGTTTTTTGTTTTCTTATTCTGATGAACAGATTTATAATTTATTGGATCAGGAAGAAGATGCGTTGATTTTGTTGATGAGGCAACTATCGGCGGAACTGGGACAATGTTCTTATGTCGATTTGTTTTCGATTCTTTGTGAAAAAATCGATATTTACCGCAAACTTTCTTTGATCGGCGATGTTGAAAATTCAATGGTGGTTTTGGAATATCTTCATCGTTTGTTTGAAACGATGGGAACAAACGATATGGATCCGGATGAGGCTTGTGCGTTTTTAAAAGCAGTCGTTGAGGGGAAAGCGGATTTGAAATATAAAATCGCATCCAATCGCTTTGACAGCATTCATTTGATGACCATTCATAAATCCAAAGGACTGGAATTTCCTTACTGTTTTTTCCCGTTATTATCCAGTCGTTTCAATCGCAGTGAAATCAAACAGCGTTACGGAATTTCTCAGACATACGGTGTATATCTTCCGGCTTATGATGACGAAAACAGTCCGACCGTGATCAAAAAACTGGCCGAAGAAGAAATGATTCAGGCCGATTTATCCGAAAAGGTGCGTTTGCTTTATGTGGCATTGACCCGAGCAAGAGAAAAATTTTATCTGGTTATGAAAAACGAACCCGCTCGCTTTAAAGAAGATCGGTTTTCTTCGTTTCGACAGTTGTTAAATAACAGTAAAGCCCTTTTTGCGTATCAAAAAGAAGTCGACCTTACGAGATTGGGTCTTTCGAATGACTACCGAAAACACAGGAAAATCGAAACAAAAATAGAAGGAGAAAAGTTGGTGTACGCGTCGTTTGATTTTTCATCTTCCCCGCTTATCAAACAAGCGATTTCCAAACAACTCGATTCATTGGCGAAGGATACCGTAAAAAGAAATTTGGAACTGGGAAAACAATTTCATCAGTGCTTGGAAGTCCTCGATCATCGCCATCCGGATATCGATGCTTTACCGGTTTCTTCGTTTATGAAAGAGGTATTATCCGATTTGTGGCAGCATCCTCTTTTTAAGGAAATGAAAAAGGCCAAGACGTACCATGAGTATGAATTTTATTTTGAAGATGGGCTTGAAAGTTATCACGGGATCATCGATTTGTTTGCCGAATACGACGATCATATCGATATTATCGATTATAAACTGTCTGCGGTTTCTGCTGAAGAATACCGTCATCAATTGGCTGTGTATCAGAAATTCGTTCAAACGGTTTCCGATAAACCGGTTGCCTGTTATCTGCTGTCTATTTTAAAGAAACAATTGGTGAGGGTCATCTAATGGAAGAAAGAAAACATCCTTTTGAACCGGTTTACGATTCTGATTCGAAAATTTTGATTTTGGGAACGGTCCCCTCGGTTGTTTCCTGTCAAAAAGGATTTTATTATATGCATCCGACGAATCGGTTTTGGAAGATTTTATCCGATATTTATCAGGCAGACTTTTATCATGCGTCCATTGAAGAAAAAAAGAAGTTGATTTTATCGCATCATTTGGCCCTTTTCGATGTGATTGAACGTTGTCAAATCAAGCGTTCCAGCGATCAAAGTATAAAAGACGTCAAGATTCAGTCGTTTACGACGCTTTTAGAAAACAGTAACATCGAGAAAGTTTTGTTAAATGGTAAAAAAGCTTTTGAGATTTGGAGTCGTTTTTATCCGGAGTGGAAAGATAAAAGCATTTGTCTTCCTTCGACCAGTTCGGCCAACGCCACATGGAAAACAGAAGATTTGAAGAATCAATGGGAAAAAGCGTTACTTTCGTAACTTTTTCCCTTTTTTATCGTTTTCTTTTGCTTTAATAGGTATTTTTTTATCATTCTTAAAATGATATAATGGTGTTTGAAGAGGGAAAAGGGTTATGAAAGTTTTGTTTTTCGGATTTGTTTACGACTACTTTCGAAAGATTGTTGATTTCAGTACGGTAGAAACCAGTTACAAGTCCATTACCAATTTGATTTTAATCGTATTTTCGATCATTTTGTGTTATCGGTTTGTTTATATTGCGATCGGATTTTTTAAAAAGGCGCCCATCTACGAAGATAAAGAAGAAAGCAGTCGTTTTGCGGTTGTCATCGCCGCCAGAAACGAAGAAAAAGTAATCGGCCATTTGCTGGAAAGTCTTCGTAAACAGACGTATGATCCGACGAAAATAACGATTTTTGTTGTGGCGGATAATTGCACGGACCGAACCGCTTCGGTTGCCAGAAATTTAGGAGCGATCGTTTATGAGCGGCTGAATTTCCATCAAATTTCCAAAGGATATGCATTGGAATTTTTATTTGAACGAATCGATCAGGATTACGGGATCCTTTCGTTTGATTATTTTTTGTTTTTCGATGCGGACAATTTGGTTAAAAATACGTTTATCCATGAAATGAACAATGCCCTTGGTGCGGGATTTGATGTCGTCACTTCGTTTCGAAACATAAAAAATTTTGAAACGAATGCGATTTCTTCCGGGTACGGTTTTCATTTTTATCGCAATACGTTAATCTCGCATCGTCCTAGAGCGATTCTCGGGTGTTCGACCAATGTGACTGGAACGGGATATGCCGTTCGTTCCGAACTTTTAAAAGACGGCTGGCATTATACCGATTTAACCGAAGATGCGGAATTTTCTACGAATACGATCGCCCATGATTTTACGATCGGTTACTGTGAAAAAGCCGAAATCTACGATGAACAACCGACGGATTTGAAAACGGCATGGCGTCAGCGCTTGCGGTGGCGAAAAGGTGGTTTGCGCAATTTCAAACATCATTCTTTCAAATTGTTTAAAAACATTTTTCATAAAGGAAGTCATAAGTGGAGTTCTTACGATATGTTTTGGCAGACCTTTCCATACGATTTAATCTCGTTTGTTTTGGCTTTGGGTGTCCAGATTTTCGGAATGGTTTATTCGCTGGTTCAAACCGGACGTTACGATATTCTCATTTTTTTGAAGTATTTGGGTGGTTTTTTACTGGGTGGATACCTCACTTCACTTGGCATCGGTATTTTGGTTTTGCTCAAAGAGCGCAAACGCCTTAAAAATTTAGGGTTTGGAAAAAGGATTTTGTATTTACTTCTGTGGCCGTGGTTTGATATAATTTCTATTGTAATTACGATACAAGCCCTTTTTATGCGTGTTGAGTGGAAGGCGATCAAACACAAGGATACAAGAAGCATTGAAGAGGTCAATAACTAAAGGATGTGAAACGCTTTGAAGTATTATCGTTGCGGAAAAATTTTAACGACTCACGGGTTAAAAGGCGATTTGAAAATCGCTTCTCATACCGATTTTGAGCGATTTAAAGAAGGCGGTCGACTTTATATTTGTCATCAAAACGAGTATGTTGCGGTTACTGTTAAAAGATCCGTGCCGTTCGGGAAATATATTTTGATTCGTTTGGAAGGATTAGAGGATATCAATTTGGTTGAAAAATACCATGGGGATGAGATTTTTATTCCCGAAGAAGATCGCAAAGAAGAACTTGAAGAAGGCGAATTTTATTATAGTGATTTAATCGGAAAGGCCGTTTTCAATCAATTGGACGAACAACGCGGGGAAGTAATTGATGTGGTTGCGCTCCCGGCCGGAGATTATCTTTATATTCGGTATCAGAATAAAAACCACTATGTTCCGTTTAACGATGTATTTGTCCAAACGGTTTCATCCGATCGAATTGTCATTCGGGAAATGGAAGGATTGTTTCGATGAAAATCAAGATTTTAACGCTGTTTCCTTCTATGTACGAAAATTTCATTCGTGAATCGATTATCAAACGAGCCATTGAAAAAGGCCTTGTAACGATTGAATTGATTGATATAAGAACGTATTCTTTATCCAAACACCGTCATGTGGATGATACGCCTTACGGCGGCGGTGCGGGGATGGTTTTGGCTGTTGATGTGGTGCATCGGGCGATTTGTGCGAATGCTTCGCCGCAGTCGTATAAAATATTGATGACACCGCAGGGAATGCCTTATGTTCAAAAAAAAGCATTGGATCTGTCGCAAAAAGAAGAGTTGATGATCATTTGCGGCCATTATGAAGGTTTTGACGAACGGATCAGAGATTATGTCGATGAAGAAATTTCCATCGGTGATTACGTTTTAACAGGCGGGGAATTGGCCAGCATGGTTGTATGCGACAGCGTGATTCGACTGTTGGATCATGCCATTCGCAAAGAAAGTTCGAAAGAGGATTCTTTTTCGATGGGGTTGTTGGAGTATCCTCAATATACCAGACCGCTTGTCTACGATCAAAAAGAAGTACCGCCGGTTTTGGTAAACGGCAATCACGAACTGATCCGTCGTTACCGAAGAAAAGAATCGTTGCGGAAAACTTTGTTAAGACGACCGGATTTATTAAAGGATTACCCGCTTACCGTCGAAGATGAACAATTTATACAGGAAATCAAGGAGGAAATGGATTTATGAGAAAAGCCGGAATTTTATTGCATGTTTCGTCGCTTCCCAATCCGTATGGGATCGGAACATTGGGCAAAGAAGCCTATCGATGGATTGATTTTTTAAAGAAAGGCGGCCAAACGTATTGGCAAATGCTGCCGATCAATCCGACCTCTTACGGGGATTCCCCGTATCAATCGCCTTCTGTTTTTGCCGGAAATCCTTATTTGATCAGCATGGAAGATCTGGTTGAGCGAGGATTTTTAACCGAAGCGGATCTGAAGAGTTTAGAAGGTCAGGATCCCAAACGAGTGGATTACGGCCGTTTGTTTTCAACCAAAATGCCGCTTTTGGAAAAAGCTTATTTCAATCATCATCTGGAAGAAGAAGCTTTTCGAACCTTTGTTGCCGAAAATCAGTTTTGGTTGGAAGATTATGCTTTGTTCATGGCTTTGAAAAAAGAACATGATCATAAACCGTTTATCGAATGGTACGATGATTTCAAATTCAAAGTTCCGCATGCCATCGACTGGTTTAAACAGCAGTACGGCCAATTGATCGATCAATACCGCTTCATGCAGTATCTGTTTTATTCTCAGTTTATTCGTTTGAAAGAATACGCACATCGTAAAAAAATCAAATTAATCGGAGACATGCCTATTTATTGTGCTTATGACTCTTGTGATGTTTGGAGTCATCCCGAATATTTCGAAGTAGACGATTGTTACCGTCAGATTCATGTGGCCGGATGTCCGCCCGATGCGTTTACCGAAGACGGACAGTTATGGGGCAATCCGCTTTACCGCTATGATGTCATGAAAAAAGACGGCTATACTTGGTGGATCGAACGAATCAATCAAATGGGTAAATTATTTGATGTCGTAAGGATCGACCATTTCCGAGGTTTTGCCGGTTATTACAGTATTCAAGCCGGAAGCAGCAACGCCAAAAACGGTCAGTGGATCGAAGGCCCCGGATACGATTTGTTTAAAGCGGTGAAAAAAGCAAGCAACGTCGACATCATTGCCGAAAACTTAGGATTTTTGACACCGGATGTGGAAAAATTGTTGCGGCAATGTGGGTACCCCGGTATGCATATTTTTCAATTTGAATTGGGAGACGGTAAAAAAGTACCGCTTAAAAAGGGCTTTAAAGAAAATAACGTCATTTACAGCGGAACGCATGACAACCAGACCATTATGTCCTTTTATAAAGGGTTGGATGAAAAAACCAAAAAGTTGGTGGATACACTTTGTCATATTACCTTTACCGATCGGCCGAATTTAAAAATCATCGAAACGTGTATGCAGCAGGCTTGTAAAGACTGTATTATTCCGTTACAGGATTACTTGGGCTTGACCGATGAAGAAGGAAGAATGAATATTCCTTCGGTCGCATCCAGAAACTGGAGTTACCGGGCGCTTGAAAGCGATTTTTCAAAAGAATTGGCTGCTTATCTCAAACAGATCACAACCCAATACGAACGAATATAAGGAGAAAAAATGAAATACGATTTTATCTATCATAACCCTACGAAAATTTACTTCGGTAAAACGGCTTTGTCTTATTTAAAAGAGGCATTGCAAGATTACGGTCAAAAGATTTTACTGGTCTATGGCGGCGGCTCGGTCAAACGCATCGGTTTGTATGACGAGGTTAAACGCATTCTAAAAGAGTGTGATAAACAGGTTGTTGAATTAAGCGGTGTAATGCCGAATCCGACGTATGAAATCATGATGGAAGGTGTTCGTTTAATCCGTCAAGAAAAGATAGATTTTATTTTGGCTCTTGGTGGCGGGTCGGTGATTGACTGTGCGAAAGGAATGTCGGTTGCCGCCTATGCCGAAGAAGAACCGTGGGAAACCTATTGGATCAACAAGAAAGAAGTCACCCATCCGGTCGTTCCGCTTGGAACCGTTTTGACTATGGTCGGTACCGGTTCGGAAGCAAACGGTGGATCGGTCATCACGCATGAGGAAAAGAAGTTGAAAGTAGGAAGAGTATTCGGCCCAAACGTTTATCCGAAATTTTCCATTTTGAATCCGGAATATACCTACAGTGTGCCTAAGTATCAAATGGTCAGCGGTATTTTCGATATTATGTCTCATTTGATGGAACAGTATTTTTCAGGTACGGATGACAATACGTCTGATTATTTGATTGAAGGACTGTTGAAATCGTTGATTGTATCCACAAAAAAAGCGTTGGCGAATGCGACTGATTACGAGGCCAGAAGCAATTTGATGTGGACGGCGACGTTGGCCTTAAATACGTTGGTAGGATGCTCGAAGGAACAAGATTGGGAAGTTCATATGATCGAACATCAACTCGGCGCTTATACCGATTGCGCGCACGGAATGGGACTTGCAGCCATCTCCATTCCTTATTATCGCCATATTTATTCGTACGGTTTAGATAAATTTGTTCGTTTTGCTAAAGAAGTTTGGGGTGTTTCAAACGATGGTAAAACAAAAGAACAGATCGCTTTGGAAGGACTGGACGAATTGAAAAAATTCATTGTATCTTCAAATATGGTTACCTCATTAAAAGAATTGGGAGCGACCAAAGAAATGTTGCCATTGATTGCGAACTCGACGGTTTTAGGTGGTGGCTATAAAAAGTTATCGAAAGAAGAAATATTGGAAATTTTGGAAGAATGCTACGAATAGTAGCATTTTTCTTTTGGGTTCAGGAATACTATAAACGGTGATGAGGATTGCATATTATCAAAAACATTTACCGTTTTGTAACAGAAAGAAAAATACCGACCTTAGCGGGAAGTTTGTCTTTTTTTCTGATTTTAAACGGCGGTTCTTTTTTATTTTTATACATTATCATTTCCTCCGTTTTACCGTATTCGTTCAATGAATTCTTTTTAGATCAAATCGAAGAAGGAAAGTTTAAAGAATTCGTTACTTATTTTTTCAATTATCAAAATTCGTTGCCCTATTCGATTTTTTTGATTGCCACCAGTATTTATTCGGCATCCAGTCTTTATTATCACTGGTTGCATATTACGGAAATGGTTCGCCGGGAAAAAAGTTCGTTTAGTCTTTCCAAACGGATTTCGGCGGTGATTTTAACGGTTTTATTTTTGTTGTTGGTTCATTTAATTACGTTTATCAGCACGCTGTTGATGTTGCGGTTTTCGTCGATGTATTTGGTTATTTTGGCCTTTACCTTTTTATTTTTGTTTTTATTTATCATTTATACGGCCAATGTCGTCGCTTTTCAGGATTTTCATTTGAAACGAATTTATAAAGGTGTTTTATTCAGTTTTTTTTATTACTTGTTTTTTTCAATCGGTTTTTTCATCTATTTGCGCTTGTTTTCCAATTTTAAAATCGTTTACGGTGTTTTATCTTTTTTTATCATCATTTTCTTTTATATTTACATTAGTTGCATCGGGATGATTTTAGGAATTTATCTGAATTGTAAAAATTTAGATGTATGGAAACTTTTTCAGAAAACAGAATAAAATTTGGGAGGTGAAAAGATGAAAAAATGGATTCTTGCCGTCTTTTTGTTTTTAGGACTGATCGGATTTAAAAGTTATGCTTACGGCTTTGGTCCCGGTATCAGTAAAAATCATGCTCGTCCGTCTTTGGGCAGCAAAGAACAAAAAATCATCGAAGAAAACAACGGTGTTTATATCGGACCGGATCGAAAAGAAGTTTATCTGACCTTTGATTGCGGGTATGAAAACGGTTATACCAATCAGATATTGGATGCACTGAAAGAAACCGACACAAAAGCGATTTTCTTCATTACCGGTCATTATTTGAACAGTGCCGGCGATCTTGTCCAAAGAATGATGGATGAGGGTCATTTGATTGGGAACCACACAACTTCACACCGTGATTTTACCCAGTCGACCGAAGCCCAGATTTTAGAAGATATTACCTCTTTGGAAAAGAAATTTACCGAGCGTTTCGGAAAAAGTATGTCCAAATACGTTCGTCCGCCAAGAGGTGAATTCAGCGAACAAAGCCAACAATTACTGGCATCCAATGGGTATCGAAGCGTGTTTTGGTCGTTGGCTTATGTCGATTGGTATCAAAATACCTATAACGGAAATCGGTATAGTTATCATACCGTTATGAAGCGAATCCACAATGGGGCAGTTATTTTGATGCATACGGTTTCCAAAGACAATGCGGTGGATTTGAAAGATATTATCGTGGATCTGAAAAAAGAAGGATATGTCTTTAAATCCGTAGACGATTTATATCAACCGGTACCCTATTGAGTTTGATTTATGGTATAATAAATCATAGAGGTGAACAAGATGGCTGTGAACATGCTTCTTTTAGCGGATGATCTTTTAATTGCCGAAGATAAAATATCGGACATAAAAAACGGCTTTTCGTCTGATTTTCAAACGATTTCCTATGATTTGGAAGAGGATTCCATTTATACGCTTTGTGACGAATTGACAACGGTTTCCTTGTTTGATGAACCGAAATTTGTTATTGTCAAAGGAAGCGAACAACTTTTATTGCCGAAAAACGAACGTGCTTTTTTAACGCTGTTAAAAGCGATGAATGTAAAAGATAGCAAGGACGTATTGATTTTGTTGTTCCTTTCGGCGGTTGATGGATCTGGGAGTGCGTTTAAAAAACTGAAACAGTTTGCGACGGTTATCGAATGTCGTTTGAAAAATGTGGTATTAAGCGAGTATATTCAAAAAAAGGCCGCCGATCAAGGTTTTGAAATCGAGGCGGCAGCGGTTTCCTTATTGGAAAGTTATACGACATCCGCAATGAAACTTCATAATGATTTACAAATGCTATTTTGTTATTGCTGGGCAGAAAAAAAGATTACCAGGCAGGATGTATTGCAAATGATATCCTCGCCACTGGAGGATAATGTGTATGCATTGATGGATTATGTTTTAGCCGGCAATAAAAAATGGATGATGAAAGGGTTGAAAGATCTGAAATTGAAAAGTGTTCAACCGTCCACCTTGATTTCGCTGTTGCTTAATAAATTTCAGGAAATGTATAATGTCCAGGTATTGTTGAAAAGCGGATTAAAACAAAGTGCGTTGGCCGATTTACTCGGTGTTTCTCCGGGACGGGCTTATTACATGATTAAAAATGCCAAAGCACATTCGGCCAAAGCGGTTTTAAATCACCTTAAACTACTTAATGATTTGGATTATCAAATCAAAACGGGTCGGATTGATCAAAATTTAGGATTGGAACTTTATTTTCTTAAATAAAACAAAAAGGCACTTCTGTTATAGTGCCTTTTTGTTTGTGTCTTAATTTAAAGAATTAACGGCCATTGCCAATTTCGACTTATGTCTTGCAACATAATTTTTATGAACAATTCCTTTGGCTTGCGCTTTGTCTAACTTTTTATATGCTGTAGATAATGAAGAAACAGCCTTTTCTTTATCTTTGTTTTCCACTGCGGCCAATACGGCTTTCATTGCGGTTTTTAAAGAAGATTTAAACGATACATTTGCCTGTCTTGCTTTTTCGTTTGTTTTTACTCTTTTGATTTGTTGCTTGATGTTTGCCATAATTTCACCTCCGATAGTTACATGCATTCTACATTATATCATTTCATTTTCTTGATTGCAAGAATTAAATCGAAAAATGGATAGAAAAAATAACATTGGGTAAACTATCATTAGGTGATAGGATGGCGGCACGAACCGATATGGCCGTAGAAAGCGGCAATGTTTCATTTCAATATGATTGGGATAAGAAAGTCCAAGGGATGATTTATCGGAAATTGTTTGTTGACGATGATCTTGCCAAACGACTGAAAAAAGGGAAAGGAATTTATTACAATATCGATCAAGTGGATTACTTGTATAAGCAAAAACCGGCAACAAAATTGTTGATGACGGCGATTCAGGATTGTCTGTCGGATTTGAAATTGGAAGAAAACAGTGATATTTTGATTTGCGGTTTGGGCAATGATTCGGTTACACCGGATGCATTAGGGCCGCTAGTCATCAACAAAATAGAAGTCAATCGGCATCGAAGCGACACGGCATTTCGATTTACAACCAGTGCCATGTGTCCGGGGGTAATGGGGCAAACCGGAATGGAAAGCAGTGAAATCATCAAAGCGGTTGTCGATGATTTTAAACCGCGTTTGGTGATCGTTGTAGATGCCTTGGCATGCAATGATCCGGCCCGCATGTGTCACAGCATTCAGTTGTCTACCGCCGGGATTAATCCCGGAAGCGGTGTGGGTAATAAGCGAAAAGAAATTTCTAAAAAAACATTGGGCGTCGACGTATTGGCGATCGGTGTTCCGACGGTATCGGATATCGATGCGTTTGTTGATGTTGAGAATAATTTTTTTGTTACGCCGAAAGATATCGATTTGGCTATGGATATTTTATCGCAGATCATCGCCCAAGCGCTCAATCGAGCGTTAAATTAAGGTCAGATTCAATGGAGTCTGACTTTTTTTATTGTTAAATAAAAGAAAATTTGCTATAATTTTATAAATAAGATATGTGAAAAGGGGGAATGGATGTGCAATTGTTATGGCACAAAATCAAAGAAGCTTTGGTTTCTGTATTGCCCGTTACCGTTATTGTTGTCATCTTGCATTTTACACCATGGATTCAATTAACCAACATGGAATTGATTATATTTTTGGCATCGGCTTTGTTGTTGATTATCGGAATCGGTTTGTTCAATCTTGGAGCGGACATGGCGATGCAACCGATGGGAGAACAAGTAGGTGCTTCGTTGATGAAAACCAAAAAAATCAAAGTCATCGCCATCGTGTGCTTTGTGATGGGTGTCTTAATTACGATTGCCGAACCGGATTTATCGGTTTTGGCATCCCAGGTCAGCGATGTCATCAATCAAACGGTCTTGATTGTGTCGATCGGCGTCGGTGTCGGTTTGTTTTTGGTTTTTGCGGTTCTTAAAATTATTTTCAATAAAGATCTTTCTTTTTTATTGGTATTTTTCTATTTTGCGATGTTTGCTTTGGTATCGCTTGTTTTATTAAGTGGCAACGGTTATTTTCTGGCTTTGTCGTTTGATTCGGGGGGCGTTACAACCGGTCCGATTACGGTTCCGTTCATTATGTCGCTTGGGGTCGGTGTTGCAACGACCATCGGTGGTAAAAATACCAGTGAAAACAGTTTCGGATTGATCGCTTTATGTTCCATCGGTCCGATTTTGGCGATTTTGATTTTGGGGATGACGATTCAAGGCGAAATGGTTTATGAAATTCCGAATTACGCCGTCGACCCTAATTTTTTCGGATCACTGTTCCATACGATGGTTGAAGTCGGGAAAGAAGTCATCCTTGCGCTTGGTTTGATTGTCGTTTTCTTTTTGATCATTCAACTGGTTTATTTGCATCTTCCGAAAATCAAACTGATTCGGATTGCCATCGGGATCGCTTACACATTCATCGGGTTGGTTTTATTTTTGTCCGCTGTTACGATCGGATTTATGCCGGTGGGGTATAAACTGGGAACGTATATGGCTCAACATCCGGCGTTATTGGTTGTTTTCGGCTTTATTTTGGGTTTTGTCGTAGTTTTGGCGGAACCGGCCGTTCATGTTTTGAAACAACAAGTGGAAGATATTACCAATGGCGGTGTTTCCAAAACCGGTATGTTGCTGGCCTTGTCCATCGGTGTTGGCATTTCGATCGGTCTTTCCATGATTCGGATTATCTTTGATTTTTCCATCTTGTATTACATTATTCCCGGATATTTTATTTCTTTGGGATTGGCGCTATTTGTTCCCAGACTGTATACGGCCATTGCTTTTGATTCAGGTGGTGTGGCTTCCGGTCCGCTGACATCCAGTTTTATTTTACCGTTTGCCGTCGGAGCGTGTATTGTTTTGCAATCCAGTGATAAAGTGTTGAATGATGCGTTCGGAATTGTGGCGATGGTTGCGATGACACCGCTCATTACGATCCAATTACTGGGATTTAAATCCCTTCTTTCCAAACGGATGATGCAAAAAATTCGTTCCAGAAGAATCGATGCGGCCGAAGACGAACAAATTATATCTTTTCTTTAGGAGTTGAGAACCGATGAAACAAAGAAACGCGATAAGAAGAAAAATTATGTCTAAAAATACCGGACCGTTGTCGGCGCCTAAAAAATTAAAGATTTTAGTGACGATTGTCGATCGCGGGAAAGCCGATTTTTATTTGGATATCTTAGAAGGATTTGATGTGAATTTGCAAACGGTATCGTATGGTAAGGGGACGGTATCTACCGAGATCATGCATTATTTGGGTTTGTCGGAAACAGGCAAAGCGGTTATTTTAAGTGTTGTTTCAGAAGAACGGATCAAAGAAATTTTAGATGCTTACGAAGACAAATACTTCAAAACCAGAAACGGCAAAGCGATCGCCTTTACCATTCCGCTTTCGTCTGTGATCGGGGTTACGGTATACCAATTTTTAAGCAATTATTCAGCAGAAGGAGGAAAATAAAATGGGAACTTATGAACTGATTATCTGTATTGTCAATTCCGGTTTTTCCGATAGTGTCATGGCTGCGGCAAGATCATCCGGAGCCGGTGGCGGAACGGTTTTAAATGCCAGAGGTACAGCCAAAGAAGAAAGCGAAAAACTGTATAATATCTTTATTCAGCCGGAAAAGGAAATCGTTTTGATTTTGGCATTAAAAGAGATTAAAGATCAGATCCTTCATGCGATTTATCAACAAGTCGGTTTGGATACACCGGGGCAGGGGATCGCTTTTAGTGTGCCGGTTGACGACGTGGTCGGTTTGGATACGCCGATTGTGAAAAAAGAAACGGTTTAAAAGTCAGAAAAACCTAAAAAAAGACATGTTTACAGGCGTATGATGATCATGGGTGATCATTGTGAGCAAAAAGTATGTTTTTACAATTGTATTCGTACTGTTTTTATCTTTGTTGTTGATTGGCGGAAGTATAACGCAGGATACTGAAACAGGAAGCGGCGATTTTGATACGACCTTTTATGTGGAAGACAATGGGAATTTATTTATAAAACTTGCCAAGATATTGGATCAATTGTGTTTCTTTATTGTCGATATTGTCGTATCCGGTATATCCAATGTGTTCAATCTGATTTTAGGTGGATAAAAAAACATTTGTATAACAAAGTTATTCCGATTTCACTGGTATTGAAATCGGTTTTTTTCCATTGCTTAAAGAAAACTGAACTTGTTTCGTCATTTTATTTCAAAGTTTCTTTTTTTATGTTATAATAACATTCGAGGTGTTGAAATAATGACTTTACCAAATAAACTAACCATGATCCGGATCGCCGTGATCCCGCTTATGATTGTTTTATGCTATATTCCGTGGCTCAAAGAAAATACGCTTTTTTTAGGTGTATCGTGGCTTTATTTTTTACTGGTCATTCTTTTTATACTAGCTTCGGTTACGGATTTTTTAGACGGAGCCATTGCCAGAAAATATCAACTGATTACGACTTTCGGTAAACTGGCCGATCCGCTTGCCGATAAAATGTTGGTTTTTACGGCAATGACGGTTTTAATGATGGATGGGTTCATTCCGATGTGGGTATATATCGTGATTTTAATTCGTGAATTCATGGTTTCCGGAATTCGGATGGTTGTGATCGAAAAAGGAACGGTCATTGCGGCGGCCAAACTGGGAAAATGGAAGACATTCGTAACGATGGTTGCGATCATAGTTCTTTTTTTCAGCGGTCTGCATGAGATTATCGAAATCATCGGAACGGTTCTGATTTATCTGGCTTGCGCGTTGACGATTCTTTCCGGAATCGAATATTTTTACAACAATCGAAAAGATATTTTAGAATCTATTTAAGGAGGGAAAAAAGTGGCGGATACAAAAGAACAAGCCTTAGAAGCGGCTTTAAAACAAATCGAAAAAGAATTCGGAAAAGGCTCGATCATGCGTCTTGGAGATCAAGCCGATCAAAAAATAGAGGTGATTTCATCCGGTTCGATTGCTTTGGATAAGGCACTTGGTGTCGGGGGCTATCCAAAAGGAAGAATCATTGAAATATACGGTCCGGAGTCTTCCGGTAAAACGACTTTTGCTTTACATGCAATTGCCAGTGCTCAGAAAAACGGTGGGTTTGCCGCTTTTATCGATGCGGAACATGCGCTTGATCCGGTTTATGCCAAGAATTTAGGTGTTGACATTGAGAATTTGATTTTATCACAACCGGATAACGGTGAACAGGCACTGGATATTGCCGAAGCGTTGATTAAATCGGGAAGCGTGGATATTATCGTCATCGATTCTGTGGCGGCTTTGGTTCCGGAAGCGGAATTAAACGGTGATATGGGGGATTCCCATGTCGGTCTTCATGCGCGGTTAATGTCGCAAGCGATGCGTAAAATGGCCGGAATTATCAATAAAACCAGTTGTGTGGCTATTTTCATCAATCAAATCAGAGAAAAAGTGGGTGTTCTTTTCGGGAATCCCGAAACGACAACCGGAGGAAGGGCTCTTAAGTTTTATGCATCGGTTCGGTTGGATATCCGAAGAGGCGAAGCCATTAAAGACGGAACGAATATTTTAGGAAACCGGACAACGGTTAAAGTCGTAAAAAATAAAGTGGCACCGCCGTTTAAAACGGCCGAAGTGGAAATTATTTACGGCGAAGGAATTTCCAAGATCGGCGAAATTGTGGATTTGGCGGTTAAATATGATATTATCAATAAGGCCGGTGCATGGTTTTCTTATAATAGTACTAAAATCGGACAAGGAAGAGAAAATACAAAACTGTTTTTGAAAGACAATCCGTCTTTGCTTGCCGAAATCGAAGAAAAAGTAAGACAAATGGACTAAAGTAAAAAGCGAACCCGGTGTTCGCTTTTATTTTTTATCTTTTGGCTGTGTTGTATTTTTTTTAAAAGATTCTTTTCCTTCGTTTTCTTTGCTTTTGGTACAAAGAATTTTAGGATGGGTAAGATGCGGTTTGATAGAAGGATTGTTTTGACCGAATGAGTATTTCATAGAGGATGCTCCTTTGTTTTTTAAATTTATTTTTTAGAAAGGAAAAATGGAAAATCGAAAGCGATTGGACATAAATCAAGATAAAGATGATCGATTCAAGAATTCAAACATTAATCAGTGTTTGCGAAACAAAAAATTATACAAAGACGGCTTCGCTGCTTCATTTGACTCAACCGGCCGTGAGTCAACAAATCAAATCATTGGAAAAAGAATTAAATATTAAAATTTTTAATCGAAGTGCCAATCAACTGCAGTTGACGCAAGAAGGCATGATTGTTTTAAAATATGCCAAAAGAATAAAAACATTGTATGCTTCAATCGTTTCCGCGATAGAAGATGAAAAGAAAAATTTAAAGAGTTTGATCGTCGGTGTGACTCCCAGTGCCGAAAGCAATATTATTTCCGAAGTATTGGCAAAGTACGCATCCGAAAAAGGAAACATTCATATTCGAATCATTTCGGATACCATTAAAAATCTGTATGATAAACTGAAAACCTATGAAATCGATATTGCCGTTATAGAAGGCTCCATTGTCGATAACAATTTCAATTCCATTCTCTTGGATACCGATTATTTGGCCCTTGCCGTCAGCAATGACAATCCGCTTTCTAAAAAGACGATGGTTTCGCTTGCGGATTTGAAAAAACAAAATTTGATTTTACGGTTGCCGGGTTCGGGAACCCGTTCGTTGTTCGAATCGCATTTAAAAAGTCATAATGAGAACATCCACTCGTTTAATGTAACGTTGGAAGTCGATAATATTGCGATTATCAAAGATTTGGTTCAGCATAATTTCGGTGTGTCTATTTTGGCGAAAAGTGTTTGCGAAAACGAAGTCAAAAAAGGAAAATTCAAGTTATTACCGGTTGAAAATCTTTCCATGATTCGCGAAGTATCGCTTTTTTATCATAAAGATTTTTCGCATGATGACATTTTAAACGATATTACGACGATTTATAGGATGTTGAAATAGCAACCCTTGTTTCTTGTTGCGGGGCATTTCCGTATTTTTGAATCATTATTTTTCGGAAATGAATGAATAAGACGACGGCTACGAAACAGCAGATGATATCGACGATCGGTGTAGCCATAACAATGCCGTAAATCGGGATGTTCGGGTTGATGATAAACATCATGGGAATATCCAAAAGACCTTTTCTCAAAATGGCCAAAATAAACGATTTGAAACTTCTTTTGGTTGCCTGAAAAAAAGAGATAATGGCATAGGCCCATGCCGAAAACGGAGCCCCGATGCACAAAATCATTAAGAATTCACTACCGTATGTCAACGAAGCCGAATCTTGTTGGATAAAGATTGATATTAAAGTTTGATTGAACATTAAACACGTAATCATACATAAAGTGGCAATGGCAATTGAAACGAAAGCCGAATAATAAAGGGATTGATTCATTCTTTTTATATTCTTTTTGGCATAATTGTAAGCAATCAGCGGCAATACGCCCTGCGACATTCCCCGAACAATACTGTGGGCCAACATATTGATTTTTTTGGCAACGCCGATTCCGGCTTGATAAACGATGCCGTAACCGGCCATCAGATTATCTAAGACAGCGTAAGAAATATTTTCAAACAACGTCATTAAGCAAGCCGGAAGTCCGGTTAAAAGAACACCGTAAACGACACTTTTTTTGAACATTCTTTTGCTTGGTTTCAAGTTTAAAACCGTTTTTTTACGCTGAATGATTAGGATAATGATAAAATAAATGACTGCCAACAAATTGGAAAGAAATGTTGCAACTGCGGCGCCCATGACTTCATTGCCTTTTTCAAAGATGACAAACATGAATAAAGGATCTAGCAAGATATTGAGAATGCCACCTAAGATAATGCCGAACCCTGCTAAAAACGATTTGCCTTCCGAGCGGAATAAATGGCCGAAAAAAGAATTGAGAATGGTCACGATTCCGCCGATTTCCACTGCCCACAGCAAATAAGTATCGGCATAGGCATGGACTTCGGCATCTTTTCCGCCTAATAAGTCAATGGTCAAATCTTTGAATAAAAAGATGGTTAGAACATAGAGTAGGCCGATGAAAAGACATCCCCAAAACGAAAAGGCAGAAGATGCTTTGGCTTTGTCGATTTTATTTTTTCCAAGCGCTCTTGAGATGACACTGGATCCGCCGATACCAAACAAATTGGCAATCGCCGACAAAATCATAAAGGCCGGCATGCAAATGGTAACGGCTGTCAGTTTGGCATCGCTTTGAGCCAATCCTACGAAAAAAGTATCGGCCATATTGTAAATGACTAAGATAATTTGGCTGATAATTGTCGGTATTGCCAGTTTAGCGATCGCTTTCCATATAGGACATTCTTCAAAAAGATAATTGGATTGATTGGAATTGATTTGATTCATCAGATGGTTGACCTCCCGAACGACACTAAGATAAAAGCATGGCTTCTACTTCATCATATTCTCAAGTGACCATAAATTCAAATGATGTTTTTTTATTCATGCATAAGTATGATTTATAATTATTGCTTTTATACTTGAAAAAAGACGGTTTCAGTCGGAAAGACATAAAAAAAATTTATAATTATATAAAATTTTATCATGAGTTAATCGGGAAAAAACAGATATGATTTTTTGTTCGATGTAGGACTTGGACTACTTGAATATAAGAAAAATTCTTAGTATAATAAAATTGATATAGAGTTTTTAAATATTTCAATGATTCAACAACGGTATAGAAGCGTTTGAAACTAGGAGGAAGATGGAATATGAAGAACAAATTTGCCGAATTGATAAATATGGTGTATCCAATGCTTATATCCTTGTTTATATTTTGTTTTGTATCGGCGTTTGTAAAAGGAGAATTATTGGAGCCTTTACAACTCACACTCGCGATTTTATCAGTTGTTTTTGGATTAATATTTGTTATCGGGTTGGTTTTTTATATCATTAGTCTGTTTAAAAAGAAAAATCAAATCCAGTAAGGATATTAAAGAAGATTTCACAGGATGTAAAATAAAAAAATATCCGTCTTACGAACCGTAAAAGACGGATATTTTTTTACAAACGAACATCTATGCCCGTATAATTTTTATTGGCGGAGGAAGTGATTTCCCAGACGAATTATTTTTATCCGTATCCTCAAAATCAATTTCGCGATTCGAATATAAACTAGTGTTATTTGAAGGATTAAAATATATTCGTATTTTTGTATTCCCAATTTCAACTTTTTAATAAATCTATCTATTGAAAATTGTTTATTCTCTGGAATGGATAAATCGAGAGTTGTTGAAGAAAATAAAAATCTTCCCATTCATCTATTGTTAAATTTTTTTGTTTTCTATTATTTATTTTTGCTATCTTAATTAGAAGTTTTTCTAATTTGATTTTCCAGATTTAATAGCATCTCTTTTGTAGAAGTAGTTGCAATTCCCGTTTTAATTGCGTTTAATGTATTTGTAATTTCTTTTTCGACTTTATTTAAAGCCTTTTTTAAAACAGTTAATTCCGAATTGTTATTTATTCTGGAATTAAAACTTAAGCACATTTCTTTAGCGAGAGTAGAAATGTATTTTGGTTGTAAAATGGATACTATCTTTTCCACTTGATCATAACTTTCCTCTATTTCGTCTTATGCGGTTTCAGTAAAATTTCTATTGTCTTTCATCTGCACGAGCGCATCCATTGAACAATTTTTCATACCTATATTGTAACGCTTATACAACTCACGTTTTATTATGTAATAACATTCCATTTTTACGGAAAACGGCTTTTCGTTTACACCCCACAGCCGAAAGGCAAAAGATAAACAACCTGTACTATTTCAGATATTTGACTTTTCTTGAAATAGTGCTATAATATATGTGCAAACTATTTCAAAGAGGTGCGTTATGAACAGAGCAGGCGGATATATTACGGCACTTGGTGGTATTGCTGCATATAAAGCATATAAGCCCAATCCGTTGCCACCCAATCCACAACTTGAACTTGACACTGAAATGCAGGGGCTTTTAGCTAAGGCATATAATCTTCTCGGTAAATTGGATGCTACTTCTGCATTAGTGCCGAACATGGATTTATTGTTAGGCTCTTATGTCAGGAAAGAGGCATTATTAAGTAGCCAAATAGAAGGAACGCAAGCAACGTTGGAAGACGTGCTGAATCCGAATATTGAAACTGCTGTCAATTTGGAAGTGAACGACGTAATCAATTATGTTAGTGCACTTAATTTTGCAATGGACAGAATGAACACGTTGCCTATTTGCAATCACTTGCTTTGCGAAACGCACAATGTTCTTATGCGAGGTGTTCGAGGACAGGAAAAAAATCCCGGAGAGTTTAGAGGCAGTCAAAATTGGATTGGTGCAGCCGGCAGTACCCTTGCCAACGCCAGATACGTTCCGCCCACTGTTGAAGATATGAAGGAAGCAATGAGTGACTTAGAGAAATATATCAATCTATCCGAAACGGACGCACTTATTAAAACCGCACTCGTGCATTACCAATTTGAAACGATACACCCGTTCCTAGACGGAAACGGACGAATCGGACGTATGCTCATTACGCTTATGTTGTTAAATGAAAAAGTTTTAACTCGCCCCGTGCTGTATTTGTCGCTGTTTCTTAAAACGAATCGAATTGAATATTACGACAGACTGAGCGAAGTTCGGGTAAAAGGAAATTACGAGCAGTGGGTGAAGTTCTTTTTGCAGGGAATAATAGAAACAAGCCATGACAGTGTGGAGACAATTTTGAAAATAAGCGAACAGATTAAAATCGACGAAATGCTCTTAACGAACCAGACAGAAACGGTGAAAAAAACATATGCGTATCTGAAGGAACATCCGATTGTGAATATCGGCTCTACGGCAAAGGCAATCGGGGTGTCGTTTAATACGGTATCCACTGCACTTAAAAAATTATCTGTTCTCGGTATTGTAAAAGAAAAAACAACAAAAGCCCGAGACAGGGTTTTCGAATATTCAAAGTATATCGAAATGCTGAAATCTGGCACATAAAAAAACAAAGTGATTGTAGAAAATCAAAAGCGGAATTCTTATCGAACTCCGCTTTTTACTTTACATTGAATTCAGACGCTTTAATTCTTTTTTGATTTTTGGTATTGTGTCCATTTTGATGATCAACCCCTTCAAGCATACTTTCCATAATAATTTCTTCGGGTGTATCGGTTATCATTTCTGTAGTTAAAATCACTTTAACTCCATTATTGCGAAGTATCTTTTTGTTGATGGCGCTATCGCAACGATTACGAGAAAAACGATTTAATTTATAAACAATGCCGTAATCAAATTCTCGTCTATGACTATCTGAAATCATTTGCTGAAAATCGGTGCGATTATCGTTTGTTTCTGTCATAGTTCGGTCAATATATGTTCCGATAATTGAATAATTTTCTTTTACGGCATATTCGCTAATGTTTCTAATTTGACCTTCAATGGATTGTTCTGTTTGACTTGCAGAAGAGTATCGAGCATAAATAACAGCATTTTTCCGACTGTATGTACTTAATTTCATCTGCACATAAATCACTTGGATATTTTTTAATTTCTTTTTTATTCATTGGACACTTTAATCAAACTCTATATTTTAATTCTATCATTTATTCTGACATTTTTATGTATGTTTTTTTGTTTTTCAGTCTTTATCTTAAAAATAACTAATAAAATAAAAAACTCAGCCCTTAAAAATAAAGCTGAGTCTTTCAACTGCCTAAAATATATTTGACTTACATATATAAGTCAAGTTCCAAGTACAAATACCCATTTTTTTCAAATATCTGTGGGTGTTCGACTGTATTACCTATTGGCGGAGCAGAAGGGATTCGAACCCTTGCACCAGTTACCCGGCCTACTTCCTTAGCAGGGAAGCCTCTTGAGCCTCTTGAGTACTACTCCGAATCTTAAGCGCTTTTTATTATAACGTAAATTAAAATGGTTGTCAATAAATTTAAGCGCTTTTTAAAGGTTATTGCTATAAGGTGATTTTAATCATAGTCATGTCATCTAAAACTTTAAATCGAGGGTAAAGATTGCAAAGAGGATCTTGTTTGGCTTTGGCAACAATGTCCTTGAATTCTTGTGCAAGATTTAAACTTTTTTTAAACATTTCTTGCCAAGAAGTATAAATTTTAAGTTCTTCAAATGCTAAAGCGATACCGTCGGTATAAAGATAGATTTCTTCTAAAAGGTCTTGATCTTCTTCAAACGTCAGATAATCGTAATAAGGGTCGGGCGATAAAGTATAAATCGCATACCCTCCTTTTTGGTTCATTTTTTTGCGGTTTCGGATTAATGTGTCCGTAATGTATTTTTTGGCATCCAGGACGGAAATGTTTTTTTCTTTGGCGATTTCTTTCATTTCCTTCAGAGCTTGTTGATCCAACTCCGGTAAATCCTTTAATAAAAGACGTTTTAAAGTGCCGTCTTTGTATTTTAAAAGGATTTCACAATCTCCGATGGTGTGGCAGATGATTTTGCGATCTTTGATTTCTACCCAAGCCAGTCCTGCGCTTGGATAATAATCGGGATTGACGGTGTGAGTCAGTCGGTTGAATTCACAGTAGGCTTCTCGGGCAATGAAATTCAATTTTTCCACAACGTTTTGTTCCGTAGGTTTTAACTGGTTTTTAATGAAACTTACAAACCAAGATGCTTCAGACGGTAGGATGCCGTTTTTTTGAAGAGGCGTGGCACCATCCATTACCATGTAGTAGGTTTGTCCGATCACATAACGATCTTCGTTATAATAATGTGCTTTACGGGTTTGTTTTTCAATGTTCATAACTTTTAGATCCTTTATGTTAAATAAACGGCACATAAAATACCGACGATAAATAGCGCGACACCACTAAGGAAAATCCCCAAATCATACTGAAAATATTTCTTGTTTTTCTGATTGGCTAATAAGTTTAATCCGAAAAGACAAACCGAAAGAAGAACCAACATCAAGGAAAAATAACAAACCATCATGGCCGCGATGGCAGCGGGAGTTATTAAATTTGTGAAGATATTGATCGACCCCAGCAAAAAACCCAAAATGGTTGTCATCACGGTTAAAGCCTTGAAATTATCTATTTTGACATGATTCAATTCGTCGGTTTTTTCTTTGTTCAAATCATAGGTTTTGATCATGGCGGCTTTGGCTATATACTGTTGGTATTCAACTAGAATCGTTTGACGTTCGAAACTTAACCGAACGAGGTGAATGGCTTGATCGATGCAGGAAATTCCTTCTTCGTAGCGTTTTAAAAGAATCAATAGACGACCTTGATTGAGGAAGTATTTACTATGAGGTTCCTGTTGACTCATACTTTCGATCTTGGAAAGTAATGCGGATAACAAAGCAATCGTTTCGGGCGTGTCTTTTAAATCCAATTGATTTTCAAAATAAAGGCATGTGACTTCAATGTAAAAATTGAGAATGCCGTAATGATTGGAAAATAGCGGATTATCGATCATTTTTTTCAGTTCCCGCCGATAAGTGAGCAGACTGTTTGATGTTTGATCGGCGGAAAAAGCGGCCAACCAATGAATGAATTGGCTGATTTCAAAACATTTTAAAGCATCCAAATAAAATTGATGATAAAAATCATTTAAAATAGAATATTTCGATCGCCGATATTTGGTAAACAACGTAAAGAATAAAATGAAATAGTGTTTTAACGATTCGTTATCTTTCAAATCGGTCGATGTATTTTGGAATGAAGGATCGGATAAGATATCGTTTTTCATTTTCGCCAATTCCGTTTTAAAGGTATCGACCAACCCTAAATCGAAGTTGTCGGAAAGAGTTGTTATTTTCACTTCAAAGGATCGATCGTTTACATTATCGGATAACAGTTTTTTTGTTTCGGTTTTTAAATCTTCGAATGTTGAATATTCCATTGGGCTACCTCACTTGTTTATAGATGATATAAAATTTGATCGGAATAAAGGAAACTGAAAAAATCAAGCAATTGTTTTTCCCAACATGCTTCACAATGTGTTCCGTTTTCACTGACAACCAATCGTACGTTGGCGCCGTGCTTATTGCAATAATGATATAAAGAAAGACTGCTTTCGTAATAAAGCGTCGCATCAAATGAATTATCGGAGATTTCTTTTCTTCCGACGTATAAAAACAATTTAACGGAAGGATCGATTTTTTTATTTAAAAACTTCTTGATTTCTTCCGGGCATAAAAAGCAAGCTGTTGAAAAAGCACCGATTCCGCCGAATGTTTTCGGATACTGATACCCTAAATAAATGGCGGTAATAGCGGCTAAAGAAGAACCGTAGATGAAACGGTGATCTTCTTTTTGAACTGTCGGGTATTTTTGATCGATATAAGGGATAATCACATGGATGAAGTCGTCGCAAAAAGCGTGACAGATTTTCACATTATGATGGTGCCACTGTTCATCGGCGGCTTGTTTGATCGGAAAAGGAGTGTATTCGTTGATTCTGCCCATTTCCGATCCGGCATTGTAAACGGCGACTCCGATCATGCGATTGCCGGTTACGGCGGCCATATATCCCATATATTTGGTTGCCCGAATGGAGCGGTGATAAGTGGCATGACTGTCTTTAAATGCATTTTGGCCGTCTAATAAATAAAGGGTATCGAATCGGGTGTTGTTATCGTAATCTCTGGGAATGGATATTTCCAATTTGATTTCTTTCCGCGATTTCGGAAGATAAAGTTTATAGTATTCGATCATCAAATCACCTTCTTGATACTATTATAAATGAAAATAAGAAAAAAAGTATATACATTTTTCTTTTATGGTATAATTTTTAGTAGAAAGGAAGTGTTTTTATGTTGGATGCGATTCTTTATCATTCTGTTTGCGGTCACACCAAAAAATATGCGCTTGCCCTCTCCGAACGTTTGAATGTGCCGGCTTATTCGCTGAAAGAAGCCAAAAAAAAGCTGTCAAAAGGCAGTTCGGTTTTATTCATGTCTTGGATTTGTGAAGACCAGTTGGTTCGATTCGAACGGTTGATTCGGTATCAGGTCGTTGCGGCGATCGGAGTCGGAATCATGCCGAAAACACTGGAATACACAGAGAAAATCAAAAACGAAAGTTTTCTGTATTGCCCCTTTTTTTATCTTCGTGGCGGTATTCGACGCAAGAAATTATCGTTTTTCAAGCGCTTGTCGTTAAGATCCATCGCAAATGATTTGTCCTTTAAATTATTGGAGAAGCGCATACAACCGGAAGAAGTAGGTGTATTGGATGCGATTTTGCATGATTTGGATTATTCCGATATATCGGATTTAAATGAGTTTTTAAACTGGTACGATCAAAAAAGCGAACAGGAAAATTGGATTGCATAAAAAAAACTTATGGCTGAACCATAAGTTTTTAAAACAATTCCGTACCCAAAATAATTTTTTGAATCAGTTTTTGCTGTTCATCGGTACAAGAAGAAATCAAAGACATTAAATCTTTTTCCAGGATCGTTTTGGCAATAAAAGAGGTATAATCTTTTTGTCGGTCAAAACCGAGATCGCGATTGTATTCTTCCTTTTCGACATCAAGCAAAAAGTTGACGCTGACATTGAATGCATTGGCCAAGGTTTTGATATTGGTGATATTCGGTTCGGTCCGTCCGGTTTCCCAATCACAAATCGTATGGCGTCTGATATTGATCAGCATGGCCAAATCGTCTTGGGAAAGTTTGGCCGATTTTCTTAAAAAACGAATCTTATCAGAATATTCCATTTAGAATTCTCCTTTGTTGAAATTTTTAAGTGCTACGATGATGGATCTTAACCGTTCTTGCTGATCGATTGGCATTTCCAAAGTTTGTGCAATTAAATTATGTTCCAACTCGCTCTTAGGACAATATTTTTTCAAAACAACATGATCTAGATTTCCATCGGTATTATCAAAGCCGATCAAATAGTCTACAGTAATATGAAAAGCTTCGGCTACGGCTTTTAAATAAGGAATACTTGGTTCTGTTCTGCCGGATTCCCAATCGCAGATTGTATGTCTTTTGATGTTCAGTTTCTCGGCTAATTCGTCTTGAGTCATATGATAGTATTTTCTGAAATAACGGATTACATCACTATACATGGTTCGCAGTTCCTCCTATTGGAGTATATCATACCATAAACATCAAAAAATGACAAATTTTATAAAATGCAAAAAGTATTCTAAATAAATGTATTTTCAATAATATTTTAGCGGCTAAATCGGGTATAAACCCGATTTTTTTAGTAAAAAACAAAAATATTTTTATAATAATTTATTTTTAAAAAAAATATTTTAATCTTAGGTAATCTTGTGAAAACTCCCTTTAACATGAACTACACTTCATGTTAAAGGGGTAAATTGTCCGATTTTTGTTTTACGATTCAATAATGAAAAAAAGTGACCTGTTTTCTCTTTACTTTTTCAAAAATTGAGATAAAATAGTAAGGGTTTGTTTTTAGATGAAAAGAGGGAGAAATATGATACAATTGGTCAAAAAATTGTTTGAACCGCTGGATTTATCGAAGGGTTCGATTTGGAAAGTGATTTTATGGTTTTCCGTTCCGATCTTGCTGAGTTATTTGTTTCAACAAGTTTATACCATTGCCGATGCGGCTATCTGCGGCCAGTTTTTGAATTCCAATCAAGTGGCCGGTGTCAATAATACCGGTAATATCGTGTTTATTGTTTTACAGTTCGCTTTCGGTTGTACGGCCGGTTTTTCGGTTGTGACCGCCAATCGTATCGGTAAAAAAGATATGGCCGGTGTCAAGCAATCCCTTGCCGTTCAGATTTTACTTTGTTTACTGATCAGTGTGATTTTAACGATCGTCGCTTGTCTTTGCGTCAATCCCCTTTTGGCTTTGATCGGACTTAAACCTTCGGAAAATCCGGTTCAAAACGAAATTTATCAGTCGGCTTATCGCTACGTCTTCATTATTTTTATCGGTACGGCCGCACAAATCTATTACAATTTGATTTGTTCTTTTTTGCGTAGCATCGGCGATTCCCTTACACCTCTTTTATTTTTGATTTTTTCAACGCTTTTGAATATTGTTTTAGATTTGTTGTTTATTGCCGGATGGAAAATGGGTGTGGAAGGGGCTGCGATTGCAACCGTCATTGCGCAGGCCGTATCGGCGGTTTCCTGTTTTGTTTATACGTTTTACCGATATAAGGAATATCGCCTTGGTTTAAACGATTTTTCCTGGCAAACCAAAGCGGTTTTAAAACATCTTAAATTGGGCTTACCGCTTGCGTTTCAATTTTCGATTTTGGCCATCGGTTTAATCGTCGTCCAGGCGGTGATCGTTCAGTTCGATACCAGTTTAAGCGGGGAAGTCGTCGTGTCTTATGCTCAAAACGGGTTTGGTGCGGCTACGAAATTAAATAATTTTTTGATGTGTCCGTTTAATGCGTTGGGAACGGCGATGCTTTCTTTTTGTGGACAGAATGCCGGTGCCAATCAAACCAAACGGATCAAAAAAGGCGTCACTCAGGCATTGCTCATCGTTTTAGTGGAATATGTCGTTTTTGCGGGAGTTGGTCTTTTATTGACTTTAAATGGATTTTATCTTTACATTTTTTATTCTCCGGATAAAATCAATGCTCAGACCATTCATTACGGAAACATCTACCTTTATTGTGATCTCGGTTTGTATTTTATTTTGGGATTTTTGTTTGTTTTCAGAAACGCTTTGCAAGGCGTTGGCAGAGCCTTGTTTCCTTTTTTGGCGGGAATCGGAGAACTGGTAGGAAGAATTGCGGTTTGTCTTATTTTACCGACCGCGATCAATGGCGGACCGATTTCGACGGAAGCCAAACCCGAAGCGCTCATCGGGTTGGCGTTTGCCGATCCTTTGGCTTGGCTTTTCGCCGTATTATTAATGCTTTACGGAGTCGTTTTCTATATTTACAAAAGAAAAGATACACCTCTTAAATATTAAAAAACACTTCTTTAAGTGAAAAAAAGACAAAACAATTCGAACTGTTTTGTCTTTTTAATTTTATAGAACCTGATTAATCGATGATTCCGCCGGTTGCGCCTTCGATATAGTCGTTGTAGTTCATTTTTAAAATGTAGTGATGGGATTTGGATTTGCCGTTTTCTTCGGTATTGTAAGAAACGTAGATGTATAAAGGAATCGAGTCGATGTGGATAAACGGAAGTTTGCCTTTAACCGGTAAATCGGGTAATCCGGAAATGGTGGCACTCCGATAATTGCTTTGGGCTTTTTCAAGCGATTCGTAAAGCGTCAGGGCACTGGAAAACTGGTAGGTGCGGTTAACGCCGATCCAATTGGAACACATCGCTAGTTTGACTTTGATGTTGCCGACTTTTTTTTCATCGGATTGGTCATTTTTATAGGCGGAAACTCTGAATTTGGCACTGCTTTGATTTTGTTTATCCTCGGTATCTTTTTTATCAATATAATCGGTACAAGTTACCAATAAGTTAAAATCCGGTAAAGAAGATAAAGAACCATGTGTCACATCGACGTCTTTGGTTTCCGTTTCAAACGGGACGACTTTGTTTTGGTTGTAGTATTCAACGTACTGGATCGGGATGAAGATCGCCAAAAAAAGAACGATGACACTTAAAATCAACAGTAGATAAGTCAAAGGGCTTCTTTTCGGAAATTTCCATTTTTTGTCTTTCTTTTTCATGGGATGCACCTCGTGTTTTTCTTTCGTTTTTATTATAGCAAAGATTTCCTGTATTTTCACTATTCGTTTTAAAAAAGATTTTCTATCTGGGATAAAAAGGGTTTTTCGATTGACTAAAGTAAGAAAAATAGGTATAATAAATAATGTGATTTCTGAATAAAGAAAGTACATTAGAATTAAAAACTATTGAATAAGGGGGATCGATCATGCAGACAGGTGCGTGGATTGCTCTTCTTATTGTTTTGTGTTTAGTTTTTTTAATACTCGGTACTGTTTTAGGGTACTTGATTCGTGTCAAGCATCATGAAAAGTCTTTTTTAAAGACCAAACAAGAAGCCGAACAAATCATTGCTTCGGCCGAAGCGGAAGCCGAAAAAAGAAAAAGACAATTTTTATCGGATGCCAAACAAGAAATTGTTGATTTGAAAAATGAAGCAGATAGAGACATTAAAGAAAGAAAAAGCGTTGTATTGGAATTGGAAAATAAATTAAATCAGCGTGAAGATACTTTGGATCGTCGTTCTAATAATTTAGATCGTCGTGAGGAAATGCTCAATGCGAAAGAAAACAAAATTGATGAGAAAAAAGCAGAATTAGAACAACAAAATAATAAGGTAGAGGCTATTTTAAAACAACAGGAACAAAAACTGGTTGAAATTGCGGCATTAACAAGAGAAGAAGCCAAAAAAATCATCATGGATCGCGTCCATGAAGAAGTAAGTACGGAAATTGCGGTTTATATTAAAGAAGAAGAAGAAAAAGCACGGCTTGAGGTTAAGAACAAAGCCAAAAACATTTTGGCTCTTGCCATTCAGAAATATGCCGGAGAGACGGCCGGAGAGACAACGGTTTCGACGGTTTCGTTGCCGGTAGAAGAAATGAAAGGACGAATTATCGGACGGGAAGGAAGAAACATCCGTACGTTGGAATCGTTGACCGGCGTGGATTTGATCATCGACGATACACCGGAAGCGGTCGTTTTGTCGGGATTCGATCCGGTGCGCAGGGAGATTGCCAAACGGTCGCTTGAAATCTTGGTTTCCGACGGACGAATTCATCCGGCTCGGATTGAAGAAGTCGTCGAACGATGCCGTGGAGAAGTGGAAATGGCCATTCGCGAAAAAGGCGAAGAGGCGGTTTTCAAGGCCGGTATCGGAAAGATTCATCCGGATTTGGTTCGTTTGTTGGGACGGCTCAATTATCGAACCAGTTACGGTCAAAACGTCTTGAATCATTCGCTTGAAACGGCGATGATTTGCGGGAAACTGGCTGCCGAAATCGGCGAGAACGAAGTTCTTGCCCGTCGGGCGGGATTGCTTCATGATATCGGTAAGTCGGTTGATCATGAGATCGAAGGATCCCATGTGGAAATCGGTGTGGAATTGGCTAAAAAATACCATGAACCCAAAGAAGTCATTGATGCGATTGCTTCCCATCATGAAGATGTCGCACCTAGAAGCATCATTGCGGTATTGGTAGCGGCTGCCGATGCGTTATCATCGGCAAGACCGGGCGCACGAAGCGATTCGTTGGAGAATTATGTGAAACGGTTGGAAAGCCTTGAAAATATTGCCAATGAAGTCAGAGGCGTTGCCTCATCGTATGCCGTGCAAGCAGGCCGTGAAGTTCGGGTAATTGTCAATCCGGATGAAGTCGATGATTTGGCAACCATTTCCATCGCAAGACAAATCAAAGAGCAAATCGAAAATAAACTTTCTTATCCCGGAACGATTAAAGTAACGGTTTTAAGAGAAACCAGAGCGGTTGATGTCGCAAAATAAGATAAAAAGGGATGAATGTTCATCCCTTTTTTATAAGGAGTGAAACAATGAGGATACTGTATTTAGGAGATTTGGTTGGAGAAAAAACCATTGATGTATTGCAAATGTATTTGGAACCTTTGAAAAAAGAATACGGAATTCAACTGGTTTTGTGCAATGCCGAAAATTTAACCAAAGGCAAAGGACTTTCGTTAAAACATTATAAAGCGCTGAAAACGTTGGGCATCGGTGGCATTTCCATGGGAAACCATACGTTTTCCAAATCCGAAATCAAAGACTACATCAATGAGGCTACGATTTGCCGTCCGGCCAATTGGAATACGCCGTATGGAAAAGAGGTTCTTTACATCCGGTACAATGATCAAACGTTGGCGGTGGTCAATTTGCTGGGACGTGTTTTTTTCAATCAACCGCTCAACTGTCCTTTTCAGACAATGGAAACGCTCTTGAAATCGATTCAAGCCGATAAAATCATTGTTGATTTTCATGCGGAAGCAACGTCGGAAAAAAAAGCTTTTTTCTATGCTTTTGCCGGTTCTGTGGATGCGGTGGTGGGCAGTCATACGCACGTCCAAACCGCAGACGAACAGGTTTACCGAAATACATGTTTTATCACCGATATGGGGATGTGCGGTCCTTATGAGTCGGTTTTAGGGGATGAAAAAGATCAGGTAATCAGTCGGTTTCGAAGTGGTATGTTCGAACCGTTATCGGTCGCAAATACCAAAGAATACCAGATAAACGGTGTAATTTTGGATTTGGGAAAAGAAAATAAAATCACTCGTATTTTTAAGAAGGTTTCTTTATTGGGCGCATGAATTCTTTTTTCAATTCATAGAATGGATTGAAAGGAGTCTTTTTATGGAAATCTTAAAAGTATCTACGAAATCCAAACCGAGTAGCGTTGCCGGTGCTTTGGCCAATGCATTCAAGCAAAAAAATATCGTCGAAATGCAGGCGATCGGTGCCGGGGCGATCAATCAAGCGATCAAGTCCGTTGCCATTGCCAGAGGGTATGTCGCTCCAACGGGAAAGGATTTGATTGTTGTACCGGCTTTTTCGGATATTTTAATTGAAGGCGAAGAAAAAACGGCCATCAAACTGATCGTTAAAGCCGTTTAATAAGGTTGTTTTTGGTCTTCTTCGATGAGGAAATATAGCGCACGGTTCCTTATAAGTTTCAAGGATGTGCGCTTATTTGTTTTACTTTTGTCGGTTGTTTTTGTATAATTAATATAAAATAAGGGTGGAAAGGGTGAGAAAAAAAATGGAGCATAGGGTAAAAGTAACAGTCATCGATAAAAAACTATATCCTGAATTGCAAGCCGAATATTGTGCCGTGCCGAATAGCGGCAAATGTCCTTGTTTTTATGTCGGAGATGAATTTCTGTTTTTTAGAAATGATGAAAAAGACGATTATTGGCATATGGGCGAGGGAACATTGATCAAAGAAGGAATCCCCGATGAGGGATGTTTACAATCTCCCGGAACCAAACATTGCGGAACAAAAGGTGTTCCTTTTTGCAGCGAAGCATGGGATTGTATCAGCAGATATATTTATTCGGCTCTTCAAGGCGGTGCGATCATGCACGGCTGGACAAAAGACGACAAAGTAATGATTGCCTGCTGCAACGACGGAACCAGACCGGTTCTCTTCAAAATCGAACGGATCGATGTTAATCAATAAGTAAAGATCATAAGAACGAAGAACGTCCTTTTCTTTTCGTTCTTTTTTCTTTTACTTTCGTTTGAAAAAACAAAGAATCTAGTATATAATGCTTTCGTGGTGATAGAATGAAAAATGTAAAACTTTCGATGCCTTCGTTAAAGGAGGCCAGAATGCGCTTTAAACAAGAGATTCAAACCGTTCATTATGAAATGGATGAACAATACCGATTGCTTGGCAAGGGAAAAACGTATGCGATCTTTACATACGGTTGTCAAGGCAATGAAGCAGACAGTGAGGTTATGGCCGGAATTTTGGAATCGATGGCCTATACCAAAGCTTCCGATCCGATGAATGCGGATGTGGTATTGCTGAATACTTGTGCGATTCGCGAAAATGCCGAACAACGGATTTGGGGAGTTTTGGGACAGTTGAAGGGAAGAAAACGGGAACATCCGGATATGATTATCGGAATCGCCGGTTGTATGCCGCAGGAAGAAAAGACGACGGAAAAAATATTAAATTCCTATCAGTTCATCGATTTGGTTATCGGTACCCATAATAAAGAACATTTGCCTAAGTTGCTGGCTCAGGCTTATTTCGGCAAAGCAAAAGTGGTGGAAGTTCTTTCCACCCAGGGAAATATCTTAGAAGGAGCCCCTAAAATAAGGGAATCCCATCATAAAGCATGGGTCAATATCATGTTTGGTTGCGATGAATTTTGTACGTATTGTATTGTTCCTTATACCAGAGGCAAAGAGCGTTCCAGAGCCAAAGAAGATATTTTGGAAGAAGTTCGGACGTTGGTCCAAGAAGGCTATCAGGAAATTACGTTGTTGGGTCAAAACGTCAACGCTTACGGGAAAGATTTAGACGGGGATTATACTTTCGGAAATTTATTGTACGATCTAGATCAAACGGGAATCAAACGGATTCGGTTTACCACATCCCATCCGCGCGATTTGGATACACGGACCATGCAGGCCATGAAAGAATGTAAGAGTGTCATGCCGCATCTGCATTTGCCGGTTCAATCGGGGGATGATGAAATTTTAAAAAAGATGAATCGTAAATACACCGCCGAAACGTATTTGGATAAGATTCGTCAATTAAAACAACTGATTCCGGATCTTTCTCTTACAACCGATCTGATTGTCGGTTTTCCCAATGAAACAGAAGAACAGTTCGAACATACGCTACAACTGGTCCAAGCGGCTGACTTTGAGGGGGCTTTTACATTCATTTATTCCAAAAGGGAAGGAACCCCGGCTGCCAAAATGGAAGACCGGATTTCCGAAGATGAGAAAAAAAGCCGTTTGTTGCGGTTGAACGAGTTGATCAACGAAGGCTATTTGCGGGGGCATCAACGGTTTTTAAATCAAGTGGTGGAGGTATTGGTAGACGGACCTTCCAAAAACGGCGAAGGAATGATGTGCGGCTATACAGCGCACTTTAAATTGACGCATTTTAAATCGGATGATCCAACGTTGATCGGTAAAATCGTCCGTGTCAAAATAACGGAAGCGAAAACATGGTTTATGATCGGAGAACTCTGTGACGAAACGTCAAGCCTTTTATGAGGCGTTTTTAGAATTGCCGTGTGTGATCCGAATTCGCGAAATAGAAGCTTGGATCGATCAAAACCAATCCTTAAAAGATCAAATCAATCGTTTAAAACAGACCCAAAAAAAGATGGTCCAAGCCCAAGCGTATGGGCAAATGGATCAATATTGCCGCTTGAAAGAAACTTACGAGCAACAAAAAAAGGAAATTTCGGATGGCTTATTTGTCGAAGAATACGTAGAGGCTTTGCAAGTTGCCCATGAAATCTTAAAAAACAGTTGTTTTATTATTGAACAAAAAATCAACGAAGTTTTAAAATAATGGCTTGAGTCCATTATTTTTTTTCTTTTTAGACCATAGACTTACATTAGGTGATAAAGTTGAAACAGTTTTTTAAAACCGACGGTATCAGAGGGATTTATCCCAGTGAAATCAATGAGACGTTGGCTTTTCAACTCGGTTATGCGCTGCATCTGCTGCATTGTAAGCGAGTCATCCTAGGACACGACAGCAGGTATTCCGGATTGAAATTATGTGATGGTTTTGAAAAAGGTGTTCGGTTGTCGGGAATGGATTGTATCCTTATCGGTCTTGCCACCACGCCGCAGATTCAATACGAATCCAAACGGTTTTCGGCATTTGGGGTGATGATGACAGCCAGTCATAATCCGGCTTGTTATAACGGAATCAAAATTTTCAAAAACGGAGAAAAATTATCAAAAAACGAAGAAAAGGTATTGGAAGAGGCCTTGACTTCTTTTTCGATGGATTACGAAACTTATCTTGCTAGCCATCGGATTGAAACCGCGCATCAAATCGTATTGGATGCCGGTCACGGCGGCTGTTCCGATTTGTTGAAAAAAATTTTTACGGATGAAAACTATCATTTGCTCCATACGGATTATACCGGCTGGGATATTAATTTAAAATGCGGATCGTTGTATCCGGAAGAACTGAAAAAAACCATCCTCGACGGTTCTTACGATTACGGGTTTGCTTTTGACGGGGATGCGGATCGCGTCGTAGGTTGCGATCGTATCGGGCATTTCCTGAACGGAGAATGTTTGGCTTATATTATTGCCAGTTACTATCATTATCCCAGCATGGTTTTGACCAAAATGAGCAATCAGGGGTTTATCCACAGTTTGGAAAAAAAGGGAATTAAAGTTTTTCTTTCGGAAGTCGGCGATAAAGAAGTAAGTCGGATGATGGATAAATACAATATCGCACTGGGGGCCGAGGCATCGGGGCATATTATTCACAAAATCCACGGCAAAAACGGCGACGGCATTTTAAATGCACTCGAAATTATAAAAATATTGAATCAAACACCGAAAAAAATGGAAGATTATTGGGAAGAATTGACGTTTTATCCTGCGGAACTGCGCAATTATCTTTGTGAATTCAGTGATTACGAAATCCAAGTTTTATATGAGTTGTTGGCCAAAGAATATCCCGGTGTTTACCCGTACTTACGAATGAGTGGTACGGAAAAATGTTTTCGTGTCTATCTGCAAGCCGCTTCGAAAGAAGAAATCGATGCTTGTTTTGCGTTTTTGGAGGATGAGTTATGCAAGCGCTCATCTTAGCGGCCGGGAAAGGCAGTCGGATGCATTCGGCTAAAGCTAAATGTATGGAAACGATATTGGATGTACCGATTTTACAATATCAAATTCAAATGTTGAAAAAAAACGGTATTGAAGATATTTTACTAGTGGTAGGGGATAAAAAGGAAAATATTTTAGGTGTTTTTTCATATCCTTATGTGATCCAACAGCGTTTAACGGGAACGGCCGAAGCCGTACGAACGGCACTTCCTTCTTTGAAAGAAAAGGATGATATTCTCATTTTACCGGCCGATACGTTGTTGTTGGAAGAAGATATTTTAAACGATTTTATTCAGATGCATCACCAAAAGAATTACGATTTTAGTGTTTTGGCCATGGAAAAAGAAAATCCGTTTGGCTACGGACGGGTTTTGATCGATCAACAACGCGTTCGAATCATCGAACAAAGCGAATTGAAAGAAGAATGTTTTTTGTGCAACAGCGGAATCTATTTGACCGATAAAAAGATTTTGGAAACGTATCTTCCAAGCATCAAACCGCGATTGCGGGAATGTTATTTTACCGATTTGTGCGGTATGATCGAAGGAAGCGTTGGGGTCTATATCAGTCCTTCTCCGATTTTCGGCATCAATACGTATGAGCAGTTGGAAGAAGCACAGCACGCTTTCCAAGAAAAAATCAATCGTTTGTTACAACGACAAGGTGTCTATTTGGAAGATTCCAAAAGTATTTTCATCAGTCCCGATTCGGTGATTGAATCGGGAAACAGAATTGATAGCGGATGTAAGATTTTGCATTCCAAAATCGGGAAAAACAACCATTTGATCGGTAGAAATCGTATTAGCAATTCCTGTATCGGCGAAAACAACCAAATCGAAGACAGTGTGATTGAAGATGCGACGATCGGCAGTGAAAACCGCATCGGTCCGTTTGCGCATTTTCGCAGTCAAAGCGAGATCGGAAACGAAAACCGGATCGGCAATTTTGTGGAACTGAAAGCCGCTGTGATTCAAAATCAAACGAATGCGGCGCATTTGGCCTATTTGGGGAATGTTTTTTGCGGCAGCAAAGTCAATTTCGGTTGCGGAAGTATCACGGTCAATTACGATGGGAAATTGAAACATCAAACGTATATCGAAGATCAGGCGTTTATTGGTTGCAACAGCAATTTGATTGCGCCGTTGACCATTCGCAAAAACAGTATGATTGCCGCCGGTTCGACCATCACAAGCGATGTGGATGAAGACAGTTTGGCGATTGCCCGTGCCAGACAGATTACCAAAGAAGGTTACCGCAAAAAAAATGAAGCATAAAACTATGCTTCATCCGTGTTATTTTTTTCGAGTCAAACCGATTTTTTTTAAGACTTTTTGCATTTTTTTCCGAGCTAAAGCCGTCGCATAATCTCTGCCCTCATCTAATATCTGATCCAATTGAGGCGATTGAAGTAAGGCTCGATACCGTTCTTGAATCGGTTGGATTTCCGCGATGACCGCTTGAGCCACCGCATTCTTAAACGTCGCATACGTTTCGTTTTTGAATTTATTTTCCACTTCCGCAAGGCTTTGATGGTTAAGAATGGCGTAAATGGTCATCAAATTGGAAATGCCCGGTTTGTTGGTCGGATCATAATGGATTTTAGCCTCGCTATCCGTAACGGCCGACTTGATTTTCTTCTCGATTAAAGCAGGATCATCCAGCAAAGAAATGAACGATTTGGGGTTTGAGTCCGATTTGCTCATTTTTTTAGACGGATCGGTAAGAGACATAATCTTGGCGCCGAGTTTGGGCAGATAGGGTTCCGGTACGGTAAAAGTAGGACCGTATTTGCTGTTGATGCGTTCGGCAATCGTTCGTGCCATTTCCAAATGTTGTTTTTGGTCGGCTCCTACCGGCACCACATCGGCATCGTAAAGCAAAATATCGGCGGCCATCAAAACGGGATAAGTCAAAAGACCGCTTGAAACGCCGGTTTCTTTATGCGCTTTTTTATCTTTGAACTGGGTCATTCTTTCCAACTCGCCGATATAAGTATTGCACTGCAATATCCATGAAAGTTGGGTATGTTCCTGTACTTCGGATTGAACAAACAAATGCATTTTAGACGGATCCAATCCGCAGGCCAAATAAAGAGCAGCCAGTGATCGGATGTTGTTTTTCAATTGCAACCTGTCCTGCGGAACGGTAATGGCGTGCAGATCGGCAATGAAAAAGAGCAACTCATCGGTCTGTTGTTGCTGAAGTTGAACGAAATTCTTTACGGCGCCCAAATAATTGCCCAATGTGATGGTTCCACTTGGTTGTATGCCTGATATTAATCTCATAATCTTTCCTCCGATAAAAAAATGCGTCCTTCAAACAAGTTTGTTTAAGGACGCAAAAATTTTTGCGCGGTGCCACCTTAATTCTAATTGTACATTAGCGCTTATGGTTGTTTTGTTGTCGTTATCCAATTCCCGTTTTTTGTTTTGATGCTTTCACCGTCCATCAATCGCTTTTTTTTAATAAAAACAGTACTGCTTTTATTATAATCGAAATTTTTAAAAAATCAAGGGGAGGATTGATTTCGTTTCAAAAGGCTTTCTTTTAAATATATGACAGTTTTTAAAGAATTGTTCAAAATAATCTTTGAAGTTCTTTGAAATTCGTCTAATATGTGTTATAATCTCATTAATTTATATGAATAACGGAGGGATATACTATGTTAACCAAAGATGAGATCGGTAAGATCTTAGTCGAAGCGTGTTCGACCGGAGCGGATTTCGCGGAGTTGTATTTTGAAGATACAACCGTATCCAATGTTCGCATCATTCAAGATAAGGTAGATGAATCCAGCGCAACCAATCTATACGGCTGCGGATTGCGGGTTTTAAAGGATATGGAAGAAGCATACGGTTACACCAATGATACGAGTTTTGACGGATTATGGCAATTGGCCCAAAATCTAAAACAAAATTATCACAGTAAGCCGTTGATTTCTGCTGTTTCTTTTCAAGAACAACAGCGAACCGACCACACGACATTCGGTAGTTTGGCGGTGGATTACGATCAACTGTGCGCAACGTTGAAGCAAATTGCCAAGACCATTTTGGCCTATGATTCGAGAATGATTCAGGCAGCGGCAACGTATCAAGGACAGTTGCAAAAAATCACGGTCTGCAATACCAACGGCGTTTTTGCCAACGACACCCGTTTTATCCAGCGGATCGCCGCACAGGCTGTTTCCAAAGACGAAAACAGCATGCAATCCGGTTTTGATTCCTATGGCGGTAATTTTGATTTTAAGGCTTTAATGGATTATGATTACGATGAATTTGCCAAAAAAATCGCGCAAACGGCCATTACGATGCTGACGGCAAAAGAAATGAAAGGCGGCGTTTACGATGTTGTCATTCACAACGCGTTTGGCGGCGTTATTTTCCACGAGGCTTGCGGTCATTCGTTAGAGGCGACATCTGTTGCGAAGAAATTATCGGTTTTCTCGGATAAACTAGGTGAAAAAATCGCCAGTGATGTGGTAACGGCCATTGATGATGGAACCATTGCCAACGAATGGGGTAGCCAAAATATCGACGATGAAGGCAATCCGCAGCAAAAACGGGTATTGATCGAAAACGGTATTTTGAAATCCTATATGATCGATATGCGTAATGCAAGAAGAATGAAGATGCCTTCAACCGGTTCGGGACGCCGGCAAAGTTATCGTTTTTCTCCGACTTCCAGAATGTCCAATACGTACATTGCCAACGGGTCGTCGACCTTTGAAGAAATTATTCAAAACACCAAATACGGCTTGTTTGCCAAGAGTATGGGCGGCGGTTCGGTTAATCCGGCAACGGGTGAATACAATTTCTCCGTTTCGGAAGGTTATTTGATCGAAGACGGTAAAATCACCGAACCGGTTCGCGGTGCCACGTTGATCGGCAACGGTAAAGACACGCTGCTTAAAATCGATATGGTGGCCGATAATCTGTCTTTGGGATACGGAATGTGCGGTTCGCTAAGCGGCAGCATCCCGGCATGTGTCGGACAACCGACGATTCGTGTAAAAGCCATGACAGTCGGCGGAAAAGGAGAATAAAAACGATGGAATTTAAAGTATTAGAAGCAAAAGCCAAACAACGCGGCATTGAAGAAATCGAAATTTACGAAGTAAAAACCAATGGTCTTGAAATGACTTGTTTTGACGGCGAGATCGAACAAAACACCACCAGTATGACGCATGTTTTTTGTATTCGCGGGGTTTATAATCACCAATTGGCAACGGTCTATACGGAAAAAGATGATGAAGAAAGCATGGATTTTGTTTTGGATACGATCATCCGCAATGCCAAGATGATTACCAAAGACGAACCGTATTTTATTTACGGAGGGGACGAAACCTATCCGGTGGCACTTGAAAAACAAACGGATTTTGAAACGGTTTCGTTAGCCGACAAAGTAAAAATCTGTCAGCAAGTCGATGCCTTACTGAAGAAAAAATGTCCGTACGTTTATAAAACGGAAGTTTCTTATGCCGAAAGTATGACGGCATGCCATATTCAAAACAACAATCATTTGAACGTCAGCAAAGAAAACAAACGGGCTTATATTGTTGCCGAGTTGATTGTTAAAAAAGACGACGATGTCAAAACGGCCTATGATTATTTATTGTTCCATCAGATGGCGGAACTTGATTTGGAAGCTTTCACGGATAAAATCATCGAAGACGCGGTCGGTCAGTTCGGTGCGGAATCGGTTTTATCCGGGGATTACGACATTGTGCTAGATCGTTCGGCGGTAAGAAGTTTGCTGCAAGTTTATTCGTCGGTGTTCTTTGCCACATCCGTATTAAAGAAAATGTCGTTTTTGGAAGGAAAGATCGGTGAAAAAGTATTCGGCGACAATATTACGTTGATTGACGATCCGCTTCATCCACTTGCGCAGTCATTCGATACGTTTGACGACGAAGGGGTTGCCACCAAGACCAAAACAGTCGTGGAAAACGGTGTTTTAAAAACTTATCTGCACAATCTTTCCACCGCCAAACAAATGGATGTCACTTCGACTGGAAATGGGTTTAAAGCGGATATCAATTCGCCTGTTTCGGTTCAAATCGATAATTTCTATTTGAAACCGGGAACGTTGACCAAAGAAGAATTATTCGCTTCGGTCGGTAACGGTTTGTATATTACCGATTTGGAAGGCTTGCATGCGGGTGTGAATTTAATCAGCGGAACCTACTCTTTAAAGGCTTCGGGGTATAAAATCACCGATGGTAAAAAAGCCGATCCGGTGACATTGATTATTTTATCTTCGAGTTTCCAAGATACTTTCAACAAAGTTTTTCTATTGGCCGATGATTTTGAATTCAGAGGATCGGTCGGTGCGTGCAGTATTGTGTTAAGAAACATGCCTGTATCGGGAAAATAAACGGATAAGGACGGAAAAAATCCGTCCTTTTTATCTTTTTTTTTGCGGTTTCTTCGGGTATAATAAGGTAACTAAAATAGGAGGTTCGACTATGAATAAACAGACACTGCTTAAATATGGATCCTGTTTGCTATACGGCACGGCGATTGTTTTGCTTTATAATCTCATTCATCAAAATTGGGGACGGTTGTTTTACTACATCGACGGCTTTTTTATTGCCGGCGCTTCCTTGATTTGTTTCGGCGGTCTTTCGTTTGTCAACTATCAAGGCGGTTTTGATGTTTTTTCCTATCTGTTTGCCAAAAAAAAGACGGTTGGCGGTAAAATCAGTCTGTATGATTACTCGGTAATGAAAAAAGAAAAACGGATGAAGAACAAATGGGTGTTTTTGCCGTATTTGATCGTCGGTTTTTGTTTTTTGGCGGTTGCGCTGATTCTTTATATTTTTATTTGAAATACGAGGCATAAATCAAAAATGTACGGAATACAATGATTTATGTACAAAAAAATAGAGTAAAAAACATAAAATTAAAAGAATAATCAAAGTGAAAACGTTTACAATCGTTTTTTGTTCGATTTTTCTTGCCTACCAAAAAAAATAAAGTATAATAGTAACTAAATAAAGTAAGAGGGGCTGTTGAACTTACTTTAAAAAATGGTTTTCTTAAAAAAGATGACAAAAAGAAAACCATAAAAAGAAAGAAGGAGAATTATGAGAAAATTAAAGACATTAGGGCTCTTGGCCGCAGCCGGATTGGCAACTGTATCTTTTGCCTCTTGTAAGGGTGAAAAAGGCTACTGGAACTACGATGACTGTGAATTTTTGGATGAAAACGTTTCTGTCAGTGCGACAACACAAGGAACAGCGAAAAGTTTTGTTGCATCTTCTTATGAAGAAAGAGAAGAAATCCTCGGTTTACTGGAAAAGTATGCGCTTGAAAACAATTTGACCGGCCTGGTATTATACGATGACGGTGGTTATGTAAAATACAGTTCACGGATCAAGTTCCCTACCAAAGAGGTTCAGGCTGTGGGCTGGACATCAAAAACACCGGTGTACGACTACATTGTAGGCTATGGATTCGGTATCCTTTCGGAAGGTGAAATCACAGCGGATTTAGCCGGTGCCGAAGCACAGTACAAACGCTATTATCACCAATTCGAATCGTCCGATCCGAAATCGCTCAACTACATGAATGATAAAGGTTCTGTCATTGGTGATTACAATCCTTACGTAAGTCCGGGTTATTTCGATGTTCGGATGAACGATTCCAAAGACGGATACGAATGGTATCAATCGCTTGCTTCGGATGCGAATGTTATCGAAGGGCAGGCAAGACCGCTTCCGCTAGACAGCAACGGTAATGTTGTAAGCGATGCGACTTTACAACCAACTACGAAATACCGTATTTATGTCAGAACGGATATTCAGTACAATACACTCGGTAAATTTGCCAGCAAATATGCCGGCCAAACGGTAAAATTGGAAGACTACGTTACGCCGTGGCAAGAACTTTTCACGAAAGCCAACGGTTTGGCACGTGGTGCGGAAAATTTAACGGGTGCTGCGGCATTAAAAGGTATGAATGATTATTACAATGCTTCTGCCGACGGATTCAATCAGGAAGCTTGGGATAAAGTAGGTTTAAAGAGCGGAACGGATTCAAAAGGTTCTTATTTGGATTTTGAATTCATTACACCTTGTACACCGTTTTATGCTAGTTACTATTTGTCTTCTAGTTTGTATGCACCGATTCCGGCCGCATTCTTAGAAGATATCGGTGGTATTTTGAATTGGGGTTCGTTCAACAGCGATGCAACATTGACTCCGGTCGATACGACGCTTTCAACCGGTGCTTATGTTGTTGAAAGTTGGCAAGCAGATAAGGCATTTGTCTTCAAGAAAAACGACAAAGCAAGCACGGCAGTGTTAGGTGGTGCCGATCGGTATAAAATCGAAGGTATCCATGTTGCGATTTTAGCGGCTGCTACTTCTGATTCAGAAGCTGCTTATAAGGAATTTAATGCAGGTAAATTAGATGCTATTGCCATTCCTCAGACAAAATTGCAAGAAGAACTTGCAGCAGGTGAATATATCCAAAGAACAAAAGGTTCTTCGACGACAAAATTGAACATCAATGCTTGTACGGAAGAACAATGGGAATATTTCTTCGGTGAAAACGGTACGATCACACAAACTCCGAAGAGCGAATATTGGGATGTCGAACCGGCTTTAAGTAACGATGATTTCATCTTGGGCTTGAATTATGCTTTAGACCGTCAGGAATATGCAACCAGCCACGGTGTAACGCCGACACTCAACTATTTCTCGGATAATTATTTAAGCGATCCGGAAAACGGTGTTTCTTATAACTCGACGGACACGCATAAACGCGTTATGGAAGAAATTTACGGTGAAGGTTGGGATCAATATAATTACACAGAGAATTTTGATAAAGCAATTGAGTATTTCAATAAGGCTGCAACAGAATTATTAGACAGCGGTGCTTACAAAGCGGGTGATAAGATTACGATCGAAATCGCATGGCAGGAAGCATCTCAAATCGAAAACAACGGTGCTGAAATTAAAAATTTCTTAGAAACTGCATTCAACAATCCTGCTGTATGCAACAATCAATTGACGCTTGAAGTGACTAATATGGCAGTTGCTCTTTGGTCGGATGTTTACTATAAGAAGATGATGGTTGGTCAATTTGATATCGGTTTCGGTGGTATTTCCGGTAACACGTTAAATCCGTTAAACTTCATGGGAGTATTAAAGAGTGATAACTCTTCCGGATTCACATTGAATTGGAGTATCAACACGAACGACCCGAACGAAGAATTGATTACTTATAAAGGTGAACAATATACATTCGATGCGTTGTTCCAAGCCGCTGATACCGGTGCTTTGGTTGCCAATGATGGCTCTTTGGGAACAGTAGCCGATGCTGCATTAATGCAAAATACCAGAAATGAAGACGGTAGTCGTACGGTTAAGATCAAAGTAGCATCCTCGAATATCGCGAATGTTGTTGCAACGGATATCGCTGCTGTCATCCTTTGTTGGTATGACGGTCCGGAATATCAAGAACAGGAAGTTGAATATACGTTGAATAACGGTGTTCTGGAAATCACGGTTTCAAAAGAACTGGCAGAAACATATCAAGGAACGGTTTCATTTGATGTTATTTTTGGAGTAGACTATACGCATTTAGGTACATCTTCTCAACAACTGGTTTCTGTTTACAGTGTCTTCCCATCTTGGATTGAAGGTTAAAAACAAATAATCGATTGAAATTAATGCGGACTGGTAAAATAAATTGCTAGTCTGCATTAATTTATTTTACAAAGAAAGTTGAATTTTGACATTTTTTTTTGTAAAATAATAAAAACAAAGGAGGGGTATTTATGTGGAGATATGTACTGAAAAGAATCGTTCTTGCATTCTTTACGATGTTTATTATACTTTCATTAACTTTTATATTGATGAAATTGCTGCCGTTTTCCAAACCGGTTGGAAATGATGAAACGCAATTTGCTTACTATATGAATCAGGTGGCGCTTGGCTATGTTGCCGATTATCGTCGACCGATGCCGCATTTGGCGGAAGCACCGTTGTTTTCTTTTGTGGATGCTTCTAGGGTCAGACATTACTTTTACGAAGTTCCGGTTATGGAGCAATATTTTTCTTGGCTGAAAGGAATCTTGACGGAATGGAATTGGGGAACATCGACCTATATCATGCCGAATGTCAGTGCCATTGTTATTATTGGTAAACGCTTGCCGGTTTCCATTTCGATTAATATTATTTCGGTACTTGTATCGGTACCGCTCGGTATTCTGCTTGGAATTTGGGCGGCGCTAAAGAAAAACAAACCGACGGATCATATCATTTCGACCGGGATTATGATTTTTATATCCATTCCGAGTTTTGTATTGATCACGTTTTTGATGTTGATCTTCGCCTATACACTGCACTGGTTGCCGACGCAGTGGCCGGCCAATACGGCTGCTACGGCTACCAAAGTGGCGGGCTATGTCTTGCCGGTGGTCTGCCTTTCGTTTGGTTCGATTTGCGGATATGCCCGTTTTACCAGAGCGGAACTGTGCGAAGTTATGTCCAGTGAATATCTATTGCTTGCTCGTACGAAAGGGTTGACAAGAAGACAGGCGATTTTAAGACATGCTCTTCGAAATGCGATGGTGCCAATTGTTCCGTCCATTTTGGCGGAATTCATCGGTATTTTAAGCGGTTCGATGATTTTAGAGCAACTCTACGGTATTCCCGGAATCGGCCGATTGTTTGTAGAGGCACTGAATCAGAAAGACTACAATGTCTTGTTCGTCGATATGGCGATTTTTACATCGATCGGATTATTGGCCGGCGTTGTACTCGACTTATCTTACGGATTTATCGATCCTAGAATCAGAATGGGGGCGAAAAAATAATGCAAACCAATGTGAAAGATGCCTATGGTGTTGATTTTGTTTTGACAAAAGAAGATTTTACTTTTGTTCAGCAAGATAAAAAAATCCATGATACCAAATTCGAAACGAAAGCGACAACGTTTGCCAAAGATGCCTTCAAGCGGTTTTGCAAGAATAAATCGTCGGTTGTTGCCGCTGTCATCATCGGGCTGATTATTTTACTGGCGATTTTTGTTCCGTTTTTTGTTGATTATGATATTAAAAGTGCGCACCCGTATGAAACGTTTTTACCGTCTAAATTGTTTGATACCGGTACCGGTTTTTGGGATGGAACAAAAAAATACACCCATTTGATTTACGATGCCGAAACCGGTGCGCCGGTCGGATTTGAAAAACGAGCGATTGTATCCATTACGACGTATGAAGAAGACGGTTTGACCTATGCCGATTTCGTTTACGATAAATACGAGGAAGTATACGGTATTAAGAATACCGGGATCTCCAAAGTACATTTAAACCGTTACATCAGCAATGGATGGTGTACGTTTGATGAATCGGTCGGAATTTCTTCGTTTGAAATATTGGACGATCGCTGTCCGATTCGAGAAATGACTAGTATCGATGAAAAAGGCAATATTACGGGGAATGTATCGATGTATCGTTACTATGGATACGATTCGATGCCGCGTTATCTGTTTGGTACGGATAATCTAGGAAGAGATTTGGTAAAAAGATGTTTCGTCGGCTTACGGGCCTCGTTGTTATTTGCTGTTTTGATTGCCGCTATTTGTTTTATTTTCGGTTTGGTATGGGGAGCGATTTCCGGTTATTTCGGCGGAAACGTCGATTTATTCATGGAACGGATTATGGATATTTTAGGCGGTGTACCGCTGATTATCGTGGTTACGTTGTTTAGACTTCACTTAGGAGATTCTTTGTTTATCTTCGGGTTGGCTCTTTGTATTACGGGCTGGATGTCAACGGCTTCTCGAACCAGAACGCAGTTTTATCGGTTTAAAGGAAGAGAATACGTTTTGGCTTCTAGAACCCTCGGTGCGTCCGATCGTCGCTTGATATTCCGTCATATTTTACCGAATGCACTTGGAACGATCGTCACCTCCAGTGTTTTGATGATCCCGTCTTTGATTTTCACCGAAGCATCCTTATCTTATTTGGGACTCGGTATTATGGGTACGGGTTCGTTCGGTAATATTTTGGCTGATAACCAAGCGTATTTACAAAGTTATCCGGCTCTGATCATATTCCCGGCGGTTATTATCTCGTTATTGATGATCTCTTTTAACTTGTTCGGTAACGGTTTAAGAGATGCACTCAATCCGTCTTTGAAAGGAAGTGAATAAGATGTCTTCTGAAAAAATTTTAGAAGTCGAAAATTTAACGATTTCCTTCAAAACAGATAACGGTCTTGTTCAGGCGGTTCGCGGTGTTTCCTTTGATTTAAGCAAGGGTGAAACGCTTTGTATTGTCGGTGAATCCGGTTCCGGTAAATCCGTTACATCCAAGGCGATTATGGGGATTCTTGCCAGCAATGCCGTTATTGAAGGCGGCCGAATCAATTATCAAGGGGAAAACTTATTGGAAGTTTCCGAAGAAGAATTTCACAAGATTCGCGGTCATAAAATCGGAATGATTTTCCAAGATCCGCTTTCCAGTTTGAATCCGATTGTAAGAATCGGTAAACAAATTACCGAAGCGACGTTGATCAATTCCAATAAACTCAAAAAAATGTATGAAGATTTGATTACGGAAGAATTGACGGCGTATAAGAATACACTGGCCAAAAGCAAAATCATGATCAATCATGAAAAAGAAGTGTATTATTCGCTTCTTCAAAAAAATAAAGCGGCTTTAAAACAAGCTTCGCCTCAGCAACAACAGCAACTGAAAAAAGAAATCCAATCGGCTAAGGAAGTTTGTCGCAGTAACATTCAAAAAATCAAATTCGAAACGAAAGAAAAAGCCATTCCGTTACTTCGTGCGCTGAAACTGCGGAAAAAATCGGCTGCCAAAGAAGTGGCAGTCTATAAAAAAGAGGTAACAGTTGCCTATAAAGAAGAAGTACTTCAATTAAATGCGGCTCTTTCCGAACTGCATCAAAAATACGGCAAGGATGCTTCTTCCCAAGCGTATCAAACGGAAAAGGCCGCTTTGGATCAACAATTCAAAGATGCAAAAGAAAATTATATCGCCAAATTGAAAATCACGAAAAAAGCGGCAAAGAAAAAAGCGTTGGAAATTATGAAAGAAGTCGGCATTCCGCTTCCGGAAAAACGCTTCAGACAATATCCGTTTGAATTTTCGGGCGGTATGCGGCAGCGGATCGTTATTGCCATTGCGCTGACTTCCACACCGGAAATTTTGATTTGCGATGAGCCGACGACGGCACTGGATGTAACCATTCAGGCCCAGATTCTTGAGTTGATCAAAAAAATTCAAAAAGAACGGAATATCGCTTGTATTTTCATCACGCATGATTTGGGTGTTGTGGCAAATATGGCCGATCGGGTTGCCGTTATGTATGCCGGTAAAATCGTCGAATACGGTAAAGCAGAAGAAATTTTCTTTGAGCCGAAACATCCTTATACGTGGGCGCTTCTTTCTTCTATTCCGGATGTCGACAGTAAGGAACGGCTAGAAGCCATTCCGGGAACGCCGCCGAATATGATTTATCCGCCGAAAGGCGATGCGTTCGCTTTGCGAAGCAAATACGCCATGAAAATCGATTTTGAACATGAACCGCCGTTTTTCAAAGTAAGCGATACCCATTATGCGGCAACATGGTTGTTGCATCCGGATGCGCCGAAAGTCGAAATGCCGAAGATTGTTTCGGAGCGGATTAAAAATGCTTTGAATCTGAAAAATGCGGAAGAGAAGGGGGTGGCTGACAATGAGTAATCGAAGCAAATCGGGCGATTTCAATTTAGATGAAGAATTGAAAAGTAAAATCGCCGCCAACGAAGAAGGTCAACCGCTTTCCGATGACCATGAAGATGAAGAAAAAATCATTGACGAAATGGATGAAGAAATGGAAGACGACCGTCTTTTAGAAAATTCATCGAAATATCTTTATGATCAATGGGTGGCTCCTTATTTAGAACAATATGATACGGCTGTTTTTCATTTGAAAAATCAGTTGAAACAGGCTTTGGAACAATATTGGGAAAACCACGATTGCAATGTTCAGAAATTAAAAAATACATTTTTATCGAATGAAGAAAAACAAGCGTTGAAAACAGCTGTTCAACAAGCAAAAACGGATTATAAAACGGTAAGAGAAGATGTTTTGAAACAAATCCGCTCGGAAAGAACAACGTTATTCAATCATAAAAAAGAAGTCAGAGGAAAAATTTTAGAAGCGAAAAAGCAACTTAAAGAAACTTTTGATGCGAATATTCAATCTTTGACGGAACAAAAAAACAAGACAACCGATGAAAATGCGAAAAAGGAACTTGACAAGCAAATCGAAACGGAAAAACAACGGTACAAAGAGCAACTTTCCGCGATGAAATTACGGTTGTTTTCCGAAAGACGGGATGCCAACGGTGTCCATCCGCATGTCAAATACCGCCGTGATCTGATGAACAGCGATGTTTTGTTATCGGTTCGTAATTTAAAGCAATTCTTCTTTTTCGGAAGCGGTCCGAATAAAACGAAATTGAAAGCCGTCAGCAATGTTTCTTTCGATGTTCATGCCGGCGAATGTTTCGGTATCGTGGGTGAAAGCGGCTGCGGTAAGACAACGACCGGGCGTTCCATTATCAAATTATACGATATCACTTCCGGTTCGGTTTATTATAAAGGATACCGCATTTCAGCGGGAAATCGTTGGAATAAAAAAGAAATCAAATATACATTGATTCGTTTAAGACAAAGATTATCTCAACTCAAAAAAGATAAAAACGCTCAGTTGGCTTCGTTGAATAAAGCGGATGCGGATTATACGACGGCTGCTAAAACGATTTTGAATCAGTACAATGAGGCTGTCGGTAAAGCGCGGTTGGATGCTAAAAAAATCATCGTCGTTCAAAAGAAAAAATTGAAACAGATCCGTTTTGACAACAAACACGTGCCACGGAAACTAGTCAATGAAATTCAGATGATCTTCCAAGATCCGGTTGATTCACTTGATCCGCGGATGACCGTAGAAGATATCATTCAGGAAGGTCTTAAAATTCAAGGATTCAAGAATAAGGAAGAAAATCATCAAAAAGTGGTTGAGATGCTTGAAAAAGTGGGTTTGGTTGCCGAGCATGCTTCCCGTTATCCACATGAATTTTCGGGTGGTCAACGTCAACGAATCGGTATTGCCCGTGCGTTGGTTATGAATCCGAAACTGTTGATTTGCGATGAGCCGATCAGTGCGCTGGATGTATCCATTCGGGCGCAAATCATTAACTTATTGAATGATTTAAAAGAAGAATTGGGGTTGACGATTATTTTCATCGCCCACGATTTATCGGTTGTAAAATATTTCTGCGATCGGATTGCGGTTATGTATTTCGGAAAAGTGGTTGAACTGGCTTCCAGTGACGAACTGTTTGCCAATCCGCTCCATCCGTACACAAGATCGCTTTTGTCTGCGATTCCAAAACCGAATCCGTTGACGGAAAAAACGCGCGAACGGATCGTTTACCATCCAAATGAAGTTCATGATTATTCGGTAGATAAACCGATGCTCAAAGAAATTAAAAAGGGTCATTTCATCTATTGTAACGAAAAAGAATTTGACGATTATCTAAAAATATTGAAGTAATAAAAAATACCCGTAAAACGGGTATTTTTTATGTTATTTCCGGCAATCGAAAGCACGTTTGCTTTTGCGAATCGACTCTTGATAGGGAATGTCAAACGATTGAAGAAAATCATTGAAATCTTTCTTTCCCTGTTCCACTTCATCGACTTCGTATTCGATTTCGTAATCGATATGGCCGTAATATTCACTTCGATCGAAAAACAGTGTTCCGTCTTTATATGGTGTCGAAGCCCGGTACGTTGTTAATTCGGCTACTTTTTTCACCTGATACGGAATATCGATGATCGACGCATCAATACCGTTTGCCAACATGTCCTGTGCTTTTTCTTTGGATAATAAGATGTGTGTTTCATCGGCGCCGACACTCGCTCTGGTTTTCTTGGTAAGTTTGTAGCCGTTTCCTTTTTGACGAATTCTCAAGACGGTACATTCTTTCATTAATTTGGTATCTTCTGTATCAAAATAATAGTTGGTTTGGGCGAAAACATTGTTTTCCAAATTGAATTCGCGAATTAATTGGTCGTATTTTTCTTTGGTAATAAATGTTTTAAATTCGATTTCTTTATTGACGATCATTCTACCACCCCAAGTATTTTTATTCATGTACCCTTATTATCTACTATTTATAGCAAAAAATCAAGTCTTGTGATAAAATTTAACTAGAGCCAATTGATTCATAAAACGCTGAAAAAGGAGAAGGTATAATTTTAAGTACCAGTTAATTATACGTGAGCAACTATGAACTATATGATTTTAACCAAAGAAGATGCGCTTTCCGCTAAGATCGAACAAAAACTTAGACGTAAGATCAAACATACTTATGATGCCGTCCAACCGGATTATGTGATCGCAGTCGGAGGAGACGGTACGATTTTAAGGGCCGTTCATCTTTATCCGGCAGCAACGATTTTCGGACTTCACACGGGGCATTTGGGCTTTTTTGCCAATTATACGAAAGAAGATTTGGACTTGTTGATTGCGGATATCAATTCCAATCGTTTTGAAACAGAAGAATTGGATCAATTGTTTTGCACCATAACGACCAAAGAAAAAGAACTCAAGATGCGGGCATTGAATGAAATAACCATTATGCTTCCCAGAAGAACATTGATCTTGGATGTTAAAATCGATGATGAAACATTGGAACGTTTCAGGGGAACGGGTTTTTGTATTTCAACACCGTTTGGTTCGACCGCTTATAATAAATCGTTACATGGCGCGGTCGTCGATCCGACGTTAAAAGCGATGCAGTTGACGGAGATTGCGGGAATCAATTCCAATGCTTACCGGACGCTTTCTTCGCCGCTGTTGCTTTCAAGCGACCGCCTGATCGAACTGCGATCGGAAGAAGCCCAAACCGTTTTCGTAACAGTGGATCATGAAAGTTTTGAAATCAATGCATTTGAAAAAATCATGATTCAATACGAACGGAAGAAAGTGCGGATGGCCTATCATTATCATCCGAACTTTATTAAAAGGATAAAGCGGACGTTTTTTTGATTGTAAAAAGGGCTAACGCATCAAAAAAAGAGGATACGGTACTAGAAAAATAAGGAAATAAAAAAATCCTATTAGGATAGGATTTCATCGATAAGACGGTATTCTTTGGCTTCTTGGGCGGACATATAATAATCTCTTTCGGTATCGTGAGCGATTTTTTCAACCGGTTGATGACATAATTCCGCCAGCATTTGATTCATTTGCGCTTTTGTTTTCAGCAATCGTTTGGCTTGGATGTCGATATCCGATACGACACCTTGCATGCCGCCGTACGGCTGATGAATCATAATTTCGGCATGGGGTAAAGCGTAGCGTTTGCCGGTTCCGCTCGCCAGTAAAAAAGCAGCCATCGACATGGCCATTCCGACGACGATCGTGTTGACTTTGGCTTGAATATAGTGCATGGTATCGTAGATGGCCAGCCCGGCTGTAATGGATCCGCCCGGAGAAGAAATATAGATTTGGATGTCCTCATGATTTAAAGAATCCAAATATAAGAGTTGACTGATTAACAGCGAACTCATATGATCGTCGATTTCGCCAATCAGTAAAATAATGCGATCGGATAAAAGTCTGGAGTAAATATCAAAGCTCCTTTCACCCGAGCTGCTCTTTTCTAAAACGTACGGAATATAGTTCATTTTCATCACCTTTTTCTTTCGTTTTTCATCATATCAAAAACGTTTACATAAAATTGTTTTTTTGTGTCGAGTCAAAATATATTGATAATCATTTTTTAAAGTGGTAGAATAATAACGTAAATCATTATTCATTTAGGAGGAAATTAAAAACATGGCTATTAAAGTAGCAATTAATGGTTTTGGCCGTATCGGACGTTTGGCTTTCAGACAAATGTTTGGTGCAGAAGGATATGAAATCGTTGCGATCAATGATTTAACGGATCCGAAAATGTTAGCAAATTTATTAAAGTATGACACAGCTCAAGGTGGTTACTGCGGTCATATCGGCGAAGGACTGCATAGTGTGGTTGCCGGTGAAAATTCTATTACCGTAGATGGTAAAGAAATTACGATTTATGCAGAAAAAGACGCTGTTAATTTACCTTGGGGTCAACTGGGTGTTGATGTTGTACTTGAATGTACCGGTTTTTATACAAAGAAAGAAAAAGCACAGGCTCATATTACGGCAGGTGCGAAAAAGGTTGTTATTTCCGCTCCGGCTGGAAACGATCTTCCTACTGTTGTTTTCGGTGTTAACGAAAGCACATTAACCAAAGAAGACACCATTATTTCGGCGGCTTCTTGTACAACCAACTGTTTGGCACCGATGGCTGATGCTTTGAACAAATATGCGGAAATCCAATCCGGTATTATGAGTACGATTCATGCTTATACGGGCGACCAAATGATTTTGGACGGACCGCACAGAAAAGGCGATTTAAGAAGAGCACGTGCCGGTGCTGCCAATATCGTTCCGAACTCAACCGGTGCTGCTAAAGCAATCGGTTTGGTTATTCCGGAATTAAACGGCAAATTGATCGGTTCGGCTCAACGTGTTCCGGTTGTTACCGGCTCGACAACGATTTTAACCGCTGTTGTAAAAGGTAACGATGTAACGGTAGACGGCATCAATGCGGCGATGAAATCTGCTCAATCCGAATCGTTCGGTTACAATGAAGACCCGATCGTTTCGTCTGATGTCATCGGTATGAAATACGGTTCTTTATTCGATGCAACACAGACGATGGTAAGTAAGATCGGTGACGGTTTGTATCAAGTACAAGTTGTTTCTTGGTATGACAATGAAAATTCTTACACCAGCCAAATGGTTCGTACCATTAAATATTTTGCCGAATTAAATTAAAACAGATAAAAGGTTTGTTGCATACAAACCTTTTTCTTTTTGATTTTTTTTGCTATAATACGAGTAGTAAACAAATGAGGTGTCCTATCGATGAACAGTTGGAAAGAATTTATTGATGAAGAAAAAAAATTGCCTTATTACCGAAAATTAAAAGAAGCGGTCGATCAAGAATATAAAACGTATCGCTGTTTTCCGGATTACGGAAGAATCTATCATGCTTTTTCCAAAACCAAAATGGATCAAGTTAAAGTCGTTATTTTAGGGCAAGATCCGTATCATGAAATCAATCAGGCACACGGACTGGCTTTTTCGGTTTTATGTCCGCAACTTCCGCCTTCTTTGCAAAATATTTATAAAGAGATGGCGGACGACTTAGGGGTCGTGGTCGCTCAGGACGGAAACTTGGATTATTTGGCCGAACAAGGGGTATTGTTATTGAACACATTGTTGACGGTTCGTCAGGGACAAGCCTTTTCGCACCGGGATCTGGGATGGGAAATTTTAACGGATCATGCCATTCAAAAGTTGAATGAACTGAATCAGCCGATTGTTTTTATTCTTTGGGGAGCGGCTGCCCAGTCCAAACAAAAATTTTTAAACAATCCCAATCATTTGATTTTAAAATCGGCACATCCGTCGCCGCTTTCGGCTTACCGCGGTTTTTTCGGGTCTAAACCCTTTTCTAAAACAAATGAATTTTTAACGGCTCACGGTGTTGAGCCGATCCGGTGGATAAAAGCCCAGAAATAATCTATCTTTTGTCATATACATAGCATTGGGTGAATAAAATGCAAGGAAATTATTATAATCCTACGTACGGCAATTTAGAGCAGTATGTCGTCAAACAAAACGATTCGCTTTATATGATTGCCAAAAAATATCATATCTCGGTTGATGAACTGAAAAATGCCAATCATTTGGTTTCCAATATGATTTATCCGAATCAGATTCTGTTTATTCCGAAAACACAAACCGCTCCGTCTTCGGTAACGACCAACGGAATTCAGGGGTTTATCAATAAAGTTCAGGGAACATACAATTATGCCGGCAGCAAAACCAATCAGCATGTTGTCAGGACCAATGATACCATCGAAGATATTCTGGCCATGCATCATTTGTCGCCGCTTGAATTCTTGAAACTGAACGAAACGATCTTTTTGAATCCGGGGCAAACGCTTACGGTTGGAAAATAGAGGAAATTTAAAAGATTTTATGTCCGGTTCATAAAATCTTTTTCTTTTTGTAAAAATAGATTATAATAAACAAGGAAAATCGGAGGAAAAATGATGAAATATTGTCCTGAATGCGGCCACATGCTTGTTTTAAAATTATTGGAGGCAGAACAAAAAGAAGTTCCTTATTGCCGAAATTGCCAATCGTATCGGTTTGAACCGTTTAATACCGCCATCAGTTTGGTGGTTTTGAACCCCGATCAAACGAAAGTTTTATTGATTCAACAGTACGGAAAAGCCCAAAACTGGTTGGTGGCGGGATATATCAACAAAGGGGAATCGGCCGAAGAAGCGGCTGCACGGGAATTGGAAGAAGAAGTCGGATTGCATCTTCAAACGTTATCGTTTCAAAAGACAAAATATTGGCCTAAAACCAATACGTTGTTGATCAATTATCTGGCGGTTGTCGATTCAATGGACGTAACCCCCAATCAAGAAGTCGATCGTTTTGCTTGGTTTGATTTAAAAGAGGCTTACGATCAAGTTGCCAAAGGCGGGCTTGCGGAAGAATTTTATAAATATTTTTACGAAAGGAAGATCAGTCATGTACAAAATGATCGTCTTTGATTTGGACGGAACGCTGTTTGATACGCTTGGGGATATAACTTCATCGGTCAATTGGGCGTTGGAACAAAACGGTCTTGCACCGATCACGCTGGATGACACCAAACGGTTTTTGGGGCATGGGATTGCGCATTTGATCAGCGAAGCATCCGCTCATGCTCCTCATCAAGAAAACTTGATCAAAGCCTTTGAAACCCACTATTGCCGTCATTATAATGTCGCTACCAAACCGTATGAAGGCATTTCGGACTTGCTGGATTGGTGTAAAAAACAAAAATTAAGAATCGGCGTATTAACCAATAAGGTTGAGGATATTGCCGTAAAACTTTGTGAGGAACATTTTAAGGATACCTTTGATTTTATTTGGGGGGATCATCCGAAACGAATCAGAAAACCGGATCCTTCTTCCCTCAATCGGGCGTTAAACTTATATCAGGTGTTGCCTTCTGAATGTTTGATGATCGGGGATAGCGAAGTGGATTACCAAACGGCTGTGGCGGCCGGAACCGACAGTTGTTTGGTTGGATACGGATTTCGTTCGGCAACCCAACTTTCTGGTTGCAGGCCGACTGTTTTTGTCGGTCGCGCCCATGAGATTCATTCTTTTTTAGAAGATAAGCAAAAAAAGTCCGCCCAATTCGGAAACGAATGAGAAATCGGGGTTTATATTTACAACAAACGAAGAATTTGATATAATTTAAATTGGTGAAATTATGCAAGATGTCAAAACCAATCATTTGGAATTATTCTACGATTGTGTAGATGAATCGAATAACGTACTATACGAAGCGTTTCATAAAGATTATTTCGAACTGATCGAAATGACGGTTAAAAATATTTTGGCAGGAGAAATATTAACCGATACGGATGAGGAAACGACGCTGAAATTACAAACGATTTATGATCGGTTGGCTGATATCGATTTTCAAGTTGAAGAAGTACGAAAAGCGATGCAAGCCATTATTTTGAAGGGCTTAAAAGAAATGCGCCTGCAAAACGGTGCGACCACACCGGATACGTTGGGCATTTTTACGGCTTATTTGATTACCAAATTATCCGATCGTTCCGATTTGAAAATTTTGGATCCGTTATGCGGTACCGGAAATTTACTGCATACCGTAGCCGATCATTTAGATAAAAATTTAACGCTTTTTGCTTGTGATTTGGATCCTATGATGACCAAATTGACTTCATTGGTCAGCGATCTTTTGAACTTGCGTGTGGAAATCTTTTTGCAAGATTCGTTGACGCTTGCGATGCGGGATTTGGATTTTATTATATTCGATATGCCCAATGCCACGTCTGAATCAACGTATTTTCCGTATCAGGCGATTCTTCATTATAAAGCGATGTTGCGCCCAAACGGCGCGATCATCGGTATCGTCGGAAACGATTTTTTCGATCATGATGACGATCAGTCGTTTAAAAAAGCCTTACTGGAGGATTGTTCGATCATCGGGTTGGTGGAACTACCCGATGCGATGTTTGTGTCAAAACCGAAAACGATCGTAGTTATATCGAAGGAAAAACGCGATAAAAAAAATTGTTTTATGGTCAAACTGCCAAGTTTCACCGATGTCAAAGACTTCAATGAGTCGTTGCTTCGGATCGAAGCGTGGTTTGAAAAAAATTATAGAAGTGAGGAAAAATAACAATGGCAAAAATTATGGCAGTAAACGCCGGTAGTTCGTCAATTAAATTTCAATTGTTGGAAATGCCGGAAGAAAAAGTGATCGCATCCGGCGTCATGGAACGGATCGGTTTGAAGGAAGGAATTTTCACGTTAAAATATGACGGAAAAAAAGAAGAAACCAATCCGGTATTACCGACCCATGCCGAAGGGGTGGAATTGCTGTTAAAAACGTTGATTGAAAAAAATATCGTTCGGAGTTTGGATGAGATTTCCGGTATCGGACACCGTGTCGTTCAAGGTGGGGAATATTTTAAAGATTCCAGTTTGGTTGATGATGCGGTAATCGAGAAAATCGCCGAACTGGCCGATTTGGCTCCACTGCACAATCCGGCGCATATCATCGGAATCAAAGCGTTCCAAAAGGCTCTTCCGACGGTTCCGCAAGTCGTTGTTTTTGATACGGTTTTCCATCAGACGATGGCCGAAGAAGTTTATATGTATGCAACACCGTACGAATGGTATGAAAAATACGGCATTCGTAAATACGGCGCTCACGGAACTTCCCATCAGTATGTTTCGCAGCGTGCCGCTTTATTGATCGGTAAACCGTTAGAACAATCCAAGATCATCGTTTGTCATTTGGGCAACGGCGCTTCCATTTGCGCGGTTAAAGGCGGTAAGTGTGTGGATACTTCGATGGGATTGACCCCGCTAGAAGGCATCCCGATGGGAACACGTTCCGGTAATTTGGATCCGACAGTCGTGTCTTATATTTGCCAAAAAGAAGGCAAAACCGCTGCCGAAGTAGTAAATATTTTAAATAAAAAAAGCGGCTATTTGGGAATGTCCGGCCGTTCTAATGATGCCCGCGATGTAACAGCGGGAATGGAAGAAGGCGATCATCGTTGTCGGTTGACATTTGATGTTCAAGCCAAACGCATCGTGGATTATATCGCATCGTATTACGTATTGATGGGTGGTTGTGATGCGATTTGCTTTACGGCCGGTATGGGTGAAAATTTAATTCACTTACGCAAAAATATTTTGAACCGGTTGACTGTTTTAGGCGTGGAACTGGATGAACAAGCAAACAACGTTCGCGGTGTGGAACGGGAAATCACGACTAAGAATTCAACGATCAGAGCTTTTATCGTTCCGACCAACGAAGAAGTGATGATCGCTCGGGATACCGTCAGAGTCGCTAAAATTTCAGCATAAAAAGCGTCGAAATGATTGTTCATATAAAGGGGATGAAACCGTCTTTTAAAGACGGTTTTTCTTTTTTTGATAAAACATGTAAAATGAATTTGACATTTCTTTTCTTTGTGCTATAATGATATAATGTAAATTGTGTGTTTACGCGAAAGGATGATAGAAATGAAAAAGAAATTGATCTTTTTATCCGTTTTTATCGTTTTATTGCTTTTTGGGGGATTGGGGATTTTTTACTTTACACAGTCACACAAAAGTCCCATTACTTGGGCCGGAGAAGCAAAGTATAAAACGACGTTATTGGAAACACCGAAAGATGGAACAACACCAGAGGATCATACCTCTTATGATAATTTAGCTTATTTGTTTTGGCAGTTGGAAAATACCGATACGTTTTCTTCTGTGACAGTCGGAAGTGCCGTTTCGGTAGGACAGAAACAATCGATCTACAACTATCGTGTGGTTACACCGGAAGTTCAAATGATCGATACCATTTCAATCGGGCCGGCAACGACCGGAAAACAAAAATATTTCATCGACGGTCAAAAGGTACTGCTAAGAGATTTCGTATCGAAAAAAGGCGATGAAATCACTTGGAAAACCGATCAGCCGGAATGCATTACCGTAGAGGGATACATCGGCCGCTATGGGTGGACGCCCGCTCAGGCAACGGCGTATATCATTTGTCAGGAAACGATTTTGGAAATCTCGGAATTGATGACGGTAGAAAAGGGTCTTTATCAAATCAGTGTGTCCTTGAATCCGGGGGAAGAATACGCTCCGTTTTGGTATCAAAGAGAAGTGGCTACCAATGCCAATGCCAAAGACAAACCGAAATTTGCTTCCATTCGATTGGAATTTACTTTTGATCAAAATTGGGTTTTACGTGAAGTTCATACTCAGGAAAAGTACAACATCACCCCCGGCGTTTTCCCGATTGCCGTAGATTGTACGACGGATATTACGGAAACTTTTTCCTACGATTCAGTAGAACTAGATGCCGAATCCGTTTCGTTTTTCGAGCAATATCAGGATTTGATGCCTTCGGATGGTGAACTTGTCGAAAAAGAGCCGACTGCGTTGGAATATGTCATGAAAGCGTTGGCTAAACAAGAAGATCAAGCCTTTTCTTTTACGCTTTCCTGCAAGGAACAAACGCTAAGGGGAAGTTTGGCTTTAAATTTAGCGGATTTAAATAATATTTCTCTTAAATTGAAAACAGGCAATTTAATGATTCAATATCAGGATCAAACGGCATATATTGATTTTAATTCGATCAAATTAAAAACGACAATCCCTGATTTGATGGATTTATTGCAGCCGCTTTTCAATTTGATTTCAGATAAAAATTTGGATTTATCTTCTTTGAATACGACTTCTATTATGAATGATTTCAATTCGGCCGAAATCATCAAAGAAGAAGATCAAATTTCGATTCATGCCACGTTGCATTTGGGAGACTGGACTGTGCCGCTTTCTTTTTTAATTGAAGAAACGGAAGAATCTTATGTAATGCAGTCTATCGCCTGCAATTTGGCTTGGGATGATTTTTCTTTCTCCGTTCAATTGGATAACGACCCGTCGTTGACATTTCCTACTTTAGAAGGAGATTACGATGATTTATCTCATTTGGGATTTTTGATTGATGATTTGGTTGAAATTATAAAAAACGGCCAAACGGAAATCGGCTTTTCAGGTTCTTATGCCGGTGTTGAGGTAAATGGAAATCTGTTTGTGGATTTTTCCGGTTTGCCGGCAGTAAAAATAGATTTAAACCTGGTTTATTTGGAACAAAATATCGATGAGCAAATTTGTCTTACATTTTTGCAAGATGTTTTATACGTGGATTACAGAAATATCAAAGTGCAGTTGGCGATGTCGGATTTGATTTCGTTTTTGAATGAAATGGGAATGGAGATGCCCAATTTGACTTTGGATGTCAATCAAATTATCAATACGTTGTTTGCGATTGATTACGATCGATTATTTCGTGAATTTGATTTGAAAGAAGATCAAATCGAAATCGGGTTGGGTCTTTCTTCTTTGTGTTCTGCTTTCCAAGATTTACATGTTTTGATAACCAATCAAGAGACCGGTTTTCACATTGAAGCCAATTATTTTGATTTGAAATTGGATGTCCATACCGCAAGCGACCAAACGATTGGGATTGATCCGAATCAATATGTCGATCTTTGTTTTGTTTTAGACAGTTTGGATTACCTGTTATCAATCATTGGAAAAACATCGTTTGATCTTTCCTTAAACGGAACGATCGAAGTGGTTTTATCGGGAAAGAAAGAAACGATTTCGTTGGATAGCGTATTGCAATTTGTGCTTGTGGATCAAACGTACCAGATGGACGCAACGGTGACGGTCGGTTTCTTTGAAAACCAACTGACAGTCGATTTCCAATATGTCGATGGTTATCTTTACATCAGTTTGTGGAATCAAACGTTAAAATTGAAATTGGCCGATCTTCCTGCTTTGGCGGAAGAAATCTTGAAGCGACTGGATTTATCGCTTCCTTCCATTGATCAAGAAAAAGAGGATTGGTTCCGAATTTTGGATTGTATCACGATGATCGATCACGGCATCGAAATCGATTTATCGGAAGTATTTCCCCAAATTGCCGTGATTACAGTTGCATTATTCTTCTTACAAGAGGAACAAAGTGGTCTTAAGTTGACTCTTTCATCCGACTTCTTTGATTTAAATGTCCTCGTTTCTAAAAGTGATCGGACAGAACAAGTGACGGTTCCGAATCGACCTGTTTTGGATGAACAGTCTATTTTGGAGATCGTGGATTATTTGTGTGATCTTTTAAAAGTGATTGAAAATAAAAAGACGGAATTTGAATTTTCGGGAGAATACCAAGCAATCCAGGTAGCCGGGGTTGGTGTATTGGATTTCAGTGACGGATTGGATTTAAAATTGGATTTAACCATTACGGATACCGGTAAAAATAAAATCGAAACGATCGGCATTGTGATCTTAAATGGGACGATTTATTTGGATTATCGGAATATCCATTTAAAAATAACATGGAACGAGTTGGAACAACTGATCGGTGGAGCGGTTGATTTTTCGGCATCGGAATTGGATCTTGTTTCTTTGATCAATACGTTGTTTTCTTTTGATTTTGAAAAAATCTTAACGAATTTGGAAATTGTAGACGGTCAAATTGATATCGGACTTGATTTATCTTCGTTGGGTGAATTGTTTGAAACATTAAAAGACATTCAACTTCAAATCAAAGATAAGGAAAACGGATTTGATATCCATATCAACTATTTTGATTTATATATCGGTCTTAGACCGGATACCAATGCGGTCATCACAGTTCAAGAAGAAAATTATGTTGACGGAAGTTTCTTGTTGGACAGTTTGGATTACCTGCTATCGATCATCGGTAAAACATCGTTTGACCTTTCCTTAAACGGAACGATCGAAGTGGTTTTATCGGGAAAGAAAGAAACGATTTCGTTGGATAGCGTATTGCAATTTGTGCTTGTGGATCAAACGTACCAGATGGACGCAACGGTGACGGTCGGTTTCTTTGAAAACCAACTGACAGTCGATTTCCAATATG
>ERZ506371.5-NODE-5-length-90602-cov-6.93978_pt1 | contig 90602 bp, 82 predicted proteins | sample MGYA00513058_ERZ506371 | MGnify/ENA metagenome assembly ERZ506371 | reverse complement strand
TCTTATTGGTATGAGAAAAAATTTCTAGAATTTTCAATTGTTGAAGAATATATAAAAAAGGGAATTGTAGACTTACAATTTATGTACAATGAGAAGGGATATAATGATGAAGAAACTTATTTAAAATTTAATTTTTTATGTTCTTTAATATATCTTCGTAATAATGATTTACAAAACTATATAAAATATAAAAAAATTGCTTTCTCGTTTTTCAATTCATTAAATGATGAAAAGAGAGACAATGCGAAATTAACAGACATGATTAAATATTTTACTATGGAGGAAACAAAGTTACATGGATAATATCAAACAGTTTAAGGAAGCTAAATACGGTTTAATGATTCATTTCGGACTTTATTCATTACTAGGGGGATACTATAATAATAATAGAGGTCCAAACTATGCTGAATGGATTCAGTGCCATCAGCAAATTTCTGTTAAAGAAATGCGAAAACTTGCAAAGATATTTAATCCTATTTATTTTGATGCAGATGAAATTTGCCTCTTTGCAAAAAATTGTGGAATGAAATATATTGTCGTAACTACAAAACATCATGAAGGGTTCGCATTATTCAAGTCTAAAGTTGATAACTTTAATGTTTGCGATGCAACGCCTTTTAAGCGAGATATTATTAAGGAACTTGCTGATGCTTGCAAAAAATATGGATTAAAATTAGGATTTTATTACTCACAATGTATTGATTGGAATGAAATTGATGGTGGTGGATATACTGTAGATCCATATGGCTCTGCTGGTGTTTCATGGGATAATTCTTGGGATTTTCCTGATAAATGCAAAAAAGATTTTTCTCGTGTGTTCCACTCTAAAATATTACCTCAAATAAAAGAAATTATGACAAATTACGGAGAAATATTCTTAGCGTGGTTTGACATGCCACTTGATTCTACTCCAGAACAGAGTAAAATCATATACGATACAGTCAAATCATTGCAACCAAATTGTTTGATTAATTCTCGACTCGGTAATGGTGTGTTTGATTATGTCACACTTGGAGATAATGAAATTCCTAACGAAATACCTTCAAATTTTTCGACTGATTACAATGACATTTGGGGATTTAAAAAGAGTCCTTATGGTCTTTATGAGTCTGCTTGTAGTCTTAATTGTTCTTGGGGTTATTCAGCAATCGCCGAAAAATGGCGTACTCCTGAAAATGTTGCTAACACCCGCTTAAAACTTGAGAAATTAGGCGTAAATTTCTTGATTAATATCGGCCCGGATTGGCTAGGTAGAATACCTATACAAGCAAGAGAGATCTTGGAAAAAGCGTCGAAAATTTATGAGGAGTTAAAAAGTGATAGTCATCAATGATAATAGAATGATTTTCCCATTTTTGACAAGACAACATGATATTAATTTTTTAAGTACGATTAGTCGCACAAACAAAAAGGGAAACAATGTGAATACATGGATTCGATATAGAATCACTCCGCAGGAAATTCGAAAAGAACTTCGTGAAATGAATAATATTAAGAGCAATAATTGCATTTTTTCTTCTTATAGACTAGATAAAAACTACTATAGTCTTTATGGAATTGACTATACAAAGCTAGAGTTGCTCCCACATAATCAATTAGATCCAATAGAATTTGAAATTGATGATATCTGCATCCACATGTTTGAAACTGGTATATCTTTTTTAGAATTAAGATATTCTATCAAGAATGATAAAGAAAGTTCATTATTAAATTTGAATTATTACCTCTTAGAACTTAAGGCGGATATTGAACTGAACTTTATTCGCTTTGTTTGGAATGAAGAACTTAAGAAAAAAGAAAAAACTTGTTCTGTTATGAAGGTAGTAGATTATATAAAGGCAATACTTTGTGATTTTGAACATGCTTATGATTTAGATTTGAATTTAGAAATAAAATCTTATTCAACAAAACCGACACTATTCTCTTATATTTTTTTAGATAATCCAGAAGAGAAAATGAAACAAAATCTCGGCATGAATATGAAAGCGTCATATAAAATTAATAATGATTCTATTTTAAAAACAATGTGTTTTGATAATTCCACTTGGTATTACTCCCTTAATTCTGCTGTCAACATTTCAACACTTGTAAATGATGAAATCACAACAAATTTCTTTAAAACGACCTTTGTGGATAAAATTTCAAATTTGTATTTCTTTTTATTTTTACAATCAATTCATCAAAGATGTTTCTTACAACTTTGCCACTATAAAACACGATCATATAATTTTGATTTAAAAACTTTTGATGAAAATAAAAAATTAACTGACCAATTGGCCGGCTATTCTGCAAGTTTTAATAAATGTTGGTTAAAATATTTTTTTGATAGACCGGCTTCTATCGATCATGTCAATTTATTTTTTGTAACGTTGCAAAATGCATTTGATATTACAAAACAGTTAGCAATTGTAAGTGCAGATTTAGAAATTTTAACGGATTATGCAAATAAATCCTACAAGTTATATAGTGAGTATTCTCTTTTGGCATCAGATAAGAAAAAATATCGATTTGACTTAATTACTTTTCTTGTTGCTTCAATTATATCGTTTGTATCTGTATATGATACTTTTATTAAAATGATTAAAAACTTTGGCATTGAACTTACAATTACTTGGCATATTATATTAGCAGTTAGTTTTATGATTGTTTGTTTTATTGTTCCGACAGTCATTAATTTTAGATTTCACATCAAAAAAATAAAAAAAACATCAAAAGAAATGAAATACTTAGAACAACAAATTTGCAATTCTAGAAAAATGGATTTATTTTAACATTGATCTAATATTATAAAAGCCATCCTATTTATTGTTTTCTTGCTAAAATATAAAATTATTGAAGAAAATTTAAAATGTATGTTAATGATCAATGAATTTAATAATTGCACACCAAGATAAAAGTTTCAATCGTTATAATGATAATTGATAAATTGACCATCGATATGAAATAAAGAAAGAATTAATATCCAAAATCTACGATGAAAAGTTATGAATGGCGGAATTTTAGGACGGATGGAAAATTCGGATTACATCAAAATATTTACCGATTTTCGTCTGTAACACGAATAAAAAAATTATAAGAGGTGAACAATGGATCATTATTTAAAATCTACGAATGAAATTATCGAGTTGTACGATGTCGATATCAGTGAAGGACTTACTTCCGTTGAAGCAAGTGCCCGTTTGGAAAAATACGGAAAAAATGCTTTTGAAAAGCAAAAAAAGCGCAGTTTGATCAGTCAGATACTCGGTCAGTTGAAAGACGTGTCTACTATTATTTTGATCATAGCGGGTATTTTAAGTCTTGTTATGTCCATTTTGGAATGGGATGGTGTTCATAGTTTGATCGAACCGCTTGTCATATTCGTGATTATCGTCATGAACGTCATTCTTGCGGTTACTCAGGAACGATCGGCGGAAAATGCATTGGATGCGCTTGGCAGTCTTTCCTCGCCCATCTGCCGTGTTTTGCGTGACGGGCAGCTTCGGGAACTGAACCCAGAAGAATTGGTTCCAGGTGACATCATTATGCTGCGTACCGGTGATCTTGTACCGGCGGATGCCAGACTGCTTAAAAGCGAAAGTTTAGCGGTGGATGAATCGTCGCTTACGGGTGAAAGTGTTCCTTCGGAAAAAGATGCGCTGGCTGTGTTCACTTCCGAAACACCGCTTGGAGATCGAACGAATTGTGTGTTTTCCGGTTGTCTTGTCACGGCTGGAAATGCCTCGGCTGTAGTCACAAGCACGGGAATGGAAACGGAAATCGGTAAAATAGCCCGATTCCTTACCGAAACAAAACAGCGTAAAACGACTTTGCAGGTGCGCCTAGATAAAGTCGGCAAGGTCATAAGCAGTATGGCTATCATTTCCGCAATCATTATGTTTGTGGTCGGATTCTTTATATACGAGCATGAATTGATGGATATGATTATGGTGGCTGTCACACTGGCTGTGGCGGCGGTGCCCGAAACACTGGCGCTGATTGTTACGCTCATCCTTGCGCAAGGTGCGAAAAAGATGGCTGCTAAAAATGCGCTTGTACGACAGATGCAGGCAGTGGAGACGTTGGGATCGACTTCGATCATTTGTTCCGATAAGACAGGGACGCTGACGATGAATAAAATGACGGTTAAAAGATTATGGGTTTACGGCGGACCGATTGTGGATGAGAAGGCGATGTTCACAGAAGAACAAACGAACTTTTTAAAACAACTTTGCTTGGCTTGTACGGCTACCGTGGGAACGGACGATGACGGATCTTTAAAGATATTCGGAGATCCTACAGAAAGTGCGATTGTACACCTTGCGCTGGATAAGGGAATCAACTACACTACTTTGCAGGCAACACACAAAAAGGTAGCGGAAATCCCTTTTTCCTCCTCACGCAAGATGATGACGGCTGTTTATCAAACCGAAGCAGGAAATTATTTGGTGTTGACGAAAGGTGCGTTTGACCGGTTGCCTTTCGAACGGAACGATTTATATTATATGAAGTCACTTACGGATACGCACGATGCGTTTGCATCGGATGCACTCCGCGTCATTTCGTTGGCGTATAAAGTTATACCCATTTTACCGGAGGATATAACAGAAGTGGAAAGCAACCAGACCTTTGCGGGATTTGTTGGGATCATCGATCCGCCCAGACCCGAAGCGGCCGCGGCAATCGCCAAGGCGAAAGCAGCTGGTATTCGTACCATTATGATAACGGGAGATCATGCGGCTACAGCGGCAGCAATTGCTAAAGATTTGGGTATCATCGTTGCCAACGAAGGAGTTATCACCGGACAGCAACTATCCAAACTGACCGATGAGGAACTGAGCGACAGTATTGAATTTTATTCCGTTTACGCGCGTGTTTCGCCGGAGGACAAGATAAGAATCGTGAAGACATGGCAAGCGCGCGGAGAAGTTGTTGCCATGACGGGAGACGGCGTCAACGATGCCCCGGCACTCAAGGCAGCGGACGTCGGAGTGGCCATGGGCATCAACGGTACGGAAGTGTCCAAAGGTGCGGCCAAAATGATTCTCACAGATGACAAGTTTTCTACGATCATCGAAGCGGTCGGGGAAGGCAGAAATATATTTTCCAACATTCGCAAACTAGTTTATTTTTTGTTGGTATGCAACATTTCGGAAATCATCGTTATGCTGTTTGCGCAATTTATAAACTGGGAACTTCCTTTGACACCGATTATGTTACTTGTTATAAATGTGTTGGGGGATGGTATCCCCGGTCTTGCTTTGGCTAAAGAACAGTCCGATCCGCGGATTATGAAACGAAAACCCATTCTCCGAAATGAAAGTTTCTTCGGTGGCGGACTGATGGAAGTAATCATTCAACAGATTTTCGCCTTTGCCGCCGTTACGTTGATTGGTTATTATATTGGGATGAATGTAAGTTTCGGCAATAGCGAAAGTTCCCTGGAGGCAGCTAGAACCATGGCTTTCCTTATCACGGGATGGACATCTATTTTGCATGTGCTTACCGTACGTTCTCGCAGTATGCTGTATCAGTATAAAATTAAAGACAATCCGCAACTTTACATCAGTTGCGGTGTGATGTTGGCCGTATTTGCTTGTATCGCCGCCATTTTGCCGCTTGCTACCGCACTTGGCATGACTGCTCTTAGTTGGCAACAGTGGCTCATAACCATCGGTTTGGCACTTATCCCGACCGTAGTAGCGGAATACGGTAAGTTGTGGGATGCCGTTAAGTCCCGCAATGCCGAACGTACGATGGTAAAAAGATAAAAAATTAAACAGTAGAAGCATTCGTTATGAAGGCGTACTTTATGTATTGGGAAAAATAAGGAAAAAGTCCGAGCATAAAGCAGTTTATGAAACATAAAAAAATGGGTATTGATTGTGAAAACGTTCGTAATCAATACCTTTTTTGTTGCATCAATGATTCGATTTATCAGTTGGTATTTTGTGTTTTCGCGAATGAGGTTCTTAACTGTAAATCAACGATTCATCAAGAATTTTGCTATTAATTTGAAAAAAATTTAAGAAATGAAATCCGAAATTGAAGAAAAAATAAAAAAATTAAAATCTTGACAAAATAAGGCGGGGGGGGGTATTATTATACTATAGAAATAGCGCAAATGACAAAATTTAATTTTAACGGGGGAAATAGAAAATGGCTGGGAGATATTATAAAGCAAGCATTTTGGCGGATATCGGTAAAAATATTGTAAAATACGGATGGCCCATATTGATTGAATTGGTAGTTCTTGGTTTCGCATTATGTTTTTATTTTTTTAAATGGGTTGAAATCCTCAACTATACGCAAGGGGCATTTTGGAATTTTTTGGGCGGTATTTTTGATTGGACTTCATCGTCTTGGTTGGGCCTTACTTTGTTTGAATTTTTCAACTCATGGCTCGGTGGGTTAAATAATGCGATTTTAAGTATTTTGCTTTTCATTCCTATTTGGATCCTTTCCTTATTGGGGTTTTTGATCGGTTCGATTATTCATATCGCTTTTTGGATTGTCATTTTGATTTTTGTGTTGGTCTTAATTGTTTTGTATTATTTGATCTGTTTTGTTTTACTGATGTCCATTTATTTTGTTCTTCCGGCTGCCAGTGTAATCTTTGCGCTCATAGTCGGAATAAAACGACATTCCGACAGCGAATATGATTCTTATCCGATCATCAGTCATCTTACTTTTGCGCTTTTAAGTATCCTATTGCCGATTGGCTTGTGCGTATCTTATTACATTGTTATTTTTGCAGTATAGAGGAGATAAAAGAACATGAAAAATGATGAATATTTATACAATATCGGTTTTGCAAGAGATAACTGCAACAGAATCATTCAAGAAACGGAAGTAAAAGCCAAAAAATACAAATCGTTATTGAAAGAATTGGATAATGCGTGTTTAAGAATAGAAAGAAGTTTGAAACATGCCAATATCAGTTCGGCGGTCAATTCACTTTGTGATGGCCTTTTGAATCAATCGTATCGAATGATGGAAAGGTATGAAGAGAAAATTGGCTATTACGAAGATTCCTATGTCATTGATGAAGCAAAAAAGGGAGCCAAAGAAATCTTAAAAATAGTTAATGAGATCAAAGATTTGATCGAAAATCCGAATGCATCGACGGCTACCGTCCATTATAACAGCCAAAAATATGCCACATTGGAAAGTATTGAATCTATCATAAAAGATATGGCCAATTTAGCAATTATGGAAAAAAGTGCTTCTCCTGGCAGCACATATATTCCGGGATTATTGCATGTAACCGCAAAAATTTCTCATGATTCCGATTTCAGACAACTGGATATATTTTCAAAAAAAATGACGAAAATCCTGATTCCTTCAAGTATTAATATTTATGTGACTGTAGCAAGAACGTCTTTCGGATCACTTGAAAACTGGCTCGGAAGAAAATTTGTCCAACGCGATTATACTGCTCAAATCAGAGAAGCCGAAAGAAAGTATGAAGCGGCCGAAGAATATCTAGATAAGATTGAGCGCTTGCATACGTTAGCTTTTAATATCAGTACTACTTCAAAGGAAACAAAAGATCTGGAGTGGAAGAGAACCTGGGCTTGGAGTGAAAGAGACAAAGCAAAAGGGAACGTGGATTATTGGCGGAATAAAAACGCTTATGATCGGAAAAAATTTTATGATCAATTATCCAAAGATGCCAAACACTGTTTTCAAGCTATTTTAGATGCGATTGTCCCTATTGTCATCAAGAATAATCCGATTTTGGCTTATGAATGCATCGAAAACTTTGAAAATAAAGATACAAGCAAACCGCATGTGATCGCAAGCTTGGGTAATTTGGAACTTGAAATGGTGTAGTAAAGAAAAAGATTCCAATAGGAGGAAAAACGATGAACTGTTCGGAAGAAGATATTAAAAAATTGGCTCAAATAGCGTATCAGGCTAGAGAAGTTGCCAGAAGAAAAGAGTTCGGGGCCTTTGATATTATGTATGGAATAGGAGATATACTTGGAAATTACTGTTATTCGGCAAAAGTTCAATTACAAAAAAGTGCCCGACAATTGAAACAAGATTTTTTAAAAACGAGAAAGGATTCGATTTACGAAGATTTAATTTTTGAACTGGAAACATGTGCCGGTCTAACATTTAAAGAGATGGTCGCATATTTAAGAAGAAGAGCCGGAATGGAATAAAAGACTTTAATAATTCAAGAGGGATTTCATTCAATCAAATAAAAGGATAGAAAGTTTAAAAAATGCTTGGTCGGTGTTCCGATTCAAAGCATTTTTTACTTTTGACAATCAGAGTTGAAAAAGTTAAAATTTATTTTGAGGTCTTAAAAAAGGATGTGAGGAATGGATGAAATACGAAGTTATAGGCTGGACATATTGTGGCGATCAAGATTATCTACCGCATCAAACAATCACCGCAAGTGTCGATATGGCCATTGTTCAAGAAATTCAAAAACACGGGTATTTATTCGGTGGGGATAAACATGAAGAATACTGCCCCGTTTTAAATGACGGAACGTATGTCGACTATTCTTGGCGGGGATGGGGCAGAATTATCGCCCTTGCTTATGAAATCGAGGGAAAATATTCTTATATGTATGCCTATATGGATTCCTTGATTGATCCGAAAGCCCGCAAATATCCCGAACATAAGGCAGTGGAAGATATCCGCATCGTGCCTAAGGAGAGTTTAGCCGAAACGTTTGTCATGCATTTGTCGGATGATATGTTTGAAAAGGTAAAAGCCGGTACAAAAACAGTGGAAGTTCGATTGTTTGACGATAAGCGTAAAAAAGTGGATATCGGCGATTATATTGAGTTTCGAAAAAAAAGCGATGAGGCGGATTGTGTGATTCGCAAAGTTGCCGATATTGCCGTGGTAGAGAAATCGTTTGCCGACGTCTTTACAACAAGCAGGTGTTTGGAAAATCGAAAATGGGAAGATGTTCTTCGCTTTTCACCGCAATCGTTGGGAGCGGTTGAAACGGCAACCATAGCGTCGCTTGTTGAGAATATGTATCGATATTATGACAAAGCCGAAGAAGAAAAGTACGGCGTCATCGCTTTTATTTTAGAAGAACCCAAACCGACTTGTTGGAGTTGTTTTAAGGTGCTTTTAGACGGTGCCGAATGGAACGAACGGTATTCAAAAAAAATTGTAACGACATCCACTGAAGAATTATGGCGCTGGATGGACAGGGAACAAATAGAAAAGGCATTTCATAAGATTGCCCCGTTTGTCGGTCGATGGGATTATTTCAGTTGCGGTGAAAATACCGATTACGATGTTGATATCAACCGAATGATTCGAAAAACTTTGGCAGAATTGTTTAAAAAAGAAGAACAGATTAAAGAATTTCAAAATCAATACTACGTTGTTTTGGAGTTGGAAATTTTTGCCGTTGTTGTAAAAGATACCAATCAGCCTCAGCAGCGATTGTCTTTGGATCAAGATATTATCGAATTTTTATACAAGACGGATACGAAATTAAAATTCAGTTGTAAGGTGATCTGAAATGAAAAAACGTGTTTGCACAACTTATTTGTCTGTTGACTGGGATACAAAGAAAAATTCCGAACCGATCCGAATGGAACGAAAAGAAGAAATCGAACGATTGATCATCGATGACATCGGTATGCAACCGATATGGCAGCAGCATCAATGGATTCTTGCAAGGCAGGATCACGATTCAAAAAATATCAATGAAATGTTGCGTAAAACATTGAGCGGACTATTCGGTAAAGAAAGTGCAATCAAAGAACTGCAAGACCGATTCCAGGTACAAGCAGTCCTTCGAATCGTATTTTATTTTGATAAAAATACCGACGTACAGGAATTATCTCTTGAACGTGATATCATTGCCTTTTTGTATCAGGCGAATGTTATCTACGATCTGACGTATTCTATGGTGTAATGGCGTGGTATTAGTTTAAAAAAATATTTTATTTACGAGGTCAATCAAAGGAAGTTGAATGGGTATCCTTGAGGAATCGGTTTAAATTCTTTTAGGAAAAGGGTCATTTCGGTTGACCTTTTTTCGTTTCATTAAAAAATAGTTTGAAATCCGGATCGCCTTTCTAAGTAAAAACGTTTCAAAATGAATTGAAAGAAGTAAGAAAGTATTTTGTTTTTCAATTTTCTTTTTTATTATGATATAATAAGAGAAAATCATAGACAAATTGTATCGTTTTTAGTCTATTTTAAGGAACATTACCTATTGAAAAACATGAAGATGGAATAGGGGAGGATACGGATGATGTTTGAAAAGGGATTTGCCAAATACGGTAGAGCAGTCAGCGATGAACGTGAACGCCACTGGCTTTATAAGAAGTATCGGACGAAGACGATCGTTTCTTTTGTTTTTTACGTTCTTTGTATTGCCGTTGTTGTGTTGATTTTGGCCTTGAGCGATTTCATGGAGGAAGAGTGGGCGGTCTTACTGATTATGGCCTTGATTTTCACATGGATCGGATTTTCCATTGCCACAGCCTGCTTATGCCTTTCTTTTCGGAAAATGTATCACTATATCTTGACCCGACCGGCTTCTTCCGATGAGATTCCGCAAATCACGTCATATCGTCAAAAGACCGTCGCGGAAAAAAAGTCTGCCTTCAAACGGTTGGGGTGGGCATGGATTTTATTCGGATTAAGTTTAGTCGGATTTATTGTTTGTATCGTGATGGAAGTAATAGAAAACCCCGACAGTGAAGCATACGGCATTTGGGGAAATACCGGTGTTTGGCTGTTGTTGATTGGATTAGTCGTTATCCTGCTTTCCAATGCTTTTTACTATCTTTTCAACCAACAAAAAGGCAAAACAGTGGAACAACAAACAGCCGAAGAAGCGAAGGTAATTGACCGAATACAGGGACGCAAACAGCAATACGATTTGCAATCCGATCCCAATTTTCAATCTTTTAAGTATCTTTTTCCGAATCGGGAATTGTATGCCGAAGCGGAAACCTTCAAGAAAAAATATCAGAAAACATTGGCGAGCGGTTTTATTGTGGTAAGCCTCCTTTCAATTGTGATTGTCCTCGTCTTAGTTTCGTTGACACCTTTGATCGGGTATGTTTTACCGATTGTTTTTACGCTTTGTTTCGGCTTACTTTTTCTAGCGCTTCTTCCTAGAATTATAAAATTGAATGCCCTTGAAAAGAAACAAAAAACGGAACTGGAAACAAATCCGGCGTATGCGAAGAATTATGAATGGTATCAACTGTATGATAATTTTTCGAAGTTTAAAGGAAAAATTTATATTATTTTTGTTGTCGTAGGAATCGTTCTTTCTTGGATTCTGGCGATTATCTATCCTGAAGAGGGATGGTCTTTTACGGGACTTATCCCGATTGTAATCGGACTTGCCATCAACAATAAGTTGGTCAAAAATTTGCGGCAGCAAGCCATTTTGATAGAGAAGGAGATTGATCGTGTAAATCTGAAGTTGCACGATGTTTCGTTTGTTTTCAAAGAAGGCGATGCCGATGAGTCAATGCGAATCATCTATGACAAAGACGGTCTTTCATACGAAAAGAATCAAACCGCACCGATCACGTTGTATCTTGGCGAATCCTATATTTGTTTGGAAGTCGAACCGGCAGACGGAAAAGTCGTCAATCTTTCTTTGATGAAGATGTATTTGGAGGAAATCAACGAAAAAACCATATCGGTACCAAAAACCATCCAAACCGGTACGTTATATGCCGAGATCGGTACGCTTGAAGATGGAACGTGTTGGCGAATCAACTTTACGGGAAGCGATTATTACGATCCCGTAAGAAAAAGTTATTTGGTCGGCGAAATCGATGATCAACAACCGTGTTTTAAAATTTTTAACAATGGTTACGTTCAACTTTCCAAAGAAGGTATGCTGACCGGAATTATAATCACGGAGATCGAAGCGATTTAAGAAATTACGGGCAAAATCAGTTATAAATCTATGTTTGAAATTTGAGTGAACTACTTTATAAAAAAGGAAGGTTGATTGAGGGAGATCAACCTTTTTTTTACTGTAGGGGTTTCCGGTGAAAAATACGGCTAAAGTTCTTTGATTTATCAGAATGATTGAATGGAAAAGAAGTCCGTAATAAATGCAATGATATTTATAGATAAAAACTATAAAAAGCGATAGAAAATAGATAATTTACATTTTTAAGAAAATCAATATAATAAAAATAGAGAAGATAGATGAGAAAAAACGTAAAAGGAGAAGAAAATGGAATACGTAACATTATCCAATGGAATTAAAATGCCTATCTTAGGATTCGGTGTATTTCAAATTGACGATTTGGAGTTATGTGAAAAAACGGTTTCTCGGGCGATTCAATACGGGTATCGTTTATTTGATACGGCCAGAAGTTATCAAAATGAAGTAGCACTCGGAAGAGCAATAAAGAAATCCGGCATTCCGCGAACTGAATTTTTTATCACTTCTAAAGTTTTTTTGAATGAGATGAGTTATGAGGGTTGTCGAAAAGCCGTTATGGATTCTTTAGAAAATTTGGAAACCGATTATCTTGATTTATTCTTAATTCATATGCCGTTTGGCGATTATTACGGTGCATACCGTGCATTGGTAGAATTTTATAAAAAAGGAATCGTCAAAGCCATCGGTGTGTCCAATTTTCTAAACGATCGGTTATACGATTTGTATTTACATTTCGATGTGCCACCGATGGTTAATCAAATCGAATGTCATCCTCACTACCAACGAATCGAAGAATTATCTTTTTTAACCAAATTGAATATTCAACTGGAAGGATGGGCGCCTTTTTCCGAAGGAATGAAAGGGATGTTTGAAGAACCGATTTTAAAAGAACTTGCCGCCAAACATCAAAAGTCGGTCGCTCAAATTATTTTACGGTGGAATATCCAAAGACGAATCATTACCATTCCGAAAACCGTCCACGAAAATCGGATGGAGGAAAATATGGCTGTATTTGATTTTGAATTGGATTTAGAAGATATGAATAAAATTGCATCTTTAAATCGAAACATCCCCAGTATGTTGGATGTTACGAAGATTGAAGAAATCAAGCGGATTTATCATTATTTAGACAATCCGATTTTAACGACTTTAAAAGAATAAGCATGGATTTATTCCGACAAGGATGGAATTTATGAAAAAAATTTTATTGTTGTTTTTATGGCTATTGGGACTTATAACGGCATGTTCGAATGAAATGCCCGAACAATCCGACTCGTTATTTTGGAAAAATTCGTTGATTGCTTATTTTTCATGTACGGGAAATACAGCCGAAGTTGCTCATCGAATCGCCGCTCAAACCGCATCCGTTCTTTATGAAATCATTCCGCTTAATCCGTATACACAAGAAGATTTGGCTTATGAAACAGACTGTCGGGCCAATCGTGAACAAAATGATCCGACGGCCCGCCCGGCCATATCAGCAACAGTAGAAGATATCTCTAAGTACGATATCGTTATGATCGGATATCCCATTTGGTGTGGAAAACTCCCCAAAATCATTTATACGTTTATGGATACCTATGACTTATCCGGGAAAACGATTCTTCCTTTTTGTACTTCGGGTGGAAGTGATATTTCGATGAGTGTCGACGAAATCAGACAGCAAGAAGGAGAAGCTACCGTTTTGGAAGGAAAAAGGTTTTCTAAAAACGCAAGTAAGGCCGATATAAACGCTTGGTTAAAAACCATTGCGAATCATTTGGAGGAAAAAACGAAAATGCAAATTTCAATTAAAAACGATCAGTATGAAATTATCTATCAATTAAACGCCAGTTTGGCGGCCAAAGAACTTGTGGCGCAATTGCCGTTAACCGTTCCTATCGAACCTTTTTCGAATAATGAAATGATCTTTTATCCACCCCGAAAGTTAAACGTTGCCGATGCCCCTTTCAGCGACGGTCAAATCGGTTCGCTTTCCTATTATGCACCGTGGGGCGATGTGGTTTTGTTTTATGCGCCATGTCCGCCCAACAATCGATTATACGAAATAGGGGAAATCCTTTCCGGTACGGAAAACATCCATAAACTGACGGGAACGGTTACAATTTCCGTTGTAGAAAGGAGGATAAAAGGATGAGCGGTTATATTTGTGAACTCAATTCAAATGTGGAAAGACATCATGTCCGCTACAACAATCGTTACGGATTAAGCCTTGCGGGAGATCTGTATAGAGCCAAAAACAGCGATGAGCGTAAACAGTATCCTGCGGTTGTTGTAGGAGCACCGTATGGTGGTGTAAAAGAACAAGGGCCATGTGTGTATGCCAATGAACTGGCTCAAAGAGGGTTTATCGTGCTGACGTTTGATCCTTGTTATATGGGAGAAAGTGAAGGATACCCCAGACGTGTTTCCTCTCCTGATTTATTCAGTGAAAATATTTCCGCCGGTGTGGACTACTTGGGTTTGCTTCCTTATGTTGACAGAGAAAAAATTTACGGGTTGGGTATTTGCGGTTCGGGTGGTTTTCTAATCAGTGCGGCCAGTGTTGATACCAGAATCAAGAAAATCGTTACGGCATCGATGTATGACATGTCTTATGCAGCAAGGGTCGGGCTTTCTAAAGAACAACTCCAAAAAGAAAAAGAACGGTTATCCTATCAACGTTGGAAGGATGCGGAAAACGGATATCCCGAATATATCCCTTCTTTTCCAGAACAACCGATTGACAAGATCGATCCGTCCATTCAGGGAATCTGGCGGGAATTTTATGAATTCTACGCAACCAAGAGAGGACATCATCCTCAAGCTAGAGGAGGATTTACCACCACCAGTAATTTGGCGTTTATCAATTACGATTTGACGCGGTATGTAGCGGAAATATCGCCAAGACCGATTCTATTTATTGTCGGAGAACAGGCGGAAAGTCGCTTCTTCAGTGATTATGTTTATCAAAAAGCACAACAACCCAAAACCATGCTGGTAATACCGAATTGCAATCATGTTGATTTATATGATGATGTTTATAAAATTCCGTTTGATGAGATTGAACGGTTTTTTAAAGAACCGTTGTGATAAAAAATGAGACTATAAAAAAGACACCTTCAAAAAGTCATTCTACTTTCGAAGGTGTCTTTTTTTATAGATGATTTATCATAATCAGTGCAACATAAAAAAGACGCATAGTAATTCCTATGTTAACATGTAAGTGGCCAATTCATTCGATAATAAAAATTTGTTTTTATAAGAATTTTTTCAAATCAAAAGGAAGTTTGTTTTTCGGCATGATAAAATGGTATAATAAAACCGATTGATAAAATCAAGAATTTAGGATTTTATAAAAAAACAGGTTGGGCAATGAACACGATAACGAAGGAGAATGAGGCATGATTTTGAAAAATATTTCCGTTTGCGATAAAGAAAAAATCAAAAAATGCATTAAAGACGTTTTTTCCAAAGACCCTTGGAATGATCGGTGGGAAGAAGAAATTTTAGATCGTTATGTTTTGGATTTGATTACCCCGCAAAACAGTCTTGGAGTCGGTTATTTTGACGGTGAGGAATTGATTGCCGTTGCTTTGGGAAGAACGATTCATTGGTGGCAGGGAAAAGAATACAAGATCGATGAGTTTTTGGTGGGCGATCGTTATCAGCATCAAGGGATCGGTCATGCATTTATGCAAGCATTGAGTGCGGCGTTAAAAGAAAACGGGTATAAAGCCATTGTTTTAAGTACACGAATCGATGTTTCGGCTTATGAATTTTATATAAAAAACGGTTTTGTCCGTTTGGACGGAATGGTAGAATTATCAAAATGGTTACCATAAGGACAAGGAGTGTTATAAAATGCCCGATTTAGCGAGTTTGAAAAAGAAAACAACGGAAATGAAAGAGTATTTGGAAAGAATCGTTTCCTGCTTTTGTACAGTGCTGAAAGACAATTTGGTCGGCATTTATTTGCATGGTTCTTATGCTTTCGGCTGTTTTCATCCGCATCGAAGCGATTTGGATTTTTTGGTGGTTTGCAAACAAGAGATAAAAACAGAGGATAAAAAACAACTGTTGCGGTTGATTTTACCGCTAGAAGACGACGGTTTGGCGAAGGGGTTGGAGTTCAGTATTTTATTAGAAAAGGATGCCAAGAATTTTTGTTATCCGACACCGTTTGATTTTCATTATTCGCCAGCCCATCGATCGGAAGTTTCAAAAGACATGGATGCTTATTGCCGTGGCATGAAAGGAACAGATTATGATTTGGCGGCCCATATCACGGTGGTTCGGCATACGGGAATTGTATTGTACGGCAAAAACATCGAAGCTTGTTTTGGGCCGGTTGATCCAAAGGCATATTTGGATAGCATTTTACGAGATTGCTTTGATGCGAAAAGCAGGATTGTTCATCAGTCGATGTACTATATTTTGAATTTGTGCCGAGTTTTAGCTTACCTTTTCGATCGACGGATTACATCTAAAAAGACAGGTGGCGAGTGGGGATGTCGGCATCTTCCCAATTATCGGCGATTGATCGAACAAGCCTTGTCGGAATATGAAGAAAACGACCCGCAGATATACGACGAGGCGGAATTGGCTGCTTTTGTATGCGATGTTTTCCATCTAATTGCCGAAAAAGCCGATTTAAATGAGGAGGTGTGGAAATGACGATCATCAAAGAGAAGAATTGCGTTTATATCGAAGATGAAACCCATACAAAACGGGCTTATGTTACGTTTCCGTTTGTAGGAGATCGGGTTGTTGCGATCGACCATACGTATGTGGATGAATGCCTCAGAGGGATGAATTTGGCCTCTCAATTGATGAGAGCGGCTCTTGAAGTAATCCGCGAAGAAGGTTATCAAGTTACTTTAAAATGCAGTTATGCAATGGCCTGGTTTGAAAAACATCCAGAAGAAAAAGATGTACTTTTGAGGAGATCGTGAATTTCCTCTTTTTTTTTATTTTAAAATGTGTTATACTATAAAGGTATCTGTCCCTATACCTCAGTTGGATAGAGGAATCGCCTCCGAAGTGATCAGCCGCTGGTTCGAATCCAGTTAGGGACGCCATAAAAAAATACGACCTGTATAACAGGGATGAAAAAACACTTACTGTTGCTTGATCAATAGTAAGTGTTTTTTATAAAGATCGATCGACTTGCGGCAATTTTCCATAAATTGATATAGAAAAAACGGACGGATTCGCCCGTTTAAAAAATGGAATCTATTTCCGGATAACTGATTAAATCGTTTGGTAAGGTCACGGTTCGATTGGTAAGATCGGCATCAAACGTCATGTTCAGCGAAAGTTCCATTCCCTCTTGATTTAAGGAACAGTTGATCGTTGCGGCGATGGCTTCCAATATGCCGTCTTGGTTGATGTGAATATAGAAATCGGCTACAAATGTGTCCATATAAAACGCTATTTGTGCGATGGTCGGATCCATTTCGTTTAGGAAGGATGTAAGCGTTTTTTTGGATGCGGAAAGTTTCATTTTCAAACCGTTTTTGGTATCAAGGCCCAGTGTTAAATGATATTGATCGCAATAATCCAACAATGCTTGAGCATCCAGTTGAGTTTCTTCATTTTCCGCTAAACCGATCGGAAAAGAAGAAAAGAGCGATTCAAACGATATTTTCATTTTTTCATCTTGGCTGTTGAAATAAAAATAATCGGAATCATTATAAAGCGTTCCGCTGGCTTTGTCTTTTTCGGTTTTGCCGTTTTCTTTTACTTGAAATTCAATGCCGAGATCACCTTTTCCTTTTACGGAAGCAGAGTCCGGATCGGTTAATTCCAATTGGTATGCAAGATCGGCGCTCACCTTCATTTCCTGACCGCTGAATTTATAGGCAAAATCCATTGAAAAGTCAAATTCGGTCGTATAATGCCAGTCTTCTTTGGTCGGATCACCGAACAGCGTTTCGGCATTGACGGTCTGCATGGCTGTTTCCAATTCTTGTACCGTCGGTTCTTTATAATTTCCTTCAATCGTTCCTTTTTTGGCTGTACAGGCACAAAGAGCCATGATAACAAGACCGATTCCCATCAATTGTTTGATTTTTTTCATTCCTATTCTCCTTTTTTAGCAAATTTTCTACCTACTTTTATTATATAATGGGTAAAGAATTCTTGTCAAAGAAAAAAAGAAAAACATAAGGTATGGTTTCATAAGATAAGGATTTTTAAAACAGTGATGCCAGTTTCTTTTCTATTTCAAAAAAAGGTTGAAAATAAACGGTTTTGACGATACAATGATTAAAAGGAGGAATGCCTGTGAAAAGAATCATTTTGGTTGGTAGTCTACAGATTGTCGCCCTTGTTTTTTTGATTGTAGAGATTTATTTTCCTTCTTTGTGGTTTGGTGTCATCACCCTTTCCGTTTGGGTGATCTGTTTTTTCGGATGGTTGTTTATCATGTATGCCGTTTTAAACGAACGAAGAATTAAGATTTTCAAAAAGAAAATAGAAGAACTGGATGCCGAAGAAGAAAAGTATCGGTCTTTGTTGATTTTTTATCGGTATATAGAAGAAAAAGAAACCGATTTGGATTTGGTCAAAGAAGCACTGCAACATGTCTATTTTTTGCCACGTAAAATCTGTCTTCATCCGGAAAAAGCCAATCGAAAAAAATTATACGATGCTTTGATCGCCTATTATTTGACGTTGTCGAAGAAAAAAGTCGCTGTTGGTTTTTTCTGGGATTATAACAGCAACTATTTTACTTGGAAATTGATTGCCCTTACTTTTGCGATCGGTTTGACGGGCATCCTTATTTTAATTACGTGTTATCATGCCATCCCGGGACCCGATGATGTTTTATATACGGCACTTTATTTTGTATTCGGGGCTTTGTTGGTTCCGTTTTTATCTAAATTTTTCGGTCATTTCATCTGAAAAAATATTTGCTTGAACGATTCTGCAATTTTTTATTGCAGTTTTTTCTTTTTTACTTCTATTTTTTTTAAAAAGTGCTATAATTAAATGGTAAAAAAAATTCAACCAAAGGAGTGATGGTATGTTGAATTTAAAGAAGATAACCAAAGTATATCATGTAGCGGATACGGAAGTAGAAGCCTTACGCGGCATTGATTTGGTTTTTCGGAAAAATGAATTTGTATCGATATTAGGTCCATCGGGATGCGGTAAAACGACCCTCCTCAATATTATCGGTGGATTGGATCAATATACATCCGGTGATTTGGCGATCAACGGCCGAAGTACCAAAGAATTTAAAGATAAAGATTGGGACGTTTATCGGAATCATCGGATCGGATTTGTTTTTCAAAGTTATAATTTGATTCCGCACCAAACTATTTTAGGAAATGTGGAACTGGCTTTGACGATTGCCGGAATCAGTAAAGAAGAACGGATCGAACGGGCGAAAAAAGCCATTGATCGGGTTGGATTGGCCGGTCAGTATCATAAAAGACCGAACCAATTGTCCGGCGGTCAATGTCAGCGGGTGGCGATTGCCAGAGCGCTGGTCAATGAACCGGAAATTTTGCTTGCCGATGAACCGACCGGTGCTTTAGATACGCAGACATCCATTCAGATTATGGAATTAATCAAAGATATTTCCAAGGAAAAATTGGTTATTATGGTCACTCATAATCCGGATTTGGCGGAAAAATATTCGACTCGAATCGTTCGTTTGTTAGACGGTACGGTTGTTTCCGATTCCAATCCGTTTTCCGAAAAAGCCGAAGAACAAGAACGACTTTCAGAAGAAAAGATTTTCGTTCAAGCAAAAAAAGAACGGGCTAAAATGAGTTTGTGGACGGCTTTTAAATTATCGGCCAGAAATTTATGGACCAAACGGGCTAGGACGATCATGACTTGTCTGGCCGGATCCATAGGAATTATCGGCGTTTCGTTGGTTTTGGCGGTATCGGCCGGTGTCAAAGGCTATATTGCTTCCATGCAAGATGATATGCTGTCGGGCAATCCGATTACAATTGAAGAATCGACGTATGATTTGAATGCTTTTTTGGGTAATTTAAGTACGAATGAAAAACTGGAGATAATCAAAGATCATGTCAACGTCAATTCGTTGTTGGAATACTTTTCAAAGAACTTGACAGGAGATCAGTCGTTTATCGTTAAAAATACGATTACCGAAGATTATATCAATTATTTAAAAGCGATGCCCAAAGAGTATTACAGTGCGATTGCTTATTATTACGGCATCAATTTAAGCAACAATATTTATACGGATTTTACTTCTTCGCAAGAACTGTTTCATCCTTCTTTGACGGTTATCAAAAGTATTTACACGAAGGTACTGGAAAATCAGGACGGATTTGCCGAATATTCCAATTTGATTCTTTCGCTTAGTCAACCGATCAGTCAGGTTTTGTCGGATGAAGATTACATTTTGAGTCAATACGATATGAAAGCGGGTCATTTCCCGACGAAAGAAAACGAACTGTTGTTGGTATTGAATAAGGATCAGAGTGTAACGGATTTGACATTGGCGCAATTGGGTTATTATACGCAAGATGAATTTATCGCTTTGGCTGTGAATTTAAACGATCCGAACAATAAAAAAAGGTTTACTTACGAAGAATTGATGAATAAATCGTTTTATTATTATCCGAACAATGCCATCTACGAAAACGGTCTTTCAACGGCGACCAATTTGTATCCGATTCGGTACAAAAGCGATCAAAAAGACATCGCTCAATCCGGCGAAGAACTGAAAGTAGTCGGTATTATAATGCCGAAAGAAGATATTTCTTACGGGGCACTGCAAAGCGGTTTTTATTATACCGAAGCTCTTGTCGAACGGTTTTTAAACGATGCGAAAACATCGTCGATTTTAGCTTCCGCGAAAGAAGCGATCCGATATTTAAACCAAATGACCGGAAACCAGGGGAAAGTAACCGAAGATAATTTCCGTTTTGGTATCACGACCGATTCGGGAATATCGATGATGAAGATTACGTATGATTTTACATGGTATAATTACGGCAGTACCACACCGAATATAAAAAAAGACGAGGAACTGACTTCCGTGTCGGCTTCTTCGGGGATGCTTTCGATGATGATGCCATCTTCTAATGTTTCGGCTAACGGACCGAGTATAAGGGAAATCGGCGGAAATTCGCTTCCGAACAGTGTCGAAATTTATCCGCTTGATTTTGATCGAAAATTCTTAGTAACCGATTATCTGGATGCATGGAACGAAGATGAAACGATTCAAGTAGGGGATAACGTGTTGGCCAAAGAAGATCGCTATGAAGTCAAATATTCCGACAACTTGGAACTGATTATTACAATGGTCAATGGTATGATCGATATTGTAACCGTCGCTTTGATTTGCTTTACGGCCTTGTCTTTGGTGGTTTCCTGTGTGATGATTGCCATTATTACGTATGTTTCGGTGATGGAACGGGTAAAAGAAATCGGTGTGATTCGGTCGCTGGGTGGTCGCAAAAAAGATGTTTCGCACTTGTTCAATGCGGAAACGTTCATGATCGGTTTGTGTTCCGGTGTATTCGGAATCGCCGTTACGTACTTGGTTTCGTTGATTTTGAATATCGTCGTTCATCAGTTTACCGGCGTTGATTCGATCTGCGCACTTCCTTGGTGGCAAGCGTTCATCATGATTTTAGTCAGTGTCGCTCTTACCGCCGTTTCCGGATTGATTCCGGCCAAGAGTGCAGCTAAAAAAGATCCAGTTGTGGCGTTAAGGACGGAATAAGTATGGAAAAGGAAACAAAAGATTTACAAAAACGGTTGAAAAATGCCAAAATCGTCTTGGCGGCTTTGGGAAACGAAATCAGACAGGATATGATTGTCCAACTTGCTTCTTGTTCCCCGAAAGGACTTCGGGTCAGCGAATTCAAAACGCGCTGTAAACTTTCAAGGCCTTCTTTATCGCATCATATCAAAGTCCTTTATCATGCAAAAATGATCGAGGTGGAGCATGACGGCACTAAAAACTACTACCGACTGTCTCCGAATCGTCAAGTTATCGATGAGGCCATTGGGCTGTTCGATGATTTGAAACAATACGATCGGAGTCTTAAATGATGGGGCATCCGATCAAACATTTCTTAACGATTACACATCATCGGCATTTGGTCATGTACTACTGTTTTAAAGTTGGAATCGGTTTCCAAGGATTGTTTCATGACTGGTCGAAATATTCTTTTACCGAATTCTACAATGGGGCAAAATATTATACCGGTACGGCATCTCCAAACGATCAGGAACGAAAAATAAAAGGGTATTCGGCAGCATGGATGCATCATAAAGGTCGGAATAAGCATCATTTTGAGTATTGGGTTGATGTCATCGGAACAGATTACGGTCCGGTTGTGATGCCGATTCGGTATTTAAAGGAAAGTTTATGCGATCGGATCGCCGCTTCGAAAATCTATGCCAAAAAAATGTATCGATCCGATTTTCCGCTTCAGTATTTTTTAAAACAGGAAACGAGTCGTAAAATGGAAAAAACGTCGGCTGCCGTTTTACAACAATGGTTGGAGTGGGTGGCTAGCGACGGTGAAAAAGAAGCGTTTAAAAAAATCAAAAAAATCAAATCATATCAACAGATGGATGGGATGATCTAACCGACGGTTATCCCATTTTTTTCTTGTGAAATATTGCGATTTTTGTTATACTAAATGCGATGGAGGAAAGATTATGAAGATAGATTTGCACAATCACACGGTTTATTCGGACGGCATTTTAAGTTGTGAAGAATTGTATGAAAGAGCGGTATCGGCCGGTGTGGATGTTTTCGCGTTGACCGACCACGATACGGTTTTCGGTTGCGAAGAGATGCTTTTACTGGACGGAAAAAAGAAAACAAGAGTCATTTTGGGATTGGAATTGTCGACGGTTTATCAAAAAGAGTCGGTTCATTTGGTTTGTCTGTTTAAAAATAACCGGATTCCCAAGGCGATGGTCGATTATTCTTATTTCATGATCGAATCCAGAAAAAAACGAGCCGTCCGCATGATGGAACAAATTCAACAGATTTATCATTTAAAGATGAATATCGAGGAATTGCTTCAAGAATCCAAGACCGTTACCAGAGCCAATATGATGCGTCATTTGGCAAAATACAATGCCATCACGCCAAAGGAAGCGTCTTTTTATGTTTCCAAAACGTCCAAAGCGTATCTTCCTTCAACCGAAATTACGACTGAAGAGGGGATTCGTTTGGCCAAAGCGGCGAACTGTATTGTGATTTTGGCACATCCTTGTCTGTTGCCTAGACCGATCGTAGAACAAATCGTTCAAATGGGAATCGACGGATTGGAAGTTCGTTATCCGGACAACCGAGAAGGGGATGAGGCCTATTTTCGTCATCTTGCCGCAACCCACCATTTGCTATGTTCTGCCGGCAGTGATTGTCATGGCGATTCTTCTCATGCCGATATCGGAAGTGCAACGCTTGATGAAACAGAATTCAAACCACTATCAGAAAGGATCGGCTTTTCTTATGGAGATTAGAAAAGCGGAATTTATCACCTCGGCCGTTGCCAATACCGGTCTTCCGATATCCGATGAGGCGGAAATCATGTTTTGCGGTCGTTCGAATGTCGGAAAATCGTCGTTTATCAATTTTTTGACCAACCGCAAAAATTTGGCGAAAACGTCTTCCAATCCGGGGAAAACGCAAACACTGAATGTCTATCACATCAATGATTCGTTTTATTTCATTGACGTTCCCGGATACGGTTATGCGAAAGTCAGCAAAGCGATGAAAGCCAAGTTCGGTCAAATGGTCGAAGCGTATGTTACGGGTAGAACCAATTTGAAAATGGTTTTCTTATTGGTGGATTTCAGGCATAAACCGACGGAAGACGATATCCTGATGTATCAGTATTTAAAATATTATCATCGTCCGGTTACGGTAATTGCCACCAAAGCGGATAAAGTCAAGCAAAGTCAAAGAAAGAAGAACAAGGAAATCATCCGAGAAACGTTGCAACTGTCGATGGAAGACCAATTGATCGTTACTTCTTCCATGACCAAAGAAGGACTGGACTTGGTGTTAAGTGTGCTGGATGCCGTCGTTTAAGTTGACGGATTGATCGTTCTTTTTTTCCTTTTGCAAGCATATAGTAGATTGGTGATGATCATGCAATTGGAAATTGAAAAACGTTATTTTTACGAATTAAGCGGAATACAGTCTTTGAAGACGCATCTTGAAAAAATCAGTCAATTGGAAAAACAAGATACCAAAGCGACCGGTCAAATCGAAATCAACCTTTCTTATACCGATCAGTCGCAGGAAGAATGTTTTCAATCTCTTTCTTTTCCTTTTGAATTGGAATTAACGGAATTAACGGTTTTAGACGTCCAACTTACAAAAACCAATCTTGCGGTCGTAGAGGGTCAAGGGTTGGAAATCGATTGTAAATTGTGTGTTGATTATACAACACCGAAACAAGATCAGGTTATTGAAATCGAACCCATTGAAGAAGTGGAAATCAAAACAGAACCGGAAAGTATTCCTTTAGAGGAAACCAAACAGGAACATTTGGAAAAAATAAAAGAAGACATTTCCAAAAATTACGAAGATAAGTTGGCGGATTCGTTAAATGAGCGGCAGGAAAATACGGTAATCGCAACGAAAACGCATTTGACGGAAGATTCGTTTTTATCTTTTTTAGAAGACAATACCTCGCAGTATTTCAAACTGAAATGTCTTTATGTGGAAAAAGAAGAGGATTTAAACGAAATTGCCAAAGAATATCAGATTTCCTTATCCAAACTATTAGCCGGTTACGACCGACAAAACCATAAGGTTGTCTTTACTGTTGAACCGCTTTCCCTTTGATATTCGTTCGCTCAAGCATTATCCGGATTTTTCGATTATGGAGGATCGGCAAAAGGATCGCTATTTGCTGATGGTTTTATCGTCTTTAGAGCGTTCGATTTATTCGGATTTGCTACGTTTTTCTTCTCATGTGCATCCAAGTGTTTATGAAATGACCGATGAGGGAAAAACGCTTTTGTTTTTTTCGGGTTTTGATGAAAAAACGGAAGAAGCGGTGCGGATCATTAAAATATTGCCGATAATCAAAGAAATTTTCGAGCATTCTTCGTATGAATTGACCCTTAAAAAAGAGCATTTTAAAAATTTAACAAACCTTTACAAACTTTTAGATCATAAATTCGCTTATTTTGAAATGCGAATCAGGGAAATCGAAGTGGCACCGGAAAAAGACGATGTCGCTTGGATTTTACTTTCTAAGTATCATATCATTTTGGATACCAAAATGTATTTGTACGATTTGCAGCAAGATCTGTTTAAGGAAATCGATGCCAAGCGGATTGTTCGCTACGGTTTGATTTACAGACGTTTTTACCCGTTTATGTATCAAAAAGGAAAGATCTTGCCTTCTTTTGATCTTTACGAAGGACCGATCGGGATGTTGTTGGCTAGGTATTACCTATCGTTTTCGGATCAATTGGATTCGAAAAAGTTTCAAAAAGAAATCGATCAAATCGATTCGTTTAATCAGAAGTACTTTTGCTTTATGGTTTTGTATATTTATATTTTGAATTTGCAGTTGGAAATCCATTTGACACCTTCTTCAATTTCGCCTTATTTAGAACTGCTTCGGCAACTGAAACTGTTTTTGACGGACTATAAAATCTACATCCAAAAATAAACTGCCTTTTAAAAAAAGGTGGTTTTTTTATGAAAAAAAGAACGGTATATAGACCGTTCTTAGCACGAAATGGATGCTTGTTATCTTTTTTTAAAAAAATCGCTGATTGTATCCTTATAGGTTTGAAAAAGGACGGCTCCGGCAACAATAACAATGATACCGGCCAAGATGACGAGGTTTTCCGTTGTAAAGCAGAAGATGGTCAGAAAAAATTGATAAACCAGGAGTGTTCCGAAAATGATCGCTATATTTTCTTTGATGAATTGAACTATTTTAGACATCGTATCACCGTTTTATTATATGTTTCATTTTAATGGAAAATGATTCTTGCATAAAAACTAAAAAAAATTTGTCTAAAAAATGTTGATGCCGGCCGATTGAATTGACTAATTGACTTTTTTGTGATATATTTATTAAATGGAATTGAGTCGTTGGAGGGATGGATATGAAAAAGATTTCTTTGGAACAAATGGTCTCTTTTTTGAAGGAGCAGGGGTTTGTTTTTCAAGGTAGTGAGATTTACGGAGGACTGGCCAATGCCTGGGATTACGGTCCTTTGGGTGTTGAATTGATTCAAAATATCAAGAATGCCTGGTGGAACCGATTTGTAAGAAAGAACAAATGGAATGTCGGTTTGGATTCGGCGATCTTGATGAATCGGGAAGTATGGGTGGCCAGTGGTCATATCGGTTCTTTTTCCGATCCTTTGATCGACTGTAAAAAATGCCATGCTCGCTATCGGGCCGATCAATTGGTGGAAAATCATGCCAAAGGAGCGGTTGCTGCCGACGGGATGACAAACGAACAGCTTCTTGCTTATCTTTATGAGCATCATGTTGTATGTCCTTCTTGCGGCGCTTTGGATTATACGGATATCCGCCAGTTCAACTTAATGTTTAAAACCCATCAGGGTGTTTTGGAAGACAGTAAAAGCGAAGTTTATTTAAGACCGGAAACGGCGCAGGGAATTTTTATCAATTTTAAAAACGTTCAGCGATCCATGCGTAAAAAAATCCCGTTTGGAATCGGTCAGATCGGAAAAAGTTTCAGAAACGAAATCACACCGGGAAATTTTATTTTCCGAACTAGAGAATTCGAGCAAATGGAATTGGAATTTTTCTGTAAACCGGGAACGGAAATTACGTGGTTCGAATACTGGCGTAACGAATGCATGCGATTTTTGACGGATTTGGGTGTTTCAAAAGAACGGTTGCGTTATCGCGATCACGAAGCCGAAGAATTATCGTTTTATTCCAACGCAACGACGGATATCGAATTTGATTTTCCGTGGGGATTCGGTGAACTTTGGGGCATTGCGTCTCGTACGGATTACGATTTAAAAGCCCATCAGACGCATTCCAAAGTTAATATGGAATATTTGGATCCGGAAACAAACGAACGGTATCTTCCCTATGTTGTCGAACCGTCGGTCGGTGTTGCCAGATTGTTGTTGGCTGTTTTGTTCAGCGCCTACGACGAAGAAGAAATCTCCGGGAAAGAAAGCCGGATCGTCCTTCGGTTAAACCCGGTTTTAGCGCCTTATAAAGTCGCCGTATTGCCCTTGATCAAAAAAAGACATTCGGAAAAAGCGCAGGAAGTATTAGAGCGGTTCAGCGAACAGTTCAGTACAACTTATGACGATACAGCCAACATCGGCAAACGATATCGCCGTCAAGATGCCATCGGAACGCCGTTTTGCGTTACAATCGATGATGAAACGTTGGAAAAAGGTACGGTTACCGTTCGGCATCGCGATTCGATGGCACAGACGACGCTTTCGGTCGAAGAAGCGCTTGCCTTTATCGGCGATCAACTGAACTTTTAAGACCATATATAAGGAGGGATTCCATGCCGACCCAAGAGGAAATTAATAGAGTCATCGAGAGTACGGATATGGTGGAATTGGTCTCTCCGTATGTAAAATTAACGAAACAGGGAAAAAACTATAAAGGACTCTGTCCGTTTCATAACGAAGATACGCCGTCTTTTGTCGTTTCTCAGGAAAAACATCTGGCCCATTGTTTCGGATGCGGTCACGGCGGTAATCCGATTACGTTTTTGATGGAGATCAAGCAAATCGGATTTAATGAGGCTTTGCTTGAGTTGGCTCAAAAAGCGGGCATCTCTTTAACGGGATTGAAACGGCAGGCGAAAAAGCAGGATTATAAAAAATTTTATGATATGTTTGATGTTGCGACCAAATATTATCAAAAAAATCTGACGACGACCAAATCCGGTCAACAAGCGTTGCAATATTTGTATAAAAGAGGGTTGACCGATGAAACAATAAAAATGTTTCAGATCGGTTTGGCTCCGCAAAAAAAAGATTCTCTTTATCGCGTATTAAAAGAAGCAAACTATTTGGAATTGGATATGATGGATTTAGGATTGATTGCTTCGGATGAACAAGGCTATCACGATCTGTTTTTAAGGCGGATCATGTTTCCGATTCAAGATGAACAAGGTAATTTGATTGCTTTCAGTGGTCGGATTCTCAACCAAACCGATCCTAGTCAGCCGAAATATATCAATACCAAAGAAACCTTTTTATATCGTAAAGGAACTGTTCTTTATCATCTTTATTTGGCGAAAATGGATATTTTAAAGAAAAAACGCGTCATTTTACATGAAGGCCAAATGGATGTGATTGCCTCGGTTATAGCCGGTTTTAATGAGGCTGTCTGTGCGATGGGAACGGCTCTTTCGGTCGAACAGGCCGGTATTTTGAGAAAATATACCAATCAAGCCGTTATTTGCTATGATGGGGATAAAGCGGGTATTGCCGCTTCTTTAAAAGCGATCGCGGTTTTCAAGCAAGTTGGGATGACGGTTCATTTGGTTTTACTTCCCGATGGGATGGATCCGGATGAATACATTCGCAAATACGGAAAAGAAGCCTATGTCGCTTATTTTGAAAATCATCTTTTGGATGAATACCAGTACCGGTTTGAAACGACGTTTATCAATAAAAATTTAGAAGACGGATCGGTACTCGAAGCGTGCAAACAAGCGATTTTCGAAATGGTACAGACTTTGAGTCAAACCGCAAGGGAACGCTATTTGATCCGTTTATCGGAAAAATTAAAAGTTTCCGTAGACTCGATTTCTTCCGATTACAATCAATATTGTAGACGATTTGCTCCCAAGCAATTTGTCGAAGATTGGAAAGAGTCCAATTCATATGAATTTTCTGTTCATCCCCTTACTTATCAGCCGCCGTTGAAACGAAATTATGAATTACGACTGTTGATGTACGCCAAATCCAGTAAAGAAATCGCTCTTAAAATCGACCGGGAAATTGCCCCTTCGTTATCGGCTTTTGATCCGATTTACCAGCGAATTTGGACGGCATTGATCGATGATTATTATTGTCGGTATTCCGTTTTTGACGAAAGTCTGTTTTTAAATTGTTTGGATGACGAACAAAAAAGTACGTACGAAGAAAAAATGCGAACGTTGAGTCAAAGCATGGAGATCTATAATGAGCGGGATTTAAGGGATTGTATGGATAAGCTCAAAGAACAGGCCCTAACGGAAAAAAATAAAGAGTACAACAAACAAATCGCAGATTCGTTGGATGAGGCATACATCCGCAAAAAAATCGGCGAAAAGTTTGCCAATGTGCGATTGAAAGATTTAGAAAAGATAAAAAAGAGGAGGAATTAATATGGAATTTGAAACGGTATTAAAAGAATTAGTCGAACAAGGAAAACAAAATGGTTTCGTTTCATCCAAAGATATCTTGAAGTATTATACAGAGGATTCCGAAGAATACGATGCGATCGAAAAAGAACTGATCAAACAGGAGATCGACATTGTTGTCGATGATTCCATTCCGGAGGATTTAAGTACAAAAGAACCGTTGATCGAAGAAATGGAAGAAATCGATGTATCGACGTTTGACCAGTTGCCGGCATCGGTTAAAGTCGATGATCCCGTTCGTATGTATTTAAAAGATATCGGTAAAATTCCTCTTTTGACATTAGAAGAAGAAACGGAATTGGCAAGACAGGTTGTAGAAGGCCGCGATGCCAAAAAACGATTGGAAGAAATCGAATCCAACGATCAAAATACGGTTTCGGCCGAAGAATACGAACACTTGTTGGATATTGCCGAAGCCTCCGATGAAGCAAAGGACAAATTGGTCAACGCCAATTTACGATTGGTGGTTTCCATTGCAAAACGGTATTTGGGACGTGGACTTCAATTTTTGGATTTGATTCAAGAAGGAAATATGGGCTTGATTAAGGCGGTCGATAAATTCGATCATCAAAAAGGATTTAAGTTTTCGACTTACGCCACTTGGTGGATTCGTCAGGCCATTACTAGAGCGGTTGCCGATCAGGCACGAACGATCCGGATTCCGGTTCATATGGTGGAAACGATCAATAAATTGGTTCGGATTCAACGACAATTGGTCCAGGAACTTTCCCGTGAACCGACTCCGCAGGAGGTAGCGGAGCGAATGGATATTTCCGTTGAAAAAGTTCAGCAAATTCAAAAAATCGCGCAAGAACCGATTTCACTGGAATCGCCGGTCGGGGAAGAAGAAGATTCCAATTTAGGGGATTTTATTTCCGATCCGCATGCACTGGATCCTTATGAGTACACGGCCAAAATGAAACTTCGGGAAGAATTGGATTCCGTTTTGGGAACTCTGACTCCGCGTGAGGCTCGTGTTTTACGGTTGCGGTTCGGTTTGATCGACGGTCGCCAGCGTACGTTAGAAGAAGTCGGCAAAGAGTTCAATGTTACGCGGGAACGCATCCGCCAAATCGAGGCCAAAGCGCTGCGGAAATTAAAACATCCGTCTAGAAGTCGCAAATTGAAAGATTTCATGACGAAAAAGTAAAATGGATCGAATTGAATTGTTGGCATCTCTTGCCGAAGGAACACATACCCTTGCCGATATCGGCTGCGACCATGCTTATACATTGATTACGGCGATTCGAAAATACGGTGTTAAACGCGGTCTTGCGATCGAAGTGGCACCCGGACCGTTTGAAAATGCCCGAAAAAACATCGAACAATTCGGTTTACAAGATCGAATCAAGTTACTGCTTTCCGATGGTTTTAAACAGATTCAAACACCTTTTGATACGGCATTGATTGCCGGAATGGGCGGGTATCTTATTCGGGATATTCTGATAAAAGGGATCGAAAAAATCAAAGGAAAAAAACTGATTTTAAGTGCCAACAGTGATGTTCATGTGGTGCGAAAAGTTCTGATGGAACAAGGGTTTACGATCGTTGATGAAGTGGCTTTTTACGATCAGGGAAAGTATTATGAAATCCTAGTTGCCGTATTTGGTTCGTCCAAAATGGATGAATACGATCTGAAATTCGGACCGGTTTTAAGAAGAAAGCGTCCGATTTCTTTCGTAACCTATTATACGGCTCATCAAAACAAGTTGCTTCAAGTGCTTCCGTCCATTCAAAATACAGCAAAGAAGGAGGAAATGGAAAAAGAAATTGCTTTGTGGCAATCTTTATCCAATCATCCGAATATGGAAAAATATTATATTTTAAACACCCCGAATTACTACAGAACTTATTATTTAGACGATCAGATGCGTCCGACAATCATCGTTGCGCCGGGAGGTGGTTATCGCTATACTTCGGAAAGAGAATCCGAACCAGTTGTCGATGTCTTTCATGCTCTTGGGTATCATGTGATTGTCGTCAATTACCGTGAAACACCGCAGGATGCTTATCCCAAACCGCAACAATATTTGGCAGAAGCCGTGAAACAGGTGTTTGGCGATCAACGCAGTTCTTGTTTGATCGGGATGGGTTTTTCGGCCGGCGGTCATTGTTTTTTGGAAACGATTCTGCATGCCGAAGCGTACGATCTTCCGCCGATATCCTTGTTGATACTGGGGTATCCGGTGATTACAACGGAAGAAAAATACCGACATTCTGGTTCTTTTTCCAATCTGCTTTTGGACCGACAAACGGATCCAACAGTATTGAGGCGATTGTCTCTTGAAAAAGAAGTAACTAAAAACAATGCACCGAAGTTGTTTTTATGGGGAACTTTTACCGACGAATCCGTTCCGGTTATGAATTCGCTTATGTTATTGGAAGCGTATCATCATGTCGGGGCTTCCGTCGAATACCACTGTTTCCCGGAAGGCTGTCACGGACTTTCGGTAGCCAATGCGGCTTCCGGCAACGGAGATTTAAAGAAAATAAATCCGTATGTTGCGCGCTGGGCATACTGGGCTGATCAGTGGATAAAAAAACAGTTGGAGGAAAAATAAGAAGCCGGATTGTGAATAAATCTTCTTTATGAAAACCGAAAAAACGCAAATGCTATAGATTTTTCAATAAAAAAAGGTAAGTTTCCCCTCAAAAAGGAACTTACCTTTTTTATATGTTCAGGCTTTGGTCAAGAAAGTTTTGTATGCAACATAAGCCTCGTAAACATCGGCTTTGGAAACAATTTCCATCGGTGAATGCATGGATAGAACCGGAACACCGGCATCGATGACATTCATATTGTATTTGGCAAGCAGATAAGCAATCGTACCGCCGCCGCCTTGGTCTACTTTTCCCAGTTCGGCTGTTTGGAAATGAACGCCGTCTTCATCCATGATTTTTCTTAATTTGGCGATGAATTCCGGTTGCGCATCGTTGCAACCGCCTTTTCCGCGGGAACCGGTATATTTATTGAAGCAAATTCCGTTTCCGAGAAAACTGGTATTTTTCTTTTCCATGACCGACGGATAAAGCGGATCCATGGCTGCCGATACATCGCTTGAAAGCATTTCGGAGTTGGCAAGGGCATGGCGTAATTTTAAATCGTTGTAGTCGGTTGTCAAGGCAATCAATTCGGCAATGGTGTTTTCAAACCACACCGAATCGGCACCGGTTGCGCCGACGGAACCGATTTCTTCCTTGTCGACCAAAACGGCACAAGTTGTTTTTTTGCCTTTGGGGGTATCCAGTACGGCTTTTAAAGAAGTAAATGCGCAAACTCGGTCGTCATGACCGTAACCGGCAATCATGGAACGATCCAAACCGAAATCTCTGGCCGGTCCGGATGGAACGATTTCCAATTCGGCCGATAAAAAATCTTCTTCTTCGATATCGTATAATTTTTTCAACAACGTCAGAATGGTTTTTTTGCAAGCGTCTTTTTCTTCGTTTTGAGTCGGAAGCGATCCGATCAATAAATCTAAGTTTTCTCCTTCGATGACTTTATTGGCTGTTTTTTGCATTTTTTCTTGGGCCAAATGCGGCAGAAGATCGGTAATGCCAAGTACCGGGTCATTTGGATGTTCGCCGATGGAAATTTCCACTTTCGTGCCGTCTTTCTTTACGACGACGCCGACTAAAGAAAGCGGGGTCGTTACCCACTGATATTTGATGATTCCACCGTAGTAATGCGTATCCAAATAAACCAAATCATCGCTTTCGTAAAGCGGATTTTGTTTTAAGTCCAAACGCGGTGAGTCGATGTGCGCCCCCAGAATCAAAAGTCCGTTTTCAAGCGGTTCGTCGCCGATGACAAAAGTGGCAATATTTTTTTCTTTGTTCAGAACGTAAACTTTATCACCGGGATGTAGGTGATTGAATTCGGTGATGTTTCTAAATCCGCTTTGTTCGGCTAACAAAATCGCTTCTTTGACGCATAAGCGTTCTGTTTTTCCTTTTGAAAGAAAAACTTTGTATTCCTCATTGAAATCCATGAGGTCTTTCATTTTGTCATTATCGTATTTTTTCCATACGTTTTGCTGATACATTTTTTATCCCTCCAGTTCTTTTTTCTATTGTATCATAAGTTCTTTGTTTTTCAAAGAAACATCATAAAAAAAACAATCTTTTCATAGGCTTATCCTAGGGGGATGTCGTGATGGTCAATATTCTTTTTGTCCTGATTTTTATCATCGGTTTTGTCTATGCTGTTTTTGCCGGAAGAGTCGATACGGTTGTAGAAGTATTGCTGTCTACTCCGAAAGATTCTCTTTTTATTTTTATTGATATTTACGCTCTTTTGATTTTTTGGGGCGGTATGCTTGAAATTTGTAAACAATCGGGTTTGTTGGGACATATTACAAGGGCGATGAGTTACGTTCTTCATCCTCTTTTTAAGCGGTTGGATGTAAAAAGCGATGCCATGCAATATATTTCGATGAATTTTGTATCCAATATGCTTTCCATGGGGTCGGTGGCAACCCCGTTTGGGTTGAAAGCGATGCAGGAGTTGAACCGTCTCAATCAAAACCAAACCGTCGCTTCCGATGAGATGATTACGTTTTTATTGATCAATACTTCCGGACTTTGTTTTTTACCGACAACGCTGATTTCGTTGCGTTCTCAAGCCGGCAGCGATAATCCCGTGGCGATTATTCCGTATATTATCATTGTTTCATGCATCACGACTGTTTTTTCTATTTTAATGGATATAGGGGTGCGACGTCATGGCAAGCATTAGTTATTATTTTATTGTCGGGTTTGTTCTTTTGATTTTAATTTATGCTTTTTGTAAAAAAACGAATGTGTACGATGCGTTTATCAGCGGTTGTTTCGATTCGATGAAAGTGGGAATCAGCATCTTACCGTATCTTCTTTGTATGTATGTGGCGGTGAGTGTTTTTAAGGCAAGCGGTATTTTAAACGATCTTATCAAGGTTCGGCAGATTCCTTCGGAACTGTTTATTCAAGGTTTTTTCCGTCCGGCATCGTCCCATGCGTCGCTTTCGATGATGTTATCGATTTTCAGTACGTACGGTCCGGATAGTGCGGTCGGAATGGTTTCGTCTATTTTACAAGGCGGCAGCGATACGACCATTTATGTTATGGGACTTTATTTCGGCAGCATCGGAATCAAAAAGACCAGACACGCTTATGCAGTCGGGTTGTTGTGCGATCTGGTTTGTTTTCTTTGTTGTATCGGTCTTTTACTGCTTTTTTTCTAGCGAAAAGCTCGTTAAAAATCCTTACGGTTTTAGTTGTAATTTCCTGTATTATTTGGTAGAATAGTTAACGGTGATTGTCGTGGATGATAATAAAGAAAGACTGCAAAAGGTCATGGCAGCTTCCGGAGTTGCCTCAAGAAGAAAATGTGAAGACTTGATTCAGCAAGGAAGAGTTTTTGTCAACGGTATTCAAGTTACGGAACTTGGGACAAAGATCGGCCGAAAAGATCAGGTGGAAGTAGACGGAAAAATACTGACCAGAGAAAATCCGGTTTATTTTGTCATGTATAAACCGACCGGTTATTTAACGGCGGTCAGCGATCCGCTCAACCGTCGGACGGTAATGGATCTGTTGGCTCAGGATCTAAAGAAGAAAGTTCGGCTTTTTCCGATCGGACGGTTGGATTACGATACGTCCGGCGTTTTGCTTTTGACCAATGACGGGGAACTGTCGTACCGATTGACGCGTTCGGCCAAAGAAATCGAAAAAAAATATCAGGTTCGTGTGGAAGGACTGATCGATCAAAAAGCGGTCAATCAATTGATGAAAGGCATTGAACTGGATGGAATTTTAACCAAACGGGCTCAGGTGGAAATCCTTTCGCTGGATAAGAAAAACCGGTCCAGTTTGATTATGCTGACTATTACCGAAGGCCGAAACCGTCAAGTCAGAAGGATGTGCGAAGCCATCGGTTATCCGGTTAAGAAACTCAAACGCATCTCGTTTGGCGGCGTTACGTTAGATGGTCTTTCGGTCGGCGAATACCGGCCTTTGAAACCACATGAAGTAAAAGTTCTTTACAGTTTATAAAAAATTGAAATCAAGAACAAAACATGATATAATCATTAAAGATAAGAAGAGGTAAAACATGAAAAATTTTGTTGTTGCGCTCGATGGTCCGGCAGGCAGCGGGAAATCGTCTATCTCAAAGATGGTTGCGGATCGATTGGGGTTTGTTCATATCGATACCGGGGCGATGTATCGGGCAGTTACTTTGGAGGCCCTAAGAAGAAACATTGATCTGGAAAAGGAAGAAGACTATACGTTTTTAGATCAAACAACGATCCTTTATCAAGATAACACCATTTATTTAAACGGTGAGAATGTCAGTGATGCGATTCGTTCCAAAGAAGTGACCGCCGCGGTTTCTACGGCTTGTAAATTCAAAACCGTCCGCGACCGAATGGTCGACTATCAACGAAAATCCGCTTCGACCGGTAAAATCTTAATGGATGGCCGCGATATCGGAACGGTTGTTTTGCCGAATGCCGACGTAAAGATTTTTTTGACGGCCTCTCCTGAGGTAAGAGCCAAACGGCGTTATGACGAACTAGTTGCCAAAGGACAGGAAGTTCTTTACGAAGATGTATTAAACGATATCCTGATTCGGGATAAGAAAGATTCCAGTCGCGAAATCGCTCCTTTGAAAAAAGCCGATGATGCGATTTTATTGGACAGCAGCAACTTGTCTAAAGAAGAAGTATGCGATGCGATTGCAACGATCATAAATGAGAGGTTAGAAAAGATGGAAGATTTTAAAATGGAAGATTTAACATTGCCGAAAGAATTAAAAGTAAAAGATGTTGTGGAAGGAACGGTTGTTCAAGTCGAAGATAAAACGATTTATTTGGACATCCACAATTTTACGGAAGGCAAAATGCATTTAGAGCATTACAGCAAAGACGCTTTGGAAAGTTTTGAAGGTGTTGTTCACGTCGGAGATGTGATTCGGTGTGAAGTAGCGAAAATCACCGATGATTCCATTTATTTATCGCGTTTGAATCAACTGCAAGCCGAAGCATTCCAACAAGTGGTGGCGGCAAAAGAGAACAATGAACCGATTCAAGTTAGCGTGCGTAAAGAAATTCCTCATAAAGGATATCAAGTGGACTATATGGGCAATACGCTGTTTTTACCGATGAGTCAGGCACCCCATCACAAACTAAAGAACCATGATTTGCTTACGGTTCGTGTTTTGGAAGTTAATTTGAAACAGAAAAGTGCTGTCGTATCGCGTAGAGTCATTGAACAGGAAGAATATGCGTTAGCCAAAGAAAAAGAATACGAAGCCATTTCCGAAGGGGATATTTTAAAAGGAACGGTTGTCAAAATTGAAAATTTCGGGGCTTTTATCCGTTTTCAGTATAATCAAGGACTTCTTCGGATCAATCAAGTGGCCCATACATTTACCAATGATATTCACACGTTGTTAAAAGAAGGCGATGAAATCGAGGTAAAAGTGATTTCCAAACAAAACAATAAATTGCTTTTATCCAGAAAAGCATTGCTTTCCACCCCGTATGAAGCCTATGTTCAATCCGTGAAAGTCGGACAAACCGTCAAAGGACGCATCAGCAATAAATTGCCGTTCGGTCTGCTGATCGAATTGGCTCCGAATGTCAAAGGGTTATTGCATTCTTCTGAATATTCGCATAACCCCAATGACAATTACAACGATTATGTCAAAATCGGCGATGAAGTGGAAGTGGCGATTTTGGCACTAGATCCGGAAAAAGAAAAAATATCGCTTTCTCGGAAAGCCTTGATGGACAATCCTTGGAAACGCGTTCATGCGAAGGTGGGCGATGTGGTAGACGGTGTCGTTTCCGAAATCACGGATTCCGGACTGATCATCGATACGCTTGGTGTCGAAGGATTCGTTCCTGCTTCCGAAACGTTGACGGAAAGTCAAAACGGTCATTTTAAAGACTATTTCGATGTATCGGATCCGGTTCAGGCGGAAATTATGGAAATCAAACCGGAAGAATGGCGTTTGAAATTATCCATTCGGCGTTTAAAAGAAAAACAGGAACGTCAGTCGTATGAAAAATATTTGAAAAACGAAGAAGTAACTGTAACGATCGGGGATCGTTTCAAAGATATTTTAAAATAAAAAGTCAGTTTCATTATTGGTGGTGAATAATATGTTACCGAAAGTAGCAATCGTAGGCCGACCCAATGTCGGAAAATCGACCCTTTTCAATCGCTTGATTGGTGAAAGATTATCCATTACTGATAATCAACCGGGGGTCACTCGAGATCGGATTTACGCAAAAGGAAGTTGGTTATCAAAGGAATTTTCTTTGATCGATACAGGCGGAATTGAATTGGGAGATGCCCCCTTTTTGACAGAAATCAAAGCCCAAGCCGAAATCGCCATGGAAGAAGCGGATGTCATTGTTTTTGTGGTAGATTGTCGAAGCGGGGTAACCGATGACGACAATTATATTGCCAAATTGCTGTATCGAAGTAAAAAACCGGTGCTGTTAGCCGTAAATAAAGTCGATGATCAAAAGTTTAAAGACAACATTTATGAGTTTTATTCGCTTGGTTTCGGGGATCCGATTCCCATTTCCTCTTCCCATGGGATCGGAACGGGAAATTTGTTGGATGCCATTATTGAAAAATTTCCGGCGAAAACAGAAGAAGAGCGTGAAGAAGTCATCCGTTTTGCGTTAGTAGGACGTCCGAATGTCGGAAAATCGTCGCTGACCAATGCGCTGTTAAACGATAATCGGGTCATCGTATCCCCGGTTGCCGGAACGACCAGAGATACGATCGATACGAAATTTAAAGTATCGGGGGACGATTATGTCGTCATTGATACAGCCGGATTACGCAAGCGCGGGAAAATTTACGAGAATGTCGAAAAATACGCTACCATCCGAAGTTTGGATGCCATTGGAAGAAGCGATGTGGTTTTATTGTTGCTGGATGCTTCAACGGGCGTCATGGAACAAGATACGCATGTCGGTCAGTACATTGAAGAATACCGCAGACCGTGTATCATCGTTGTCAACAAATGGGATTTGGTCGATAAAGATTCCAAGACGATGAATCGTTTTACCGAAGACATTCGTCAGGCATTTAAATACTTGGATTATGCGCCGATTGTTTTTTTATCGGCTCTTGAAAACAAACGGATTCATACGCTTTTTCCGTCGATTAAGCAAGCCTATGAAGCCAATCACAGACGGATAGCCACTTCGGTTTTAAACGATGTGGTCAATGATGCGGTTGCCATGTTTCCACCCAGTGAATTCAATGGCGGGAAGATTAAAATTTATTATTCTTCGCAAGTTGGAGTCGAACCGCCGACGTTTGCTTTTTTCGTCAATGATCCTAAGTTTTTGCATTTTTCGTATCATCGATATTTGGAAAACCAAATTCGAAAAAATTTTGATTTTTTTGGAACCCCTATCAAATTTGAATTCAGAAAGCGTGATTAATGATGAACATTTCCATTATCGGCGGCGGTGCCTGGGGAACGACGCTGGCTCAAGTATTAGCAGACAACAATCATAACGTATTGATTCGCGATATCAATCCGCTTTTCGTTGATTTAATCAACGAAAAACATACGCATCCTTTTTTTGAAACGATTCTTCCCGGTTCGATTTCTGCAACATTGGATTTGAAAAAGACCGTTGATTTTTCGGATGTGATTGTTTTGTGTGTGGCCACGAAATTCACCAGAGGCGTTTTGGAAGAAATCAATGGCTTGGCAACCACACCGAAACTTTTTGTCAACGTCAGCAAAGGCATCGAACCGCAGACGTCGTACTGTGTCAGTCAAATCGTCGATGAAGTCATCGATGCCAAAAAGAAAAAAGGGTATGTGATTTTATCCGGTCCTTCCCATGCGGAAGAACTGATTTTAAGAAAATTGACTTCGTTGGTATCGGCCTCGCGTTGTCGCGACGATGCGTTGTTCGTTCAAAAACTATTTGCCAATGAGGCTTATTTACGGATTTACACCTCAGAAGATGTCATCGGTGTGGAAACAGGCGGATCCATTAAAAATGCCATTGCGATTGTGTCCGGTGTTGCTTACGGAATGGGACTTGGAGAAAATGCCAGAGCGGTATTGATAACCAGAGGAATTCGGGAAATCGTAATGATCGTGGAAGCCTTAGGCGGAAAAAAAGAAACGGCTTACGGACTTTCCGGAATCGGTGATTTAATTGTAACGGCCTCTTCCTTCAATTCGAGAAATTTTCAATGCGGTTTGAAAATCGGCCAAGGGATGTCGGTTCAAGATGCGCTGGATTCAATGACGCAAACGGTCGAAGGGATCAAGACCATTACGGCGGCTTATGAAATCGGTCAAAAATATCATTTGGAATTGCCGATCATCCGCAGTGCTTATGAAGTTGTAGAAGGAAAGATTTCCGCTTCGGAAGCGCTCCAAAAATTATTAAGCAGAAGTTTGAAAGATGAAAATATTTTGTAAATTCCGTTCTTTGTCCTGCATATAGTGAAGGTGGGAGGTCTTTGAATGGATTTTAAAACGATTATTGACTTAATATCCAAATCAAACATCGATAAAGAAGCGATGTATGAGTTGGTTAAGGAAGCCTCAAGTATGGATTTGAACAACGAGGATAACTTAAGGAGTATTATTCGGAAAGGTTGTTCTTTAGCGGATAAAGATATCTCTTCATCTCAAGAAGATCGAATCATTCAACTATTGAAAGATAAAGGGATCACACCGGATTTATTCTCCTTATTAACGAAATAACGGTTTATTGGAAAGTCGGTTTTTGCAATCGACTTTTTATTGATTTTTTGATTGTGTAAAGATTTTTGATTTTATTCTTGTTTCTTTTTTATCTTTGTGGTATAATCGTAATGCTTTATGGAAGAGTACCCAAGAGGCTGAAGGGGCTGGCTTGGAAAGCTAGTAGATCGGTAACACGGTGCAGGGGTTCGAATCCCCTCTCTTCCGCCAGCATCTGCCGAAATAGCTTAGTTGGTAGAGCAACGCACTCGTAACGCGTAGGTCGTAGGTTCGAGTCCTATTTTCGGCACCATTTAAAAATGTAAAGTCTAAAATATGTTGATATTTCAATGTATTTTGGACTTTTTTATTTTATTGAAAATAATCAGTGATATACTTTTGATATACTTTTAATTTTTTTGTGTTTAATTTTATACTAGTGATACAAAGCAAAATGCTAAAATATCACTCTTTTTTTATATTTTGGACTTAAAATTGATGTTTTTTCTTGATTTTTAAGGGTTTGAACTCTTAACTTATCTCAAATTCTGGTACTCCAAATTAGAGGGGTTGTAGGGGAGTTCCGATCTGTAAAAAAGTTGGGGGTGTTGCCTAAAAACACCTATAGGTGTAGCTATTAAATGCCTAAAAACCATATCTTCCTTTCCTTAAATTTTATTATTTTTAATACTATATTTGCCTCTGGCTTTTCTCTTGTAATCAGACTTCAATTCTCTCAAAATCTCGATTTGACCTTTTCTGTGGCAAAAATCGTCGATAATCTGCACACACCAATTTCTTCAATTTGAGCAACTTGTCGATATGATTGATGAGCGCATTTAGATAGTAAGATTTTAATGCGTTTTCAGGGGGGGATCAAACCGTGAAATCCCTTAAAGTCATAGTGGCAAGTCGTTTAGAATTCTAATCCGAATGGGATTGACAAACTAGGGAAAACTGTTATAATAGTTTATAACAGGTAGGAGGGGAATTAAAAATGACACCTGCAGAAAAATTAGTGCGTATTCGGGCTGAATTGAATTTGAGCCAAGAGGCACTTGCTAGGGAATTGGGCGTTTCTTTTGCGACCATTAATAGATGGGAGCGAGGGCATACGAATCCATCAGCGCGTTATATTTATATAATTGACCGCTATGGCAAAGAGAAAAATATCACATTGGACGAATAAGGAGCAACCATGATTACAGGCGAATTGAAAAATAAAGTTGACGGTATTTGGGATACAATTTGGACAGGCGGTATTACCAGTCCTATTACGACATTAGAACAGATTACCTATCTGATGTTCATGAAACTTTTAGATGATAATCAGTTAAAAAAAGAGGCGAGTGCGAATGCATTGGGTGTAACGCTTAAAAATAAAGTATTTGGTGATGGCGAGTGTGTAATAAGCGAAGAGCCGCGCATTGCTACTGACTACAAAAATCTGCGTTGGAGCGTATTCCATAATTTTGAGCCAAATGAAATGTTTAAAACGGTTCAGCAGTATGTATTCCCTTTTATAAAGCAAATCAACACGGGCAAGGATACGGCGTTCAGCAGATATATGAAAGATACTGTTTTCTTGATTCCGACGGCAAGGGTGCTTGCCAAAGTAGTGGACGGCATCGATGCGATGGATATGAATAATAAGGACATCATGGGCGATGTCTACGAATATTTGCTCGGCAAGATTGCTGCTGCAGGTGACAACGGGCAGTTCCGTACTCCGCGCCACATTATCAAAATGATGGTGCAGTTGATGCAACCCACTCTTTCGGATAGAATTCTTGATCCTGCAATGGGCAGTGCAGGCTTTATAGCCGAGAGCGCAAATTACATACAGGAGCATTTTGGAAAAGAAGAATTACTTAAAAAGGAAAATGCCGAGAATTATAAAACAAAGATGTTTTCGGGATTTGATACGGACCAAACCATGCTCCGCATCGGTGCAATGAACATGATGTTGCACGGTGTTGAAGAACCGAATATTAAATATCAGGATAGCTTGAGCGCAGACAATGAAGAGCGTGATGCCTATACACTTATTATGGCGAACCCGCCTTTCACGGGCAATGTTTTCCAAGAGGATATTAGTAAGGACATTTTGGCTCTTTGTAAAACGAAAAAGACGGAATTGCTTTTCCTTGCCCTGTTTACCAAAATGCTTGTCGTTGGTGGCCGTTGTGCAAGCATTGTTCCTGACGGGGTACTGTTTGGTAGTAGTTCGGCACATAAAATGATTAGAAAAGAACTTGTCGACAATCAAAAATTGGAGGCCGTTATTTCTATGCCCAGTGGGGTGTTTAAGCCGTATGCAGGGGTTAGCACTGCCATCCTAATCTTTACCAAGACCAATGCGGGTGGAACAGATAAAGTATGGTTTTACGATATGAAGGCGGACGGATTCAGTTTGGATGACAAGCGTAGTCCGATTAGCGATAATGACATCCCTGATATCATCGCGCGTTTCCGTAATCCTGATGAGGAGAGTCGTGAGAGAACTGATAAATCTTTCTTTGTCCCGAAGGACGAGATTGTAGAGAATGATTACGACCTTTCAATAAACAAATATAAAAAGACCGAGTACATTGCAGAGGAGTATCCTGAACCGAAAGAAATCCTCGCGGAAATCAAAGCCCTGGAAGAGGAAATTTTAAAGGGCATTGAAGAATTGGGGGACTTATTATGAAAAAGCCATTGAGTGCATTTATTCGGGAGTACAGCGCTCGTAATAAAAACGAGGCGTGTTCTGCTGTATATAGTGTTACAAACAGTCATGGGTTTATGCCTTCAACTGAGTATTTCTCAAAAGAGGTATTCAGTAAAGATTTATCAACTTATAAGATTGTTAAAAAGGGAATGATAGCGTATAATCCGTCTCGAATTAATGTTGGTTCTGTGGCGGTTCAGCGCACGGCCGAACAAGTGATAGTAAGTCCGCTTTATGTTGTATTTGAAGTGAATGAAAAGGAATTGCTGCCCGAATATGTGAGTTATTTTTTGCATAGTGATATTGGCCTTGCTCAGATTGCTATGAATACTTCGGGAAGTGTACGTGATTCATTAAAATTTAATGCTTTGCAAAAAATTGAAATCAATGTTTATTCGGTGGAAGAGCAGAGAAGAGTAGTCGATAAATTACAACGATTAGAGGCTATAATTCTTAAAAAACGCAAGGTTTTAGAAAAATTCGAAGACCTCGTGAAGTCGCAATTTATCGAGATGTTTGGTGATCCCAATCTTAATTCAAAATCACTGCCAACGAATGCGATGACGGAAGTATGTGATATTATCGACGGTGATAGAGGTGTGAATTATCCAAAGCAAGAGGAATTTACTTCTGACGGATATTGTTTGTTTTTGAGCGCAAAAAATGTTACAAAAGAGGGATTTTTATTCGAAGAATGCATTTTCATCAGTAAAGAAAAAGACCATATTCTTCGGAATGGAAAATTGACACGAGGTGATGTGGTATTGACGACCCGAGGGACAATCGGTAATCTTGCATTTTATACGGATTGTGTTCCTTATCAAAATGTGCGGATTAACTCTGGTATGGTCATCTTAAGGATGCGGTCTACTATTTTGAACGAACAATTCTTTATTCAGCAATTTAGATTACAGTTGGATGAAATTAAGCGAAAAATAGCAAGTGGTTCAGCACAGCCGCAATTACCTATTTCAACAATGAAAAAGATCAAGATGCTTTTGCCGCCGATTGAATTGCAAAATCAATTCGCCGCCTTCGTTGAACAGACCGATAAATCAAAAATTCCCTATGAGATGGAGGTGGCTGTATGAGGGTGTACGCGTTGAAAGACACTCTGCAAGCCTCTTTTGGTGGGGAGTGGGGTAATGATTGTATTTTAGGAGAAGGTGTTGCGGTACTAAGAACCACAAATTTTACGAATACAGGGAATATCTCCTATTGTAATGTCGTTGAACGGGATATAGCTGATGGAAAAGTCCAAAAGAAAAAATTGCGGGTTGGGGATATCATACTTGAAAAATCAGGAGGCACAAAAAATACTCCAGTGGGACGGGTGGTATATTTTGACCGTTCTGATAAAATTTATTTGTGTAACAATTTTACCCAGGTTTTGCGGCCAAATTTGCAAATAGTCGATGGCAAGTACTTGTTTTATTGTTTGTATGCCAAATATCAGTTTCATGTAACTGATGGACTGTATAATAAAACTACGGGAATACAAAATCTACAGATGGATAGGTATTTTAATTTGCAAATTCCCGTTGTAGATAAGGAACAGCAGTACAAAATTTGTAAGCAATTAGATGCCTTGCGGGCTGCTATTGAAAAGAAAAAGCAAGTTCTGCGTAAATTCGAAGACCTCGTGAAGTCGCAATTTATCGAGATGTTTGGAGGAGGACAGTATCCCGAATGTCCTGTCAAAGAGTTTGTGGCTGGAAAGGTGGAAAGTGTTCGGAGAAGATATAAGCCCAAAGATCAAATTCGATATGTCGATATATCCTCTATAGACAATAAGCTAAATCAAATGACCGGTTTTACCGAATATACCCTTAAGGATGCACCATCAAGGGCGCAACAATGCATAGAGAGGGGAGATATTTTGGTATCGACTGTAAGACCCAATTTGAGAAATATAGCGATGAACACCTTTGACGATGACCGCATGGTTGCATCAAGCGGATTCTGTGTTTTAAGAGCCACCTCATGTGAGCGTAACTATTTGTTTGTAGCATTGTTGCTGGATAATTTTAGCAGGAAAATGAGTGAACTGACGACCGGTGCAAATTATCCGGCGATAAAGGATTCTGATATCCTTGAGTACAGAATACCAAAGCCGCCTATTGATAGACAAATTGCATTCGCTCGTTTCGTTGAACAGAGCGATAAATCAAAATTTAGAATAAAACAAAGCCTCGAAAAACTCGAAAAATGCTATAAGGCGTTGTTGCAAAAGTATTTCGGTTAGTCTAATCTCTTGAAAATAACGGGTGATCCCGCATTAATATATAATTTTGGGAGACATGAACTAATGGAAAACCGGCTAATTACAGAAAAAGAGCAGGAAATGACGGGTAATCCCGCATTAATATATAATTTCAGGAGATATGAACTAATGGAAAACAGGTTAATTACAGAAATAGAGCAGCAAATGATGGGTATTTTAAACAATGCGCAGTTGATGCAGTTGCAAAAGGTGCTTGAACACTGCTTTTATAACTACGAGGTGGTTGAAAAAGAGCAAAATTCCCTCGAGGAAGGTAGAAAAAACAGTGAATTATTGGATTCGTTTTTAGCTGCAAAGCATATTGAAGGGTGTTCAGACAAATCAATGAAGTATTATAGGTCGGTGCTTGATGCAATGCTAAAAGTCATTGAAAAGCCTATAAAACATATAGTAACGGATGATTTAAGGCAGTATTTGGATCAATATCAAAAGCAAAATAATGCAAGTAAGGTTACTGTTGATAATGTTCGCCGCATACTTTCGAGCTTTTTTGCGTGGTTAGAGGACGAGGATTATATCCTGAAAAGCCCTGTACGTCGTATTCATAAGGTAAAATCGGGCAAAACGGTTAAAGAAATCTATTCCGATGAGGCTTTAGTCATCATGAGTGACCATTGTGAGACAAAAAGAGACCTTGCAATGATTGATTTGTTGTCCTCAACAGGTATGCGTGTAGGCGAATTGGTGAATTTGAATCGTGGCGATATAGATTTTGACAATCGAGAATGCGTTGTTTTTGGGAAAGGCGAGAAAGAGCGCAAGGTTTATTTTGATGCAAGGACCAAAATTCACTTGCTGAATTATCTGAATTCGCGTACAGACGATAACGAGGCGTTGTTTGTTTCGCTATTAAGTCCGCATAATAGGCTACTAATAAGCGGGGTGGAGATCCGTTTGCGTGAATTAGGTATCCGTTTAGACATTAATAGAGTGCATCCTCATAAATTTAGACGTACCTTGGCCACAAGAGCCATTGATAAGGGTATGCCAATTGAGCAAGTTCAGCAATTGTTGGGGCATGAAAAAATAGAAACGACCTTACATTATGCCCAAGTTGACCAAAATAATGTCAAAAATTCGCATCGGAGGTACATAGGTTAAAAGGCTCTAAATCGCAATTTATCGAGATGTTCGGTAATCCCATAACTAATTCGCAGAATCGTCCCACAAAGTTATTCATTGATGTCGTGAAACTCCAAAGGGGATATGATTTGCCGGTGCAGGATAGGGTAGAAGGAGTCGTTCCAGTCTACGGCTCAAATGGAATATTATCTTATCATAATGATTCAAGAGCTGAGGATGGGATAATAACAGGTAGATCGGGGACGATTGGAAAAGTATATTTTTGCAGAGGCGAATTTTGGCCGCTCAACACTACTTTATATTCGGTCGATAAACATGGGAATAATCCAGTATTTTTGACGGCTCTCTTGCAATTTTTTGACCTGTCTCGTTTTTATAATGGGACAGGAGTTCCGACGCTTAACCGTAATATCGTTCATAAAGAGAGAATAATCGATATCCCCAGGAAAGAGCAGGACCGCTTTGCAGCCTTTGTCGAACAGACCGATAAATCAAAAGTTCTAATGGAGAAGTCGCAAAAAATAGTACAAATGTTGATAAAATTGATTTTTCAATTAACAAAAATTGATATTGAATATTGCAACGATAGAAAAATCTATTCAGATATGCTATAATGAGCATAGAAAGGAGATTGTATGACAAACTTCTCGTATTTAAAACAATACCCGCAATTCGAGGAATTATCGACATACTGTGAGGATGCCGAGAGTTTTGCCATCTCGCGGCCCGGATTATCGGCAATGTCTGCTCGTAACGCGCTCGAATTTGTCATCAAGTATATTTATAAGGCAAAGGCGGGTTATTTACCTGTTCGCGCAAGTCTGTTTGAACTGATTGACAGTTATGAAATCAGCAATTTTATCAATGACCAGGTAATTAAAGACTCATTGCATTATATTCGAATCCTAGGTAATAATGCGGCACATAATAATAGAATCAAACAGACGGAATCGTTGCTCTGTTTGGAAAATCTGCACTTTTTTGTAGGAGAGATTCTGATTTTACTTGGGGTGGTTAAGGATTACCCCGAATTTGACAAATCGCTGCTTGATAAAACCACGCTTGAAAAGCCTATTGAACCGAAGACAATCAAGGTTGAAGGCCCTGCCGAAGATGTATTCAAAGAGGCGGTACATAAAGAAACACAATTTAACGCAGCAAAGCCCGATTATATGAGCGAGGCGAAAACTCGCAAGATTTATATAGACCTATATTTGCGTGAGGCGGGTTGGGAAGTTTGCGAAGAGAAGGATGTTTGCGTACCTGGTAAAGCGGGGATTGAGATTCGTGTCGAAGGTATGCCCAATAATACCAACGAAGGGTTCTGCGACTATGTTTTATATGGCCGCAATGGCTTACCCTTGGCGGTTGTAGAGGCAAAGAAAACGAATGTATCTCCCGAAAAGGGCAGGCATCAGGTCTGTTTGTATGGTGAATGCCTAAAAAAGAAATATGGATATGCGCCGATTTTATATTACACCAACGGCTATACTATCAAAATTATTGACGGTATTTATCCTGATAGAGAATTGATGGCTTACCATACGATTGATGAGTTAGAACTCATGATTCAACGGCGCGATCGTGGCAAAATTACAGACCTCAAAATTAGCGATGAGATTACAAACAGGCCTTACCAAAAGATGGCCATTACAAGTATCTGTGAGCATTTCAATAATAACAATCGCAGAGGCTTGCTTGTCATGGCAACAGGAACAGGAAAAACGAGAGTTGCCATCTCGCTTGTAGATGTTTTAGCTCGAAACAATTGGGTGAAAAATGTTCTGTTCCTGGCGGATAGAACTTCGCTTGTCAGTCAGGCAAAAAAGAATTTTAGCAAGTTGCTTCCGCACATGAGCATTTGCGAATTATCGGGTAGTGGGGAAAAGGATATGAACGCAAGGCTTATGTTCTGCACCTATCAAACGATGATAAACTGCATCGATATTGAACAGAAAATCTTTACAAGCGGTCGGTTTGATTTAATCATTATCGACGAGGCGCATAGGTCTATCTTCAAAAAGTACAGTTCGATTTTTGCATATTTTGATAGCCTTTTAGTAGGTTTGACTGCAACACCGCGCGACCAAGTCGATGCAAATACATATCGCATATTTGGTTGTGAGAGTGGTATTCCGAATTTTTCCTATGACCTTGCGGAGGCTGTGCGCGATGGCTATTTGGTATCTTATAATGAGCCGTTGGAACGCAGCACAACCATTCTTGAAAGGGGTATCAAATATAACGAGTTGTCAGAAACGGAAAAGGAGCAGTATGAAGAATTATCGCTGTTCGATGAATACGGCGATGAAGTGAGCGGAAGTAAAATTTTTAGGAGCGTGTATAACAAGGATACCTGTGACCGTGTGCTTGAAAGTTTGATGAATGAAGGCCTAAAAATAGAGAATGGGGATAAACTCGGTAAGACCATCATTTTTGCGTATAACCATAAGCACGCAGAATTGATAGTGGAACGCTTCAACGCTCTTTATCCAAATAAACCTGATTTTTGTAGGTTGATTGATAACTATGTGAACTATGCGGATGACTTGATTATTAAGTTTGAAACCGATCCTGATTTTCAAATTGCAGTGTCGGTAGATATGCTTGACACAGGTATTGATGTGCCGTCCGTATTGAACTTGGTATTTTTCAAACCAGTGAAATCTTATATTAAGTTTGTACAGATGATTGGTCGTGGAACGCGTCTCTGCAAGGATATTTTTGGTCCAGGTAAGGATAAAACTCAATTCCTGATTTTCGATTGGTGTCATAACTTTGAGTACTTCTCTATCCCCGCGCATACGCAGCAAGGTGGAAAGACGGTAATTTCTTTGACCCAACGGTTGTTTGAAATGCGCCTGGATATTTTGCAGGAGCTACAGCATATTGAGCATCAGGAGAACTCGTTTAATAAGGCATATCACGGTCACTTGAAAGAACTATTACATAAGGCCATTGAGACCGTAAAGGGGAACAGTGCCAGAATTTCGGTACGACAAAAGATGTCGTATTTGGATAAATATACTGATGTAACAGTATGGCAGTGTATTTCACCAGTTATGGGTAAAGAAATAAAACTGCACATTGCACCGCTTGTAGATGATGCGGACCAAGGGAATCAGTATAGCAAGGCCTTTGATTGCAAGATGCTCAATATCGAATTATCGTTATTGGTTAATGGTACGGTAGCGGGAGCTGAAAGCAATGTAACTACGGTAAGAATGCTTGCGAAATTCCTTTTGACAAAGGCATCTATTCCTCAAATCATGGAAAAGGCAGCTCGTTTGAAAGAGGCTGAGAGCGAGCAGTTTTGGTTGAATCCGACAATTGAGAAACTTGAATGTTTGCGTGAAGATTTGCGCGACCTGATGAAGTTCCTTGATGACAGTAGCAATATTTTGTATCTAACTGATTTCCATGATGAAGAGGTTGAGATTCCTGGTAGTGGTACGGGCATTTTTGATATCCGTACATATAAGGAAAAAGTCATTGACTATCTTGCCGAGCATGGAGATAATCCCGTTATCCATAAAATTAAAAACTTGGAGCAATTGAATCCTTCGGATCTTGAGGAATTAGAATTTATCCTTTGGAATGAGTTGGGAACAAAGACGGATTATGCTAAAACGACTCAGACGGAAAACCTAGCGGTATTCATTCGCAGCCTTGTAGGGTTAAATCAGCAGGCTATTAACGAGAAGTTTGGACAGTATTTAAATGAAAATGTCTTGAATTCGCAACAGCAGGAATTTATAAAAACCATCATAAACTATGTAAACGAGAATGGAGACATTGAAACCGAGGACTTATTAAATACTGCGCCATTTGATGACCAGGATATTTTGGAATTATTCGGTGAGAAAATAAAGATTCTGAATTTAATCGTGAATACCGTTCATGGTGTGGTTCAGGTGGCGGTTTAGAATGGACGTATATGTAAGGATTTTTATGGATTTTCCATACTATAAGGTCTGCAAATTCAGCAATACAGGCTGCTGCTATTGCTGAAGAACAGGAAAAAGCAAAGCGTGTTACAGGTGGTTGCAGAAATAAATGCAAGGAAAGATGCTTTATTTAAAGGACCGAAAAGAAAACATACCAAAATATTATACTTTTTTTATAAATTTAAGTGTATTGATTCACGATTATATCGTAAATGGTATTGGGGAAGAACAAGTTGCCGATATAACGAATCAACTCCTTCCGAATGAGGCATATAAAACCTATAAAAACAATTGAGAAATTGAATACTCATCTTGTTGATTTGAAAGAAAAAAAGAGCCCGAATAATAAAACATCGGGCTTTTTTTAGTCTTGTTTGAATTTTTCCAAGATTTTACGGCAGATCGGTTTTGGAACGTATTTGGAAATATCACAATGAAAGGTAACCAATTCTTTAACGGCCGAAGAAGAAACGAATTGGGTTTTGGTGGTCGGCAACAGCAAAATGGTTTCGATTTCCGGATAAATGTCTTTATTGTATTGAAACAAAGAAAATTCGGCTTCGTAATCGGTATAATTCCGAAGACCACGAATGATGATGCGAATATCGTTTTCTTTGCAGTATTGAACGACCAACCCATCGTAAGAAGCAACGATTACGTTGGTTAAGGATGCAACGCAGGATTGAATCATGTCCATTCGTTCGGCAACGGAAAAAATCGTTTTTTTCAAAATGTTGTTTGAAACCAGAATGTGGACTTCATCGAATAATTTGCTGGCGCGATAGATGATGTCGTAATGACCGTTCGAAAAAGGATCAAACGTTCCGGGATAAACTGCTTTTCTCATATCAATAACCTCATTTCGTTATCATTATAACATATTTTTATGCTCAAAAACATACATTTTTATTCGAGGGATATAAATGAAAGTTTGGTTATGGGTGTTGGGATGTATCGGATTGCTTTGCGGTTGTCGGCAAAAATCTCTTTCGGTCGAATATGAATTGGTGTTGGATCAAAGCGTGGTTTACGCTTACGATTTGCAGGATGAGAAAATGGTTCAAATTCGTTGTGATTATCCGATTGAAACTTATGAAGATATTTTCGATCTTTATACGGTATATCAAAATTATTTGCCGATCGGATATGGATCGTTGGCGGCTCCTAATTTGGAATTGCTGGATAGTTTTAGCGAGCAGGATCATATTTATTATGAGGTCAATGCCTTTATTTTATTAATGGATTATGAGAAATTCCAAGATCTTCTTGCGGCGACCAATAAACTTTACGGCTACGGTGTGCCGCATTTCTTTTTAAATGGGACGGAACTGGCATAAAGCGACAAAAAAAAGCAAAAATGAATGCTAAAATACGCTTGTTTTTATGGTAAAATAGTCCTAGAGTAGGTAGGATGGTGGATCAACATGAAAACAATTGTCGTCGCAACCAACAATCAGCATAAAGTAGATGAACTTGCCCCGCTGTTTCCGTCGGTTCGGCTTTTGTCGTTAAAAGACATCGGTTATGTGAAACCCATTTTGGAAAATGGTCGTACATTTGAAGAAAATGCGCTTTTAAAAGCCCGTCAAGTGGCAAAAGATTTGGGGTATAGCGTTTTGGCCGATGACTCGGGATTGGAAGTAGAGGCCCTTCAAAATGCCCCCGGTATTTATTCGGCCCGTTATGCTCAAAAAGGGGATGACCGATCGAACAATGCGCTTTTGATTGAGAATTTAAAAGGAATCGCCAATCGGAAAGCACGCTTTGTCTGCGTTCTTTGCATTTGCCAGCCGGATGGCAAGCATCGTTTTTTCAAAGGGATTTGCGAAGGAGAAGTTATCGATGAAGCCAGAGGAAGTAATGGATTCGGGTATGATCCGCATTTTTATATTCCCCAACTTGGCAAAACCTTCGCCGAAATGACGCTTGAAGAAAAAAATACGCTTTCCCACCGCAAGAAGGCGTATCAGAAAATGAAAGAGCAGTGCAATGAAGATCTTAGTTTTAAGTGACAGTCATCAACAATCCCTGAACTCGGATTTCGTTAAGCAATACGATGCGGTTTTTCACTGCGGCGACTATGGAATCTCCCGAGGAATTTTAGAACAAAACAAAGCCTATTATGTGGCGGGAAATTGTGATGTATTGGGCGCCAAAGAATTGGTTATTCGGTGGAAGGGACGAACGGTTTTATTGACTCACGGCCATTTGGAATCCGTTAAATACGGTTTTGACCGGTTGGTTTATAAGGCGCTAGAATATGAGGTTTCCGTCGTTTTTTTCGGACATACCCACCGTCAGACGGTGTTTGAAGAAGACGGTATCCTCTTTGTCAATCCCGGTGCTTATCCGGATTCGTATGCGGAAATCACCGATGAGGCGTTGTACTTGCATCAACAAGGAAAGATTCGAAAAATGTTGTTTAAGTGGTGAGGTATATGTTTTTAAACGAAATCTTGCAGTTGGATAAAACGATTTCTTCCATTAGGAAGATCGATCAGTTTCTTGCCCAGTGCGATAAAACATCCAAAGATTATTATATGGCTTTTGCTTATCGGACATTGGTACTGCATGCCATTGGGAAAACCAATGAAGCACTGAAATTGTTGTACACGCAGATCAGCAATCTTCAAATACTACCGGATGAAGGGATTCTTGCCCTTTGCGATGCCATTATTGAAATTACCATGGATGTCGGACGCTTGGACCAAACCAAAAAATACATGGAAATCAAACGGCGGTATTTGCCGGTATCGCAATCACATCGTTATACGAAGGATTGTATCCGCTTGGCGTACGCATCGAAGGAATATCAACAGGCTATTCGATTGATTGAGTCTTTTTTAAAGGACGATTTGCCCAAAGAAGACGAAATTTGGGCAAGAGAACAATTGAGTACGATCTATTTGGAAGGACATCAATACGATTTGTTTTTGGAATCGATCCTTCCTTTACAGGATTATTATCAAGATACGCTCAATATGAATCAGTTGGCCAAAATAGAAGTTTCGAAGATCAAGGTGTTCTACGAACAGGGGAATTATATCCGTTTAATCGGCGATGCCAATCGTTTTTTGAATGAACATGCGGCTTCTATGGCCATGAAAGTCGATGTGGCAACGTTGTTGATTCGCAGTTATTTAATCAGCAAAGATTACCGGAAAGCGGCGATTATCGAGAGTAATTTCGAAGAGGAAATCATGAAGGTTCCTACCGAAATCGCCCTTGAATTTGCCAAAGCCGCTTTGGAACTTTATACCAAAACGAACTCTTTGGTTTCCATCAAGCAATATCAAACGCTTCTTCAAACGTTAGAACAAACAAAGAAAAACAGTAAAAAAGCAGTCAAACGGCACCCCAAAGAAATCGTCATTCCCCATATCAAAGAAGAAGAATCGGAATCGCTTTTTTCCGTTCCGATTTTAGAACGCGTTGTACTTCCTGCTAAGATGCCGACGGTTGTCCAAGAAGAAGTGCAACCGACCAAGACGGTTTACATCTCCAAAGCCTACGATCAGTTGGCGAACCTGTTTAAAAGCATTCACAGCTTATCGTTTGATGTTCCGTTTCGGGAAGTGTATAGGATGTGTGGGGTGGCGTTATCGGCTTTTGTGCCGATTGAAGAAATGTATTTGCTTTATTTTAACCGCAAATACATAGGAATCCATTATAAGAAAGAACGAGCCTACGATAAATACCCATCGTTTGAAGAAATAGATGATACGATTAATTTTTTGGCACTGGCCAACGACCAGGAAATCTATTTGGACGAAACCGTTTCAACGGGACTTAAAAACATCGTCACCAAACAACCTTATGAATCGGTTCCTTACGGGGTGGCATTTCCGCTTTCGAAAGAAGATGTTGCGTTTGCGTCGGTTGCCTTTTTTTCGGAAAAACCGTTTCTTCAGGAAGAAATGGCTTATGAAGTATTGAAATTGGTCGCTCAAATGCTCAATAGCCGTCTTTTGATCGAAATCAAACAAAAAGAATTCGAGTTTTCCAATAAAAGGATGGTTTTTATTTATGAACACATGAGTTCGGGTGTCAAAGAAATGCAAGAAGACCGCATTCATCTTTCCAAGCAGGCCGCCGATCTGTTGGGGTGTATGGAAGATTTATCGGACAGTGATTTTGAAGCCCATATTCATGCTTCGGATTTACCCCTTTATCGTGAAATCAAGAAGAAAGCCTATCAGACGATGGAAGCGCAAACAGAAGGGACATATCGGTTTTTAAAACACGGAAAATGGATTCATATCAAAGAAACTTTTTTTCCGACTTTTGAAGACGGAAATTTGATTTTATATTCTCTGCTGGATGATAAGACGTTGTACTTGGAAAAAGAACAGGCATTAAAAGATTTGGCATTTACCAATCCGATTTCCAAATTGGAAAGCGAATTGAAACTGATGATGGATGTAAAACATCTTCTTTCGGTGGAAAAATTCAGTTTGGTTTTACTGGATGTTCAGGATTTTTCACTGTACGAAGAACTGTATGGCATTAATTTTTCCAACCAACTGATCTATGCGCTGGCTTCTTCTTTAAAAGCGGTCTTTGCCGAAGAGATGTTGGTTTCCGTTTATCATTTGGAATCGGATTATTTTGCGTTGATTTTCAAACAAATCAACGACAAACGGCAAATCGATGCGGTTTTGAAGAAGAAATTTCTTCAGGTTTCCACGGATTTGAAAACCTTAAATCGTCGGTTGAATATCTATTTTAATGCCGGTGTTTTCCGGTTGGCGAAAAATACGGCCATTGATGTGGAAAAAGTGTTGCTTTATGCGACCGATGCGCTTTCTTTAGCCAAAGAAGAAAAAACGTTTGTGCATCATATTTGCCATTATGACAGCGAGCAAGCCAAGTTCCGTTTCAATGAAAAACAATTGATCACCCATATCAGCGAGTCGATTGATCACGGGAAAATTGGGCTTTCTTATCAACAGGTTGTCCGGACCAAAACCAATGAGATTTTCGCTTATTATGCGCATTTGTCTTTAGATAATTACGAAGTGGATCCGACTTATATGAAGCAAGTCATCCATCGTCGTTCTTTGGAAAAGATGATGGATCGCTACACGATTCAAACGGCTTCCAAAGAACTCAAAATGCTGAATGAGGCAATTAAAGCCAATGTTCATGTTTTGATTCGTTTGGATGAAAAGACGCTAACCAAAGATTTTTTATCGTTTATCGAAGAACAAAATCGTTTTTTTAAGACGACTCAAAAGGGACTGATTTTAATTGTTCCCAGCGCTCAAAACCCTTGGGTTGTTTCGCTTAAAAATGCCGGATACCGAATCGCTTCTTACGATTTGATGGATCTGTATCAAAAAGCAATCGATTATCTTTTGATCGATGTTTCGGTAAGCGGCTGGCAAGTCATCGATCGGATTTTGCCGTTTGTAGCAGAACAAGGAGCCGAGTTGATTGTCGAAGGAATCGATACGAAAGAAGATCTAAATGCCGCATCCACAAGAAAGATTCCTTATATCTTCGGAAAATATTATAAAAAAGCCATCCGGATGAAAAGAGTGATTGAGAAGTATCAAAAACAGGCATAATTGTTCTTTCTTTGCATATACTTTACTGTATTGGAGAGGATAGAATGATAAAAAAATTAAGATTGCCGATTTTATTATTAGCCGTTGTTGTCATGTTGTCCATTTTCTATATCCGGGAAGCGAATAAAACGAGCGAACCGACAGGAGGACCGTCCTTGGATACGTCGACCACCAATGCGGAATATGCCGAAGCCAGACTTCAAAGCATCGATAAGACCAATCAACTGATTGAAGAATGTGAAAGCAAAATCGCAAGCGGTGAGTTGACGGTCGCGCAAATCGAAGAACAGAATGCGTTGATCGCGTCGTTAAAAGAGATCAAAGTCAATGAAATTGCGTTGGAAGAAATGATTATGGCCGCTTTGGGATACGATGATGTTTTGGTTTTATTGGAAGACGAGTTTATCGTTGTGGATGTCTATACGGAAGAAACGCTGACACCGGCTGTTTTTATTCAGATTTCAAGACTGGCCAAAGAGCGATTCTCTGCCGATTATACGGTTAAACTTTCATCGACGTCGAGCCTTTCATAAAAAAAAGAAGGCAACCTTATGCCGGTTTGCCTTCTTTTTTTTCTTCTTCCTTTTTCTTTTTTTCGTTTTTCTCGTTATTTTGTTCATCCAGTAACTTATTTAAGAATAAAATCCGTTTGCTGATGGAAATATAAGCATTGGCGGTCAGTGCCAAATCGACGGCCAAATCGGTCAGGCTTCTTAAATCGTCTTCTTGGATGTTTTCAAGTGCTTGTTTGGTTTTATCGACCGCTTCTAAATTTTTTTCGGTCATGCTGTTTTTAAACTGATTGAAAACTACCGAATAATCGGCATCCGTTTTACGGTAGCGTTCGTCAATAATTTGTTTGACTTCGGCAATGGATAAGACTTGTTTTAGCGTACAGACCTCTTCGATCAAAGCCAAATGTTGGCGGTTGTATTTTTTGGCGATCGGCGCACTGACAACTTCACCTTTGACATAGTTATTGATCATAGAAGAAGTGATTTGCTTGTCCAAAGAAGAAGTTTGAAAAATGGAAAGCTGTTTTTCCAGATACGTAACCACTTGATCCATGTATAAATCGATATCCGGCAGTTTTTCATAATCGGTATAGGAAAATTCGGCCAAATTGGAAAGCCAATGATCCAACGTTTTATTGATCGTATTCATATTTGATTCACCTCACTGTTCTTATTCTATCATATTATTTAAAATATTACAAATATTTTTCTAAAAAAACGTTGACAGAGTCATAAAAGTGTTATAAACTAGTAACGTAAACTAGATAATATAATTTCAAATTATGCGAGGTGTGATTTTATGAAAAAGAAAATTGTTATTTTTGGCGGTAGTTTATTCGAAGGCATTCGGTTTGTAAACGGAACGTATCAGGTTTTTGCGACAAAATCGCTATCCGAATTGATGCAGTGCTGTGACATCGATAATTATTCCAATCAGGAAATGACATCGAAATTGGCCTATGAACTCATCGAGAAATTGAAAGTCAAAGACAATTATGATGACTGTATTTTGGCTTTGGGCGAACGGGAATTGGATCATTTGGATGAATTCGTGCAAAATATGGAAAAAATCATTGCTTATTTGCAAAAACATCATATCCGAATTCTATTGGTCAGTCTTCCTAAAGAACAAATGACAAGTCCGAATGCTTATTGCTTGCAACAACAACTGGATCAGTTGGCTTGGACATACAATATCGATTATCTTTATGATGGCGTGACCGATCAATGCGTATCGTATCAATTTTCAAACGATTCCGAGTTAAAACATGCGATTTTGGAACTGTGCTAAGAAATGATTTAACCCTTGTCTAATTTTCACGATTATTGTATAATGGATTCAAGAAGAAGGGGACATATGTATGATAATAACCTTGATTGTTGATTCTTACGCGGATAAAACCAACGGAACAACGATGACAACCAGACGTTTTGCGGAGGTATTGATCAAACACGGTCATACGGTACGGGTGGCCGCATCACGGGTCGATGGGGATATACCGCTTGAAAACTCTTTTGAACTGGGAATAAGAAAAACGCCGGTTTTGTATCAAGTTGCCAAATCCCAAGGATTTATTTTCGCGAAAAAAAATAAAAAAATTTTAAAAGAAGCCATTGTCGGCAGTGATGTCGTTCATTTTTTACTGCCGTTTAGTTGCCAGCGCTACGGGAAGAAAATTTGCGATGCGAACCATATTCCTTCGACGGCGGCTTTTCACTTGCAACCGGAAAACATTACCTCGACCATTCGAATGAATAAAATTCAACCGGTTAACGATTATATCTATCGACGCTTTAAAAAATTTTACAATCTTTTCGACCATGTCCACTGCCCGTCTAATATGATCGCCGATCAACTGCGGCAACATGGGTATACTTCCAATCTTCACGTGATTAGTAACGGCGTTTCGGAAGCCTTTTGCAAAAAGGAAGTTACCCGTCCCGAAAAATGGAAAGATCGGTTTTTGATTTTGATGGTCGGTCGTTATTCGGTCGAAAAACGGCAGGATTTGATTATCAAAGCGATCCAATCTTCCAAATACGAACATAAAATTCAGTTGATTTTAGCCGGAAAAGGGCCTTGGAAAGGGTATTTGGAGGAAATTTCCAAAACACTGACCAATCCGCCTGTTTTCGATTTTTATACCGAAGAAGAGTTGATCGAAGTGATCAATTTCTGTGATTTGTATGTGCATGCTAGCGATGCGGAAATCGAAGCGATCAGTTGCATGGAGGCCTTTACGTGCGGACTGGTACCTGTTATTTCCGACAGCAAGATATCGGCGACCAATCAGTTTGCGTTAGATGAATTGAATCTGTTCCGTCATGGCGATGCCGATTCTTTGCGGGAAAAAATCGAGTATTGGATGGAACACGAAGAAGAAAAGAAGGCGCGCAGTTTGGCGTATATCGACTATGCCAAACAGTATTCCATCGATGCTTGTGTCTGTCAGTTGGAAAAAGTATTCGAACAGGCGATTGCCGATGAACGGAAAAACGAAAAGTAAGACCATATCCTCAGGATATGGCCTTTTGTTTTTGGTCGGATTATGCTATAATGGAAAATTAGAAAAGGAGTGATGATATGAACGTGGCAATCATCGGCGGCGGTGCCTGCGGTTTGTTGTTGGGATCGTATTTGCAGCGGCAGAAAATCCAGTACACGATTTTTGAAAAAAGAGAATGCGGCCGCAAGTTATTGGCAAGCGGCAACGGAAAAGCCAACCTGGCCAATCGAAAAGTGACGTTGGAAGATTATCACCATCACCGGTTGGCTTATGATATCGTCACTTCTTATCGGGAAAAATTATGGGCGTATTTTAAAACGCTTGGTCTTTATACGAAAGAAGACGAAGAAGGGCGTATTTATCCGTTTTCGGAATCCTCGCAAACGGTGCTGGATTGTTTGTTTCGACCACCGCTTAAGGTTTTGAAGAACCTTTCGGTCGATTCCATTCAAAAAATATCGGGCCGCTATTACATCAACTCTATTTACGGTCCGTTTGATTACGTGGTTTGTGCCAGCGGTTCTGTCGCGTCGTTTGTTATGAAAAAACAACAAGGGTATTACGATTATTTAAAATCATTGAAGGTAAAAATGACAGAATTGCGACCTTCGTTGGTTGGGTTTCAAACGTCCTTGGATTTGACTAAAATCGCCGGTACCAGAGCCAAAGCAACGGTAACGCTGAAACAAAAAGAGCGGATTATTCACCGCGAAAGCGGGGAAATCATTTTTAAAAAAGACGGAATTTCGGGGATTTGTATTCTCAATCTGTCGTCGTATTATGCGCATTTAAAGGATCAAAGCGGTTGTACGGTTCATGTGGATCTACTTTCGGGATTGGATATTAGGATTTCTAAACCAGATGATTTAGTCGGTCTTTTTCATCCGAAATTGGTGCTGTTTTTCAATAATCATCCGGAAATTCTTCCTTCTGTTCATGATTTTGTTCTTCCGGTTACCGGTGTTTATGATTTTGAATTCGCTCAAGTGGTTTGCGGCGGGGTGGAAACCGATCAACTGAATCCGGATCTTTCGCTCATTCGTGATCCGCATCTGTTTTTCGGCGGAGAAGTTCTTGCGGTAGACGGGCTTTGCGGCGGATACAATCTGATGTTTGCGTTTTGTTGCGCACTGAAAATAGGAGAAACGTTATGCAGTATCAAATCGATGCCTTCAAAATGAAAGTAAACGAAAAAAAGACACTGAAAGAAGCCGTCTGTTTAAAATATCATCTGCGCTCGTGTGATGTAACGGTTTTATCCCGTTCGATCGATGCCAGAGATAAAACCGATATTCAGTATGTTTACAGGCTTTTGGTTCAAACCGATGAAAAACTGTCCGGTAAACAAGTGCGACGTTATATAGAACAATCGGTTTTCTTGAAGTATCCTTCATGGTCTTGTTCCAAACCGCCGGTTGTGGTCGGATTCGGTCCTTCGGGGATGTTTGCTGCACTTTATTTGGCGCGGTGTCATGCCAAACCGATCATCATCGAACGCGGTAAAAAGGCTTCTGAAAGACAAAACGATATCGAACGTTTTTTCAAGGATAAAATACTGGACGAAAACAGCAATATTCAATTCGGCGAAGGCGGAGCCGGGACTTTTTCAGACGGAAAATTAACCACCAATCGCAAGGATCCGCTCAATCGTTTTCTGTTGGAAGAAATGGTCAAACACGGTGCGCCGGACGATATTTTATGGGACGCGATGCCGCACATCGGTACGGATTATCTGATAAAAATGGTTCAGCAGATTCGGCAGGAGATTATTGCCTTAGGCGGAACCTTTTACTTCGAAACGTGCTTTTGCGATGCCTTTTTCAACGAGGATTCTTGGACGGTTTGTTGTCGGTCTAACGAAAAAGAATACACGTTTTCAACAGAACACCTGTTACTGGGAATCGGTCATTCGGCCAAAGATACGTTGCGGTATCTTTATCGGAAGATGCAACTGCACATGGAACCGAAGTCGTTTTCCATGGGAGTTCGAATCGAACATCCGCGCCAATGGATTGATACCATTCAGTACGGTGCTTTTCGTGAAAGTCTGCCGGCGGCCTATTATAAATTGGCTCATCACAGTAAGGATCGCGGCATTTATACGTTTTGTATGTGTCCGGGTGGGGTGGTCGTAGCTAGTGCCTCCGAACCAAAGACGATCGTAACCAATGGGATGAGCGATCACAATCGTGGCGGCCGAAACTCCAATTCGGCATTACTGGTAGAAGTAAGACCGTCCGATTACGTTCAAAAAAGTGTGTTGGACGGATTGGATTTTCAGGAAAAATACGAACGGCTCGCTTTTCAAGTTTCTGGTGATTATCGGGCCCCGGCCAATTTGGTACGGGAATTTTTAAACGACGAAGTGGCGCATTCGTTAAGAAGCGTCCTTCCTTCTTATCCGCATGGAATCGTTTTGGCGGATTTACGCACTTGTCTACCGGATTTTGTGATTGCGGGGCTGAAAGAAGGCTTGATCGCCTTGGATCGTAAAATGAACGGGTTTGCGCATCCAGATGCCGTTCTGACCGGAATCGAATCCCGTTCTTCCTGCCCGGTACGAATCGTAAGAGATGAAACGCACCAGGCCAGTCGAAAAGGAATCTATCCGATCGGCGAAGGAGCCGGTTATGCCGGCGGAATCATGTCTGCCGCTTTGGACGGATTGAAAACGGCCATCCAAATTGCAAATAAGAACAAGGAGGAAAAAACGCTTGATCACGCAGTATAAGGAATTCAAACAATGGTTGGAAACGTTGGATCATCGTCCGCGCTTGCTGTTGCATAGTTGCTGTGCGCCTTGTTCGTCTTACGTGCTTCTTTTTTTGAAGAACTATTTTGACATTACGATCTTTTACACCAACGATAACATTGCTCCGCAGGAAGAATACGAAAAACGTTTGAAGGAACAGATTCGGTTGGCACGCGAACTGAACATCCCACTTATCCAAGATTCGTACCGACCGCAGGATTACGAACAGGCCGTCCAAGGCTATGAGGATCAACAAGAAGGCGGGAAGCGCTGCTATTTGTGTTACCGACTGCGTCTTTTAAAAACGGCTCTGAAAGCCAAAGCGTTACAGATGGATTATTTTACGACGACACTGTCGGTTTCCCCCTATAAAAACAGCCGTTGGATCAATGAGATTGGTTATGCGCTGGAACAGGAATTGAAAATCGGTTTTGTTTATTCGGATTTCAAAAAAGAAGAAGGGTACAAACAATCCGTTGCGCTTTCGAAAGAATACCAGTTGTACCGCCAACATTACTGCGGATGTATTTTTTCCAAAAAGGAGGATTAAGATGGAACGAATCAAGAAAACAAAAATCGAACATCTTTGGATCGATCCGGAAAAAAGATTGCTTTTTATGAGTGATCTTCACGGTGATCTGCGTTTGTTTCAAAAGGCTTTGAAACAGGTTGGGTTTTGTTCGGATGATATTTTGTTTATCCTCGGGGATATGATTGAAAAAGGCGATGATGACGATAATTTGGCCATGTTGGAATACATGATCGAATTTTCCAAGCAAGACAACGTCTATTTGCTTGCCGGCAACTGCGATGAGATTTTTCGCTTTATTTTACCGCCGGTCGATGAAAAAAAGTTTTTGTATTATGCCCTTACAAGAAAGCATTCCGTTATCAACGATTTGGCCAAACGGATGCAGATTTCGCTTTCTAAAGAAATGGATATCAATGCCTTTGTTTCGAAAATCGAAAAAGAATATCCTTCTTTTTATCAATTTACGGACAGCCTTCCGGATGTTTTGTTTTTAAATGAGAAAATGGTGTTGGTCCACGGAGGGATTGCCGATATCAACCGCATTCCGGAAAAAGCCATTGAAGTTTTGAAATACGACCGATTTTTGGAAACGGCTCCGCCTCAGCCGCTGTTGATGATGGTCGGGCACTATCCGACCAGAAATTATCGATCGGATGTTTTCAATGTCGATCCGATTTTCGATTTTCGAAAACGGATCATTGCGATCGACGGTGGGAACAATGTGGTTAAAGGCGGTCAGATCAATATCGTGATACTGGACTGTTTAAACGGAATGAATTTTTCCTTCCAAGCGGTCGATCATTATCCCAAATATATTTTAAAAGAAGATGTTTATCATGCACAAGACAATCGGAATACAAATATTTGTTTCGGTCAAAACGAAGTGGAAATTTTAAAAAGGGATTTGGATTTTGTTTCTATTCGACCGCTGGGGCTGAAAGATGAGATGTGGGTACATCATTCGTTTATTTACACCTATAACGGGAAAAACTATTGTTTTGACGGAACCAATTATTTTATGAATTTGAAAAAAGGAGATAAAATTTCGATCGTCAAATTGGCGGAGCCGTACTGTTTGGTCAAACAAAACGGAACCATCGGCTTGATCGAATCGACTTATATCCATGAAGACGAATTATTGGTTGACTGAGGATCAAAGTGTTCTTTCTTACATACAATCGTTTGGTGTTGCCCCATCCAAAATCCACCGTCTGTTTGCCGAAGGGAGATTGACGGTCAATCATAAAGAGCCGGTTCGGTCGTTAAACCAACCCTTGAAAAAAGGCGATTTGTTGACCGTCGATACGGCAGAACACCGGGATTTTTTACCGGACGAAAAAAAACTCGACATCCTTTATGAAGACGACTATTTGCTGATCGTCAATAAACCGGCTCATATCTTGGTACATCCCGATGATAAATCAAAAAGAGGGACGCTTTGTAACATCGTCAGTTTTTACTACCAGAATAAAGGATATGATTACAGCATCAAATACGCGCACCGACTTGATACCGACACATCGGGGATTTTACTGTTTGCCAAAGATATGCTCTGTGCGGCTAAACTCAATCAACTGATTGCCACGCATACACTCAAAAGAAACTATCTTTGTTTTACGGAAGGATTGTGGCAGAAAAAATGCGGAACAATCGATTTGCCGATTGGAATGGATCGCCACCACAACCAGCGAAGACGAATTTCCAAAACCGGCAAAAAAGCCGTGACGCATTATGAAGTGCTCAAAGAATTTGGAGATTACAGTTTACTGAAAGTGACGCTGAAAACCGGCCGAACGCATCAGATTCGCGTTCATATGAAAGCGATGAATCATCCGATTTTAGGGGATGAATTATACGGTGGCAATTTGAAAAAAGCCCCTCGACTGTGCTTGCATTCGTATGAAGTGATGTTCGATCACCCGGTTACCAAACAACCCATTCATTTAAAGAAAGAACTTCCGTTTGATTTGAAACAGTTGATGAGGGAAAAAAAGAAGGTGAAAAGATGAAGAAAAAAACGATTGTAGCTTCTGTTTCCGGTTTTGTTTTGGGCATCGCTTTGATCATCGGGCTGGTGTGTTATTTTGAAATCCCGCGTTTTTCTTACTCGTATGATGAAGAACTAGATGGCTATCTCGTTTCGCATGTTTATGGAAATGCCAAAGAGATGACGGTGCCGCAAACATATCGTGGAAAACCGGTCAAAGGGATTGCAACCAGAGGATTTTATCAAAAAGAGCAGTTGGAAACGCTTCATTTTGCCGCTTCCGAGCAAATCGTTTACATCGGACGCCTTGCTTTTTCCGGCTGCAAAAAATTAAAACGAATCGATCTTTCGATGGTTCATGTCATCGAGCGAAATGCCTTTGAAGACTGCATTTCGTTGGAGTCGGTTCATTTGAGGGTTCCTTATCTTCGCGCATCGACCTTTTACGGATGCACCTCTTTAAAAGAAGTGGTGTTGGAAGATACGATTCGAATCGGAAGTTATGCATTTGCCGAAACGGCGATTTGCACGTTGATCTTGCCTTCCACGTGCGAAAAAGTGGATATCGATGCGTTTTATTACGCTTGTTGCTTGGAAAAAATCGTCGTAACTTCACCGAAATTAAAAGATAACGATTACCTTCTTAGTTTGGGAATTTGTGAGTTTGCCTTTTAAAAAAATAGGGAATATGGTATAATTCATTGATGAAAAATAGGAGGAATTTACAGTGGATCAGTATACGATTATTACGGACGGATCGTGTGATCTGTCTTTAAAAGACGTAGAAGAATTGGGCGTTCGTGTCGTTCCGTTTTATATTGCTTTTGAAGAAGAAAATTATTTAAAAGAAAATGAAGAAATCAATGTGCGGGATTTTTATCAGAAGTTAGTGGATCATCCGAATGTGTTTCCGAAAACGTCCATGCCGACGGCAGAAGATTATTATCGGGCCTACGAGAAAGCTTACTGCGATAACAAAGCCATTTTATGTCTGACCATTACTAAAAAATTCAGCGGTTCCATGAATTCGGCTTTGACGGCCAAAGACCTTTTTCTGGAAAAATATCCGGATGCGACCATTGAAGTGGTCGATACGATGGTCAACACGGTTCTTCAAGGGCTGGTCGTAAGAGAAGTGGTTCGGATGCAAAAAGCCGGACTGGATTTACATCAGGCGACTTCGGAATTGAACCGAATTAAAACAAGCGGCCGGATCTATTTTACGGTCAGTACGCTTTCGTATTTGGAGCACGGCGGCCGAATCGGGAAACTATCGGCTTTGATCGGCAATGTTTTGAAGATCAACCCGTTGATTATTTTAAAAGACGGAGAAATTCAATCCGGCGGGATTGCGTTATCTAGAAAAAGAGCGTTGTTGAAAACCATCGATGAACTGAAAAAAACGGTTAAAGAACAAGGAATCGATTTAAAAGATTATCAGATTGCTGTCGGTTACGGGTATGACCGAGAAGAAGCTTTGGAATACAAAAAGAAGATCGAAGAAGTTTTCCATATTCAAATTCCTTATTTGGAACAGATCGGTGCGACGATCGCCGTTCATACCGGCCCGTATCCTTTGGGACTTGGGTTTGTAAAAAAATACGATCGATAAGACATCGGAAAGGAGAAAAAAGAAGTGAATCTTAATCTGAAAAAGTTATTGCCTAAATTATTGCTGTTTTTGGTCGTGACGATCGTTGTGGTGATCCTTCTTTTTTCGTTTAACGATGTTTCGGCGATCGTTCATGTTTTAAACGATGTTTCTTGGCGATGGATGTTGGTGGCATTTTTGTTTTTGTTTTTATACCTATTGTTTAATCCGCTTTCTTTGTTTTTGTTAGGAAGAGAAAAAGACAAAGAAAATATCTCTTTCAAACATTCGTTTGAAATCGGTACGATCGAATATTTTTTCAACGGTATTACGCCGTTTTCCTCCGGCGGACAGCCGTTTCAGGTCTATGCTTACAATAAAATCGGCATCAAACCGGCTCGTTCAACGGGCATCTTGTTGCTGAATTTTGTCGTATCCCAAATGGCAATCGTCTTATTATGTTTGTTGTCGCTGGTTTATTTTAACGAATTGACCCGGCAAAATGATTTTTTAAAGTGGATGGTTTTGATCGGTTTGATCATCAATTTTCTGATTTTGTTTTTTTTCCTATCGTTAGGAATTTCCAAAACGATGCGCAATCTTTTGTTCAAACTGGTTTCTTTCATTCTGCACCGCAAGATTTTCAAAGGTCGTTTGGAGCGTTTTGTCTTTTCGTTTGAAGAATATTGCAAAGGGGCTCAGCGAACCTTTCAGTCGTTGATGCAGCAAAAAATAAAGTTTGCTTGTTGTCTGATCTTTAAATTGATCGCGCTTGTCTGTTATTATATGATTCCGTTTTTCATTTTAAAGGCTTTGAACTTATCCATCGGAATTTCTTCTTTATTGCTTTCAACGGCTATGACGACGTTTTCGGTAGCCATGACGTGTTATATACCGACTCCGGGCGCGAGCGGCGGAATCGAATTCGCCTTTCAATCGCTGTTTCAGACGATTGTTTATATGCCGTCATCCGTAGCGGCATCGGGGATGTTGTTATGGCGGTTTTTGACGTATTATATTTTGATGTTGATCAGTTTCATCGTGTATTTATGGTTTGAAAAAACAGCCTCTAAGAAAAATAAGCCGCTTCTTGATGAAACATCCGGTTAAAAATCATTGGAATGAATTAAAAAAACAATTGACATTAACAATTTTAATCAATTAAAAACTCCTTTCCATAACAGAATAAGGAAAGGAGTTTTTTTTATGGGCTATCTTATGATATTTCAGTTAAGTTTTTTGGAAACATGAAAGAAAAACGGGAATGAGAGAAAAAATCTAATTATGTGAAATTGTCGTTTGAAAGGCTTTTCTATTGATAATTTTTTTTTTTTGGAATAAAATACTTAATGCTATAAACTTTAGCAAGTTAAGTATTGGAAAGAGGCAAGATTAGGAAGATGGATGTTGTGGATTTGAATCAAAAAGTATTTAAACTGAAGATTCGTTCAAAAAAAATCATGCAACGCTTTGTCGAAGAAGAACAGTTGACAACAATCGAATACTATCTTTTGGAAGAATTGTGGAAATTCAGTCGGGAAGATAAGACAATCAGTATGTCGGAGTTAGCCCAACACTTCCAAGTTTCGTTACCGGCTGTTATGCACAAAGTCGATCATCTGCTTGAAAAAAGGATGTTATCCAAAATCAGTTCGCCCAAAGATAAGCGGACGAAGCTGTTGAAGTTATCGGAACAAGCCGAAGAAGCGATTTTAAATATTCGCAAGAAATATCAAGATTGGATTGATGCCTATTTGAATTACTTAAACGAAGATGCCGTTTATTTGGAGGCTATTTTAAATAAAACAATTGCTTTTATGGAGGGAAAAGATGATTAAATTACTGAAATACTTAGATAAAGCGGCTTGGCTGATGATCGTTTTCATTGTCGGTCTTGTCATTTTGCAAGTCTATAGTGATTTGGAATTACCGGGGCGTTTGACCAATATCATCACGTATGCATCCACATCCAACGCACTGGAAGTACAAGGGATTTTAACACCGGAAATGAAGCAGGAATTTACGGATCGAATCATCAACAATGCACTGCAAATGTTGGGTTTTGCGGTTTTGTCCATGACCGCATCGATCATCGTGGGATTCTTGGCAGCTAGAGTGGCAGCCAGTTATTCTTATTCACTGCGGAAGGCGATCTATCGTCATATCCAAGATTTTTCGATGATCGAAATCGACCGCTTTTCAACAGCCAGTTTGATTACCCGAACAACCAACGATATTACTCAGATTCAAATGGTGGTGGTCATGGTTTTGCGGATGGCGATTTCCGCTCCGGCAACGGCCATTATGGGTATTTTGAAAGCCAGCAAAATACAAGGATCGAGCCAACTGTCCCTGATTGTGGTTTTTGCCGTTGTTGCGTTGGTGGTTTTAGTAACGACGATCTTTTTATTGGTTATGCCGAAATTCAAGTCGATTCAGGGCTTTACCGATAAACTCAATTTGGTTACCAGAGAAAATTTAACCGGAATCAGAGTGGTGAGGGCATACGGTGCGATGGAATACCAAGAAGAAAAGTTCGACAATGTCAACCGTCCGCTGACGAAAACCAATGTGTTTGTCAATCGAATGATGAACTTGATGACACCGGGGATGAATATCATCATGCACGGAACGTCGCTTTCGATTTTGTGGGTCGGGGCTTACTGGGTCAACGAAAATCCGCTTAATTTGGGAAATGTTTTCGGTTTCCAGCAGATTACGATGTTCATCGTTATGGCGTTTATGCAACTGATTATGATTTTTATCATGGTTCCAAGAGGGTTGGTTTCGGCCAGACGAGTCAACGAAGTATTGCAAGTTCAACCGTCGATTTGGAATGCCCAGGTAACCAAATTACCGGAAGAATCCGTTCGAGGCGAAATCGAATACCAAAACGTCGGTTTTGCGTATGAACATTCCGATGAAAAGGTTTTGGAAGATATTTCGTTTAAGGCAACCAAAGGGCAAACCGTTGCGGTCATCGGATCGACCGGTAGCGGTAAAACGACACTGGCTCATTTGTTGTTGCGGTTCTTTGATGTCAGCGACGGTCGGATTTTATTGGACGGTGTGGATATCAAAGATTACGATTTGACGGTATTAAGAGGAAAAATCGGTTTGATTGCTCAAAAATCGTTGTTGTTTAAAGGAACAATAAGAAGTAATTTATCGTTCGGAAAAGAAGATGCTACCGATGAGGAAATGATCGAAGCACTGAAGATGGCGCAAGCCTACGATTTCGTCATGAAAGATCCCAAAGGATTGGATGCGCCCGTATCCCAAGGCGGAAACAATTTCAGTGGCGGTCAAAAACAGCGTCTTTCCATTGCCCGTGCGTTGATTAAAAAACCGGAAATCCTTGTTTTCGACGACTCTTTTTCCGCACTTGATTTCAAAACCGATAAGATGCTTCGGGAAGGACTTCAAACGCTAGATTATCAACCGACGAAACTGATCGTCGCCCAACGGATCGGAACGATCATGGATGCGGATTTGATTGTTGTTTTGGAAAAGGGACGGATTGCCGGTTTGGGAACCCATGAAGAACTGCTGCGTTCTTGTGCGGTATATCAGGAGATCGCTTATTCACAATTTTCGAAGGAGGAGTTGGAAAATGCATAGAAATAATGCTCAAACTTCCGGTAAAGCAAAGAATTTCAAAGGCAGTTTGGCTAAATTAGGACCGTATTTAAAGCCTTATTTGTTTTGGATCATTCTTGCGATTTTCTTTTCGATTGTCGGATCGTTCAGTTCGCTTTTCGGACCGAAACTGTTGGGTGAAATTACCAAATCCTGCCAAACAGCTGTTGAATTGGAACAGAATATTGATTTTGACTACATTACCAAAATCGGAATTTCTTTGATTGTGATTTACGTTTTTTCGGCTCTGAGCGCTTATCTTGCTTCCTTCTTTTTAACGGGTGTTACGCAGCGGATTTCTTACCGACTCAGAAAAGACATTTCGATTAAAATCAATAAAGTACCGCTAAAATATTTCGACAGTACCTTTTACGGCGATTTGCTTTCGCGGGTAACCAATGATGTGGATATGATCAGCCAGAATTTAAACCAAAGCATGGTCAACACCTTTTCCTCCGTTATCCTTTTGATCGGTGTATTTGTGATGATGTTTACCATTTCTTGGCAAATGACGTTGATTGCGATCGTTACCATTCCGCTTTCGCTTGTTTCCATGATTATCATCATCAAACATTCGCAACGTTACTTCAAAGATCAACAACGTTATTTGGGTGAATTAAACGGTCATATCGAAGAAGCGTATTCGGGACATTCGGTTATCAAAGCGTATCATCAGGAAGAACAGGTTTATGAGAATTTTGCCGATCTGAACGGATCTTTGAAACGGAGTGCTTGGAAGAGTCAATTCGTTTCCGGTTTGATGATGCCAATCATGATGTTTATCGGAAATTTATCGTATATTTCCATTTGTTTGATCGGTGGGTTGTTGGTGATTTCCGGTTCGGCCGGAGTGGAATTCATCCAAATGTTCATTCAGTACACTAGAATGTGCAATCAGCCGCTTCAAACCATCGGTCAGATCGCCAATATTTTACAGTCCTGCGCGGCCGCATCCGAACGTGTCTTTGAATTTTTAAACGAAGAAGAACTTTCCAAAGAAACCGTAACGCATACGTTATCGAAAGAAGACGTGTTAGGCTATGTGACTTTCGATCATGTCAATTTCGGTTATCGGCCGGATAAACAGATTATTTTCGATTTTAGTTGCGATGTCAAACCGGGCCAAAAGATCGCGATTGTCGGTCCGACGGGGGCCGGTAAAACGACGTTGGTCAATTTACTGATGCGGTTTTACGAAGTCAATTCGGGTAGCATTTTAATCGACGGCATCAAAAATACCGATATCAGTCGGGAGAATGTCGCCGCTTTATTCGGTATGGTTTTACAAGATACTTGGCTTTTTGAAGGAACACTTCGGGAAAATCTGAAATACGGTAATGCCACTGCTTCCGATGAAGAAATTTATCAGGCACTGGAAGCCTGTCATATGGATCATTTCGTTCGGTCGCTTCCCAATGGTCTGGATCACGTACTGGATGAATCGGCCAATATTTCGGCCGGGCAAAAACAGTTATTGACCATTGCCCGGGCGATGATTGCCAATGCACCGATGCTCATTTTGGATGAGGCAACTTCTTCGGTGGATACCAGAACGGAAATTTTGATTCAAAAAGCAATGGATGAACTGATGAAAGACAGAACGTCGTTTGTCATTGCGCACCGGTTATCGACCATCAAAAACGCCGATACGATTTTGGTTTTAAAAGACGGCAATATTTTAGAACAAGGCAACCACGAACAACTCATGCGTAAAAACGGTTTTTATGCCGATTTGTATCAGTCGCAGTTTGCCGAAGAATAGTCTTACTTTAAGAGCAAATACCGAATATCTTGGTATTTGCTCGTTTTTATGCTATAATGAAAAGGGTGATGTTCTATGGGAAAAATAACAGTCGGGATTATGTACGATTTTGATAAAACGTTGTGCACGACCGATATGCAAAATTATGATTTTATGAAAAATTTGGCGATCGCTCCGGAAGAATTCTGGAAAGAAGCATCCATGCAGACCAAACGGTATGCCATGGATAAAATTTTATCGTATATGTTGCTGATGATTCAAAAGTCCAAAGAAAAAGGTTACCCGATTACCGAATCTTATTTGACTTCTTTGGGAAAAAGCGTCCTTTTTTACCGAGGTGTTCAAACCTGGTTTGACCGCATCAACGCTTACGGCGCATCGCTTGGGGTTACGGTCGAACATTACATCATTTCGTCGGGGTTGAAAAAGATCATCGAAGGAACGCCGATTGCCAAGTATTTTAAAAAGATTTACGCTTGTGAATACATTTACGATGAACAGACCAAAGAGGCCATTTGGCCGGCCATGGCGATCAATTACACGCAAAAAACTCAGTATATTTTCCGAATATCGAAAGGAACGCTTGATGTAACCGACGAGGAAAAGCTCAATATGGAAACACCGGATCAACAACGGGCCATTCAGTATCGCAATATGATTTATATCGGCGACGGATTGACCGATATTCCGTGCATGCAACTGTTGAAAGATAAAGGCGGCAAATCCATTGCGCTTTATTCTTCCGGCAATAAGCATAAAGTATTGCCGCTGGTTGAAGACGGTCGGATCAATTATGTCTGTCTGGCGGATTATTCCGTTAATTCCACGTTGGAAAAAATCGTGAAACTGATGATCGAAAATATGGCAATCTTGGAAAAACTGAAAGAAAAAGAAAGTCGTCAGATTCAAATCTTTTTAAAGGAGAGCAACGAAAAAAGTGAAAATTGAATTTTTTAATCAAACCCAACAAAATACCAAACCATTTGAAAAACTGATTCGCCGTGTTTTTCGGTCGGTGGACTTGAAAAAAGAATTCAATTTGATTTTCGTTACCGATGAAGAAATCAAGCGACTCAATCAAACTTACCGCAAAATCGACCGTGTGACGGATGTTTTGTCGTTTGCGTTATGCGATGATTTGGAAAACGAAATGAAAAATTCGTTGGGAGATATCTTTATTGCCGTGGATCAAGCCCGTCGTCAGGCGAGTGAATACGGCCACAGCTTAAAACGGGAGATGGCGTTTTTGGCGGTACACGGCTATTTGCATCTTTTGGGATACGATCACCAAACCAAGGAAGAAGAAGAACAGATGTTTGCCAAACAGGAGGCAATATTATTACAAGCAGGATTAAAGAGGGAATCATGATGGAAAAAGAAATCGAACAATTGATCGATCAAGCGATCAAAGGAAGAAGTTTTGCATATACACCGTATTCAAAATTCAAAGTGGGCGCTGCCATCCGTTTGAAAGACGGCACCTATATTACCGGTTGCAATATCGAAAATATATCGTACGGTCTTACCAACTGTGCGGAGCGCACCGCTTTATTTAAAATGGTCAGCATGGGGTATCGAAAAGACGATGTGGACATGATGGCGATTGTCGCCAATACGGCCGAACCGGTCAGTCCTTGCGGGGCTTGTCGTCAGGTAATGGCCGAACTGTTGGCAAGCGATACGAAAATCTGTCTGGCTAATATCCAAAAAGACTATCGGATGACTTCGGTATCGGAGTTGCTTCCGGATGCGTTTGAGGAGATCGAAAATGCCGGAAAATAATTATCATTCGGGGTTCGTTGCAATCATCGGACGCCCTAACGTCGGCAAATCGACGTTTTTAAATGAAATGGTCGGTAAAAAAGTGGCGATTATGTCCGATAAACCGCAGACAACCAGAAATCGTATTTTAGGTATTTTGACGACGGATACGTATCAAATCGCGTTTACGGATACACCGGGAATCCATAAAACGTCAACGGAATTGGGGCGCCGAATGGTAAAGGCATCGTATGAAGCCACTTCGGGGGTCGATTGTATTTTATTTATGACGACACCGCTTAAAAAGGTGTTAAAAGGCGATGAAATCATTTTAGACCGGCTGAAAAAAACGAAGACACCAGTTTTTTTAGTGATCAATAAGGTCGATCAACTTAAAAAATTCAATGATATCGATTTGACGATTGCGCTTTATAAAGATTTGTATCCGTTTGAAGGGGTCTTTCCGATTTCGGTATTGGAAAAGAAAAACCTTCAACCGTTATTGGAAGAAATCAAAAAATTGCTTCCGGTCGGGCCGAAATATTATCCGGAAGAAATGATTTCCGATCATTCGACGGCTTTTTTGATTTCGGAGTTGATTCGCGAAAAGATATTATTTGCGACTAAAGAAGAAATCCCCCACAGCATCGCGGTGGTGACCGAAGAGATTAAACCGTGTGAAAGCGATCCGGCGTATCAGGATATTTATGCGACGATTTATGTCGAACGGGACAGCCAAAAAAAGATCGTCATCGGTAAAAACGGTTCGATGATCAAATGGATCAAAGAACAAAGCCGAAAAGACATCCGTAAATTGCTGAACAGCAAAGTTCATTTGGAATTATGGATCAAAGTGAAAAAAGATTGGAAAGACCGACCGATGGATTTGCAAACGCTCGGTTACCGGCAAGACGGTATGTAAACAAACCACTTTGGTGGTTTGTTTTTTAAAAGGAGAAAGAATGGAAAAGTATGTAGAAGGAATCGTTTTGGATGCCCTGGATTACAAAGACAAATCGAAAATCGTTCATCTTTATACGCCGTTTGGAATGGACAGTGTTTTGGCCGTTCATGCCGCTGCTTTAACGAGCGGAAAAACGGCTTTTGCCCAAACATTCAATGAAGTTGAGTATTTGAAAAGCAAGTCCGCCTTGCCGAAATTAATCGAATATCGCCTTCAAACAAGTCATTACGATTTTTCTTCGGACCTTCGGCTTTTTCCGGTTTTATCGGTTTTTCTGCAAGTTTTGAAAAATTTGGATCCGGCTTCCCCGCATCATCGCATTTATCCTTTTTTCAAATCCTGTTTGGCAGCGCTTGAGGAAAAACGGAATCCTTTTTTCGTCCTTGCGGTTTTTTTGGTGAAGATGCTTGCGGTATTCGGTGTGAAACCGGAATTGAGGCACTGTGTTGTTTGCAAAGAGGAACCGATCGTTTCTTTTTCCGTTTTACTGGGCGGGGCGTTATGCCCTGTTCATCGGATAAAAGAGGATACCGACTCAAATACGCTTTCTTTTTTTCAAAAACTTTATTATTTTCACGCTTTTGAAGAAGATTCTTTTGCCATCCCGCAAGAATTTTTTTCCGTCATTTACCGGTATTATCAAGAACATGTTCACTTAAAATTAAAAGATTACCGACAACCTTTGGTAAAATAATCGGCAAAATACGTTCATCTCATAGAAAAGCCGGTCGGTTTATGCTATAATAAAACACAAGGTGGTGGAAAAAAATGGAATTACAATATTTTTTGGATTGCATTCCCAATGCATTATTCATCGTCCGTCCGATTTCGGATAAAGATTTCGAATACGTTTACGTCAATAAAGCATTTTGTCTGTTGATCGGCCGCGATAAAGAAGAATTGGTTGGCAAGACTTATTCGACTTTTTTCGATAGCGGAGAAGAATGTTGGTTTAAGGCTTTCGTTCAAACGGTAAAGACCAACCGCATCTCTTATTTCGAAGCCGACAGCAACGTAATCAAAAAGCATTTGTTTGCCCAACTTTTTCCGGTCGAAGAAGATTGTTGCGGCTGCATGATTCACCATTTTGAAGAAGTTTCGGTCAAAATCAAATTTTTACAGGAACAGGCAACGTTATTACAACATGCTTATAAAGACGATTTGACCGGTTTTTACAATCACAATTCCTTAAAAGAGTTTGCGAAGACGTTAAAAGAAAACCAAAACATCGGCATTGCTTTTTTGGATTTGTACAATTTAAAGATCACCAATAATCTTTACGGACATCATACCGGCAATCTCAAGATCAAAGAATTGGCGACCTTGATGCAAAAACATTTTAAACGTTATACGCTGTTTCGGATCGGTGGCGATGAATTTTTGGCAATCGGATTAAACAGCAAAGCCAATGTCTTTTTGAAAACGTGCGAAAATGTAAAAAAACAGTTGGAAAAAAACCATCTGGCAACCATCGGTTATGCGTATTTTGAAACACTGAAGAATTTAAACGAAGGAATCAAACTGTGTGAAAACGAAATGAATCAGCATAAACTGAAATTGGATGCGGAAGGTTCGATTCGTTAAATCTTGACTTTTGATAAGACATACGCTAAAATAGGAGAAAGCGAAGAAGCAGAGGAGTAACTCATGAGTCCTTTTTGACAGAGAGAATCGGTTGGTGAAACGATTTAAAAGGCAATGAGCGAAGGTAGCTGCCGAGCTAAAAGGCGAACGACAGTAGCCGGATCGTAATTCTTGCGTTAAAAGAAAAGAGTGCCGTATGCAAATACGGAATTAAGGTGGTACCACGGGAAAACTCGTCCTTAAGTTTTGAAAACTTAAGGATTTTTTTATTGGAGATGATTGCAAAATGCATTTAGAAACAAAACGGCTGATTCTGCGCGATTTGGATTTTTCCGATCGGCATAGTTTTTTCGAATACGGTCGTTGTCCGAAAGTCGGGCCGAATGCCGGATGGAAACCGTTTTTGTCTCAGGAAATCAGCGACCGGGTTTTAAGCGGCTTGATTTTATCGAAAGAAACGTATGCGATTGCTTTAAAAGAAACCAATCGCTGTATCGGCACCATATCGCTTTACCATACGACCCTTCGCAAATACAGTAAAGTCCGTTCACTCGGTTTTTCGCTTCACGAAGATTACTGGAATCAAGGGTTGATGACGGAAGCCGTAAAAGCGATCGTCGATTACGCTTTTACCAAAACGGATTGCGAAATTTTGGAAGCGGGTCATCATATCGGAAATACGGCCAGTAAACGGGTGATCGAGAAGTGCGGTTTTCTATATGACGGAACGTTTTGTTCCTATAAAAAATTATACGACGGTCGGTTAATCGACGCCGATTTTTATTCTCTTAAAAGATCAGAATACGAAAGGATGAAAGAACAGTGGAAAACGAATTGAACACCAAATACGATTTTAAAAAAGTAGAAAAAGAAAAGTATGATTTCTGGAAAAACAGCGGATTTTTCGAAGCCGGGGATTTATCCAAGGAACCGTTTACCATCGTTATTCCGCCACCCAACGTAACCGGAAAACTGCATTTGGGTCATGCCATCGATACGACGATGCAAGATATCATTATAAGAAGAAAACGGATGCAGGGATACGATGCGCTGTGGCTTCCGGGAATGGATCATGCCGGGATTGCCACGCAGGCTAAAGTAGATGAAAAATTACAGCAACAAGGGATTTCCCGTTACGATATCGGTCGGGAAAAATTTATGGAAGTGGCTTGGCAGTGGAAAAAAGAATACGCCCAAACCATTCATTCGCAGTGGAAAGCATTGGGACTTTCACTTGATTACAGCCGGGAACGTTTCACGCTAGACGAACAGTTGAATCGCGCGGTCAATTTTGTTTTTATATCGCTATATAACAAGGGTTTGATTTATCAAGGCGAACGCATCATCAACTGGGATTGTCAAGCCAAAACGGCCTTATCGAATATTGAAGTCGAACATAAAGAAACAGAAGGAGCCTTTTATTATTTCAACTATCCGTTCATCGGAAAAGAAGGTGGTATTCTTATTGCCACCACCAGACCGGAAACCATGTTTGCGGATCAGGCGATCATGGTTCATCCCGAAGATGAGCGGTATCAAGATTTAATCGGCCAAATGGTTTTGATTCCGGGTACCGATACGGCGATTCCGATTATTGCCGATGCGTATGTGGACCGACAGTTCGGAAGCGGGGCGGTTAAAGTAACACCGGCACACGATCCCAATGACTTTGAAGTCGGAAGACGGCATCATCTTTCCATGCCGCTTTGTATGAATGAAGACGGCACCATGAACGAACTGGCCGGAAAATATCAGGGAATGGACCGATTTGCCTGCCGCAAAGCTTTGTTGGACGATTTAAAGAAAAGCGGGTTGTTTATCAAGCAGGAAACGATCGTTCATTCTGTCGGGCACAGTGAGCGAACCGGCGTGGTTGTTGAACCAAGATTATCCAAACAGTGGTTTGTTAAAATGGATGTCCTAGCCAAACAAGTTTTGGAAAACGACGAATACCGCTTTATCCCCGAGCGTTTTGAGCAGACACTCAACCATTGGCTGACCAACATCCAAGATTGGTGTATATCCCGTCAGTTGTGGTGGGGACACCGGATTCCGGCTTGGTATAAAGACGGGGCTGTTTTGGTTCAGGAAACTTCGCCCGGTTCCGGTTGGAAACAGGATGAGGATGTGTTGGATACTTGGTTTTCCAGTGCGTTATGGCCGTTTTCAACGTTGGGTTGGCCCGATCAAAGTGCGGATTTCAATCGTTATTATCCGACCAATGTGTTGGTAACTGGATACGATATTATCTTTTTCTGGGTTTCCAGAATGCTTTTTCAGGGCATCGAATTTACCGATCATGCCCCATTTAAAGACATTGTCATTCACGGTTTAATTCGCGATAAAGAAGGGCGGAAGATGTCTAAATCGCTTGGAAACGGAGTGGATCCGTTTGACGTGATTGACAAATACGGATGCGATGCGCTTCGTTATTTTCTTTCGACCAACGGGGCGCTTGGGATGGATTTGCGTTACGATGAAACGAAAGTGGAATCTTCTTGGAATTACTTAAACAAGTTATGGAATATTTCCCGATATGTGTTATTGAACTTAGATCAAGACTTCACACCGGTTCCGATTGTTTTTGAACGCTTGAATTTAGCATCCCGTTTTATCTTGGCGCGCCTGAATCAAGTGATTGAAAATGCCGATTACAATTTCGATAAATACGAATTCGGTGAGGCAGCCAAAAGCATTTACAATTTTGTTTGGGATGATTTTGCTTCTTGGTATATCGAGATTTCCAAAGTGGATTTAAACGGATCGGATGGTGAAAATGCCGCTCTTACGAAGAGTGTTTTAGTTTATGTGCTTCAAACGGTTTTGAAGTTATTGCATCCGTTTGTGCCGTTTATTACCGAAGAAATCTATCAGGCTTTACCGCATTCGGCCCCGTCGATTATGATTTCCGACTGGCCGAAGAAAAACGCTACGTGGGATGATGCAGAAGCGTTGGAAGCCTTTTCGGATTTGACTCAGATCATCACGGCGATCAGAAACGAGCGCGCCAAAGCCGGCAAAGCTCCATCGGCTCCGATTGATCTTACGATTGTTGCCAAAGATCAAGGAACGCTTTTTAAACTGAAAGAAGCGGAAAATTACTTGGTTAAATTTACCAATCCGAAACAGTTGACATTGACGCTAAAGGAAGTTTCTTTGGAACAAATGGTCGTTGTCGTTTTACCGATGGCTACGATCGTGATCCCGTCTTCGGATTTAATTGATATGGCGGCTGCCAAAGAAAAACTGTTGCAGACAAAAAAGAAATTGGAAAGCGAATTGAAACGCAGTCAAAATCTTTTGCAAAATCCGCAGTTTTTAGCCAAAGCGCCACAAAGCAAGATCGATGCGGAACGCAAAAAACAAAAAGAATACGAACAGCAGTATCAAGATGTCTGCGATGCGCTGTTGAAATAGGAGTTATGAAATGACATCGGTAGAAGAAGCCATCGATTGGTTGCAAAATCAAAAAAAATCAAGCCCCAAAAAAGATCTGAATCGGATCAGGCGTTGTCTTTCTTTATTGAACATAAAGACGCCCTATCCCATTGTTCACATTGCCGGGACCAACGGCAAAGGCTCGACGGCGAGTTTTTTAAAGGCTTTGTTTATGGAAAAAAAACAAAAAGTAGGTTTTTTTATCTCGCCGTATGTTCTTTGTTTTAATGAACGCATCCAAGTTTCGTCGACTATGATTCCCGATGAGGCGATCATGGCGTATACCGAGTTTTTAAAATCGTTTGCGGAAGACTATGCTTCAACCTATCAAGATACGATTCCGTTTTTTGAATTGACGCTGTTGATGGCCTTGCTTTATTTCGAACGGGAAAAGATCGATGTTGCGATCATCGAATGCGGCATCGGCGGTCTTTTAGATGCCACCAATGTCTTAGATACGACGGTTTCGGTTATTACCAATATCGGATATGATCACATGAAGCAACTGGGACAAACGTTAAACGAGATTGCCGCTCATAAACTGGGCATCACCCGCCCGCATCATCTTTGTTTTACCACCGTCGATTCAAAACTGAAAAGGTTATTTGAGGAGTATAGTTTCCATCATCAAGTTCCGATGGTCTATCTAAAGGAATCCGTACAAGATATTTATTTGGATCAAGAAACGCATTTTGCGTTTCAAAACCAAGCGTATCATGTTCCGCTGTTGGGGCTTCATCAAGCGTACAATGCCGCGCTGGCGATTGCGGTTTTTCAAACTTTTTTTCCCGATGAATCGCCCTTATGCATCCAGCAGGGATTGTCCAAGACAATTTGGCCGGGACGGTTCGAACAGGTTTTGGATCGGCCTTGTGTCATCTTAGACGGGGCGCATAATCTGCATGGAATCGAGGCGTTGGTTCAAAGTCTTCGTTTTCTTTATGCCGATCGTAACATCAACATTTTATTTACGGCCTTAAAAGAAAAAGAGTATCCTAAAATGATTGAAAAATTGGATGAAGTCGCTTCTTTTTATTATTTTACGACTTTGGACGATCGACGGTCTTTGGACAGCAGTTGTTTTGCCAAGTGGACAACCAAACCGTTTCGAATCGAAAACGATCTTCATACAATCCTGCAAGAAGCCATCCAAGCCTGTCAACCATCCGATGTTTTGGTCATAACCGGATCGCTGCATTTTATTTCGTTGATCCGTCCGATGGTTCAATTTAAAAAATAAGGTATGTTTTTACCCGAACATACCTTTTTGTGTTATAATAGAAAACGAGGTAAGAACATGGATTTTGAAAAAGAAGTACAACGATACAAAGAAAAAGGCATCCCGACGCCCAGTAAAAAGATGATCAAAACCGCCAGTCAGATCGAAGGAATCCGTGAGGCCGGTAAAATCAATACAATGGTTTTAGACGAAGTGGCAAGAAGGATAAGCGTCGGGATGACGACAGAGGAAATCGATGAAATCGTTGCGGCTAAAACGAAAGAGTTGGGCGGGATTTGTGCCCCGCTTCATTATGAAGGTTTCCCAAAAAGCGTCTGTACATCGATCAACGATGCCGTCTGTCACGGCATTCCTTCTAAAAGCGATGTACTCAAAGAAGGCGATATCGTCAATGTCGATTGCACCACGATTTACAAAGGCTATTATGCCGATGCTTCCCGAACCTTTTTAATCGGAACCTGCGATCCGGTGGCGAAGCGTTTGACAGAAGTGACCAAAGAAGCGTTGGATCAGGCCGTTTCGAAGTTAAAACCGTACAGTCGGTTGCGCGATATCGGCCATACCATCGAAACATATGTCCGCGAAGCCGGTTTTTCGGTCGTTCATGAAATCGGCGGTCATGGGGTCGGATTGGAATTTCATGAAGATCCGTTTATTTATCATTACGGCAAACCGGGAAGTGGAATGGTGTTGTTTCCCGGCATGGTATTTACCATTGAACCGATGGTCAATGAGGGGAAAAGACACGTCTATTTGGATGCTTCAAATAACTGGACGATTTACACCGAGGACGGTAAACGTTCGGCACAATTCGAATATACGGTTTTACTGACGGAAACAGGTGCCGAGATTCTGTCGTATTAAATAAGGAGGTCGCATGAAAATAGATGAACGCATCCAAGCGTTGCTTATTTATTTGGATGAACAAGGTTATGAAACGTATTTGGTGGGTGGTGCGGTAAGAGATGCTCTTTTGAACCGTCCGATTCACGATTACGATATTTTAACAAAGGCTCCTTTTGCGGTTGTTCAATCGTTTTTTCCTAACGATTGTTGGGTTTCTTTTAAAAAGGGCAATACCGTTCGTTTGGCTTGTGCTACCTTATCGTTGGATGTTTGTTTTTTGGAAGAGGATCTGATCGCTCATTTGAAAAAGCGGGATTTCACGATCAATACGATCTTATACCACCCGACTAAAGGCTACATCGATTGGTTGGGCGGTCGGATGGATCTAGTGAATCAACAAATTCGACCTGCCGATGTGGCTGAAGTGGTTTTGGATCGCGATCCGATCCGAATTTTAAGAGCCATTCGTTTCCAAGCCGAATTGAATTTTTCTTTGGATCCGGTGCTAAAAGAAGCCTTGTTTTTAAAAAAAGATCGGCTTTTGACGGTTTCCAAAGAACGGATTCAGCAGGAACTGAACCGAATTTTACTTTCGGAAAAACCGTCCGGCGTTTTAAAAGAATTTTTACCGGTCTTTGCAACTTTTTTACCGCCGCTTGATCAAACACTAGATTTCCCGCAGGAAAATCCTTATCACAGTTACTCGGTGTTGGATCATATTTTAAGAGTTGTCGATGCGACACCCCCGCAATTGGTTTTGCGTCTGGCGGCTTTATTCCATGATATCGAAAAACCGGCTTGTTATAGCAAAGACGAAAAAGGGATTGCGCATTTTTACGGTCATGACCGTCTGTCCAGTCAAACGGCTTTTTGTCGATTAACCGAATTACGGTATCCCAAAAGAATCATATCCTCGGTGGTACGGTTGATTGCATATCATGATGATCGTCCTGCATCGGATGATTTAAGTCTAAGGACTTTTTTATATAGATTCGGAACAAAGGATTTGGATTTGCTTTTTTTACTGAAAAAAGCCGACATCATCGGTCAAAACCCGGCTTTGCAGTACCGTCTTTGTTCGCTAGATGAAATCCATCGGCGTTTGCGACATTTCATTGAAACGAAACAGTATGTAACTAAAAAAGATTTGGCAATAAAGGGAGAAGATCTGTTGCGGCTTGGTTTTTGCGGCAAAGCCATTGGACAACTTCTTGAAGAACTTCGGAAAAAAGTTTGTTTGAACGAATTGAGCAATCAAAAAGAAGTTTTATGGCAAGAAGCGAAAACCTATAAAAAAACTGGTGTTCGCTTCGGTTAAAATGAGTTTAAATCAGTCACTGGTAAACGAAATAAAAAACAAAAAAGAAATCAATTATTATGTTTATGAATTTACATGTTTAAATAATAAAATAAATTAAAAGTATTGGAACGATCGCCCGAAAAAAATGGGCGATTTTTTTTTACGTAAAACAGCCGAAAAAAACGAGATAAAAAACGGCTTTCTTTTAAAAGGAACAAACCAGTAGAAAACGTTGAGTTAAAAAAATATAAGAAAAAAAAGATACACCGAATAAGATATTCCGTGAACAAATCTTATTCTTTTTTATCTAAATCAGTACAAAAGTAAGACTTAAATCGACTGAAATACTTGTTTTTCAGCAATATCCATGTTAAAATATGATAAAAAGATACACCAATTATCTTATTCGGTGTACCAATTCTTTGACTTGTAAAAAACATAAAAAAGGGGGAGCGTGAGGAAAACGATGACGAAAAAAAGAACGTATGTGTTGTTGTTTACGCTTGTGGTGATGGTCATTGCCGGAATCGCAATCGGCAGTATGCTTTTGGTGCGGCAAAATAATTTCACTAAAAATATTACGCTTTCAGAAGACGGTATTGTAGAAGAAGAAATCAAGTTCAGTTTGGAAGGAATGTATCCCGGCAAAGAAGCCGAATATTCAATCCATATTGACAAAGAAGCCGTCAGTGATTTTCGGTTTTCCCTGACTTTTGAAGCAAGTGGGAATACCGATTTGGCACCGTATGTGGACGTCGCTTTGGAAGTAGACGGTGCGGTTGTATCGGAAGGACGCTTGAGTGAATTATTGCTAGAAGAAGCGCTTGGGTTTACGTTATCCGGCGGAAAGGATGCGTCGGTATTGACAATTTGTTATACGATGCCGATGGAAGTCGGCAATGAAGCACAGGAACTTACAGCCGATTTTATTTTAAAAATCCAAGCGGAATCGGCGAGGTAGACGATTCGCATGAAAAAAAACGGTAAACGAGCTTCCGCAGTCGAAAAAACAGTCGGCATCGTCGTTCATGTTTTATTGGCTTGTTTTTTCCTGTTTTGCTTAACCGGATTGTTTCTTTCGGTGATGGCAAAACAAACCAGCGACGGAGCAATCAAACTATTCGGTTATGAAATGCGGTTGGTGGTATCCAACTCCATGGAAAAAAGCGAGACGACGGATGTAAGGGAGTATGCGATTCAAGACATCCCCATTCATTCGTTGATCTTTATCGAAACGGTTCCGGAAGGAAAAGAAAAGGCGTGGTACGATGCCTTAAAAATAGGCGATGTTTTGACATTTCGATACGTCTATACCAAGCAGGAAACGATCACGCACCGGATCGTCGAAATCAAGGAAAACGAACAGGGCGGCTATACGATTGTTTTGGAAGGAGACAACAAAAACGCAACGACGGGAGCATTGCAGCAAGTGATTGATACAAGTCAAACGAACAGTTTGAATTATGTCATCGGGAAAGTAACCGGTAAAAGTATAGTATTAGGCTATTTAGTTACCTTTCTTCAAAGTACATGGGGGATTATTTTTATAGTAATCGTTCCGTGTTTAATCATTATTGTCATTGAAATTAGCCGGATCATCCGGGTGATTAGAGAAAAAGACGGACAAGAAGAAACCGCAACAGAAAAATAAACTAAGAAACGAGGTGTCGGAAAGTGAAAACAGCATTAATCATCTTTATGGTATTGGCGGGATTGGTGAGTCTATTTACGATTGTTGTCGTAATCTGTGATATCGTGCGGGAACGGAAAAACAAAGATCAAACAAAGGGAAGTCAATTGCAGACGGAAAAAGCGGTTGTTGAGCAGGAAGAAGAATTACCGATTGCACAGACGGAAACAGACGGCAACGAAATCATGTTTTCTGCGGGAGACATGCAAAAGACATTGGACGAAAAATTTCAGGAACTCTCCGAAACGCAGCAACGGTATTATGTGGAAATCGTGCAGTATGCGATGAGTAAGCCGAATGCCAAACAGTTTAAGAATCAACGGTACGAAGAGTATAAGATCGGCAAAACGAGATTGGTTCGGCTGCAAATCAAGCGTGGGGTTGTTGTATGTGAATTTATTTTGCTCAATACGGATTTTTACAATTTCATTCGCAGTAACAAAGTTCGGGTAAAGCAGTCGCCGACGATCTTGCGTGTAGAAAATGACGAAGCGGTTGTTATAGCCAAAAACAGCATCGACATAGCGGAAAAAGCCGCACTGGCAGAAATCGAATACAAAAAGCAGATGCGCAAAGAAAAACGGCGTCTTGCCCGGCAGCCGCAACAGTAAGATATATACCTACGGATAATGAATCGAATTAAAAGGTTGAAGCCTTTTAAAAAAATGAAAGGAGGAAAGACAAATGAGTAAAAAAAGTCGGACACTTCTGTTGTCAATGGTAACGGCCTGTTTGTGTTTGGTCTTGATTGTCGTGGCAACTTACGCGCTTTTTTCCGATACGGTTAGCGTCAACAACCATTTGAAAGCTGGGAAACTGGAAGTCGGATTGGAACGGATCGGTTATACGACTTGTACGCTTGATGATAACGGAACGTTGGTCGTCCGTCCAAAAGACGAAACGAAAATCAATTTGGCGGAAGATGCGAGTGTGTTGTTTGAAATGGATAGAGTCGTACCGGGATGTTGGTATGAAGCAGAACTGGAAGTCAGCAACAACGGGGACGTGGCTTTTGATTACGGCGTAAAAATTCTTTGGAATGAAAGCGGTACTGCAACGGAATTGCAATTGATTTTGGCATCCCAGATTCAAATTACCGTAACACAAGGCGACAAACAAACGCAGTTTATGCTCAATGCCGCTAAAGATGTGAATTTCGACGAACCGCTTTTGGCCAAATCGGAACACAATGCGACCTCATCAAAGACGTTTACGGTTCGGGCAGAATTTGTGGACGATGAAGAAAACAATCAGGTGCAAGATACGGATTTGTATTTTGACTTACAAGTGTATGCAACACAAGTGACCAAGCAGGAATAATCAAAAACAGATTATCATGAAAATAAAAAAGGGGGATTAGAAAAATGAAAAAGACGAAAATATTAGCGACTTCGTTCTTTTTAGTTGCCATTTGTTTCGTCCTGATCATCGGGGCGACATTGGCATTATTCACGAGTAAAAGCAATGTGAATATCGCCGCAACCAGTGGTAAAGTGAATGTAGAAGCCTCTATTGTCGGTCTGAAGACCTATTCAGACGGGCAAGAAACTTCGGTAAACGGTACGTTTGAAAACAACGGAACTGCAACCATGGAAGAAAACAATATCATGTTAAGAAATATGACGCCCATGGATAAAGTCGTTGCCGAAATCGAAGTGAAGGATTCTTCTACGGTAGCACATTTGCAAAGAGTATCGCTAAAAGCCGAAGCGGAGGAAGCGGAAGCGAATCTTTTCGATCAACTGATTATCGGTCTTAGCGAGGACAATATGTCTTATTCTTATTATGGTGATTATGCGACAGCGTGGGAAAAGAAAGAAGCCGTAAGTGGAGAGGCGACGACAACGACGTTATACGTATCCATCGAACTTCCGGGATATGTCGGCAATGATTGGCAGGAAAAACAATGCCGTCTTTCGCTGACGGTAGAAGCCGTTCAAGGCAATGCGCAAATGGCGGATGAAGCATCGGCAAAAGCGGTGCATCTTGTTGAAGATTCAAGCGCTTTGGCTGCCACATTAACGGTTGCCAAGTCCGGTGATGTCGTTGTTTTATACGATCCATCGTTTGCAAACAGCGATGTTACCATTGCCTTTGAGGATACCAAAGAAATCACCGTACGCGGTTGGAATCTGGCAACGGTAACGGTCAACGTACCGAACGGAACACTTCATATCTACAATGAGTATATTGAAAAAGTAGATGTACAAGCCGTGGCAAGTGATTCCTTACACCTTTACGGAACAGTCGGACTTCTTAACGTTTCTCAAGGAAGAGCAGTCATTGAAGAAAATGCAGCGGTTGAAACGGTCAATGTTGTTCCGCAAGCAAGCACAACCGCCAAGGTAGCGGTTACTGCCAATGCCAAAGTGGAAACGATGAACGTGGATACTGCCGAAGGTTCTATGGCGGAAGTAACGGTTTTAGAAAACGCAACTGTTTTCGAACTGAATCTTTCCGGTAGCGGAGAGGTTACGATTGATAATAGTGGAACGATCATTGACCAAAGTGCGGATGCCGGAACGGTATTTAAAAATGTAGTATCGGACGAAAATACTTTGCTTGCAGCGTTAAAGCAGGACGGTGCGAATATTGTATTTACAACGGATATTACCGTTTCGAAATCGACTCCGCTTGTTCCGGAAAATGTAACGGTTTCCATTGATTTAGGCGGTTATACGCTCACATCCAATTTGAACAGTGGTCTTGTCAACAAAGGAACAATTCTCTGTCTTTCAAACGGAAAGATAGAGGGATTGGCGTACGGTATTGCCAATTACGGACACATTAAAACACTGAATGTCGATGTTCAAACTTATGCTGTAACAAAAGAACTCGGTGCCGGTGATGCTATTTATGTGTTTAGTGGCGGTGTCATTGATGAAATCAAAGGAGGAAACTATATCGCTCATCCTGATGTGTATGCAAGTATAAGATGGAGTTCAGTTGGTTTATATGTTGCTTCCAATGGTCTCGTTAAAGAAATTTCGGGTGGGTATTTCTCGGGTGCATCAGTGGCTTTTAGAAGTTATAATCCAAACGGAATCGAGTTAATCTCCGGTGGTTTTTTTGACAGTCCGTATATGGATGAAAACGGAGTAACGTACGGTGACAAAACGACGATCGGTAATCTTTATTACAATCATGACCCACTTCGGGTAACGGGTGGTACGTTCTACAATGTAGGAACCAAACTCGATCAAAAACTTGCCGAAGGTTATACGATGATAAAGGGCGAAATTTGCGAGATGACCAGTTATAAAACTTATATTCCTTATAACAGCGAAACTCAAACTTCTGCTCATTGGGAAGACGATCCCGAAGGAAAAGTATATTATTACTATACCGTAGTTGCGGTTCAAAGTGTATCGACGGCGGAAGAACTGGTAAGTGCGGTAAAACAAAAAGGTGTGTTAAAAGCAATCCAATTGAACAATGACATCAATATGGGCAACACCCTCGTTGAAGTTCGAAACGGAAAAGGAACTTATCTTGATTTGAACGGCTTTACTCTTACGGGTACAGGAGCCAATAATTGGGAGGCCATTATTAAAACTAACGAATCCGTTTTAAATATCAGCAATGGTACCGTAAAAGGAGGAACTTCAAGCGATGTAACGTGTGTGTATGCTTACAATAATATTACCAATATGTACGATGTCAACGTTACAGCTGAAAACGGTTCTTTAGCCGTATGGGCTGAAACCGGCGCAACGGTAAATATTTACGGGAACGGAACAATCAAGCACGCTGATTTTGAAACAAGCAGTTCACATTACGACTTGGTTTATGCAACCGGTAGTAAATGGGGTGCGGCATATATCAACATTTATGGCGGTATGTTTCAGTGTGCCACTCCGAAATGGACGCTCAATCGGTTGGATTCCGCATCAAACGGAAACGGTAAAATAACCGTATACGGCGGTCGTTTCTATCAGTTCGATCCAGCCAATGCCGAAACCGGTGCGGACGAAATCGTTGTGGCTGAAGGTTATGTTTCCGTTTCTTCGGGTGACTATTATACCGTTTCTGTACAATCGAATTAAAAAAGAGGTAAGACGATGAAAAAGAAAATACTGATTACGTCATTACTCTCAATAGCCGTTTGTTTCAGTTTGATCATTGGGGCTACGCTGGCTCTGTTTACGAGCAAATCCAATGTGAATATCGCCGTTTCAAGCGGGAAGGTGTCGGTTGTTGCTTCCGTGGATACGGAAAGTATCCAAACCAAACAGTTGAATACGAACTATGTAAATGGTGTAGAAGGAATGTTCGGTGGAGCGGAAAGTCTTGATATGAGTGAAGCGGGAACCGTTTCTCTTGAAAATATTCTTCCCGGTGACGGCGTGCGATTCGATATCGTCGTAACCAATGATAGTACCGTAAACGTTCAGTATCAAACGGTCGTTACAGTCGAAGGCGACATTGATTTGTTTATCGGACTGAAAGTTACTGTAGGCGATAAAGTGTTTGACGGTATGTCGGCTTACAGTACTTGGCAGCACCTCACGACGGAGCAAAAAGAAGTTTCTAAAACGACAGTATCCATTGAACTTCCCGAAGATGCAGGCAACCAATACCAAGGAAAAACTTGCAGCATCGTTTATCGTGTCAATGCCGTACAGGGAAATGCCGAGGTAGAAGAAGTTCCAGGCGGCGAGAATATTATTCCCGTTTATACGGAAAATGATTTGCGTCTGTTTGCAAACTCCGTCAACATCGGTAACAGTTTTAGCGGTAAAACGGTTCTTTTGATGGATGATATTGATCTTAAAATGGAATCGTGGACGCCGATTGGAAATTTATCGAACGCTTTTAACGGTACTTTCGACGGCAACGGCAAGACGATCTCCAATGTTTATGTTGATACTCCGCTGGTTGATGCGGTTGGTTTGTTTGGCCATGCTGTCGGTGCAACACTTAAAAATCTTGTGATTTCCGGTGCGGAAATTACAGGACGGGATAAAGTCGGTGCGTTGGTCGGCGATTTATATACAGGAAGTGCGGAAAACGTGACAGTGGACAACGCGAACTTAAACGGCGGTCACTATGTTGGCGGGATTACGGGGTATACGTACGGGGAAATTAAAAACAGTACGGTCAAAAATTTGACGGCAAAAGCCGTACCCTATCTTGTAGGGGACTCTTACGATAACGGCGATAAGGTCGGCGGTCTTGTCGGTTGGGCTTATTCGTGTGAATTGATCGAAAACAGTGTGACGGATGTTTCTCTGACGGCTTATCGTGATGTGGGCGGCATTGCCGGCTGTGTCGGTAAAGACGGTAGCGATCCTGTAGTGGCAAACAACACGGTAAACAATGCAAAGATTTTCGTCGATCAAGGAACAAATGCCTACGGCGATAAGGACATGAATGCCGGTTTGGTCGTTGGCAGACAGGCTAACTTTACATTGGATCTTGACAGTAACACCGTTAGCGGAGAAAATACGATCGAACAGGTTATTGCCGAAGGATTTCATATTGATCTTGTAAGTGAAAACAAAGAATACCTAATCTATAATATCGAAGGATTTAAAAACTTCCGTGATTTGGTTAATGACGGCACTTCGTTTACAGGTAAGACGGTTCTCTTAGTAACTGATATCGACCTTGAAAACGAAGAATGGACACCGATCGGAAATGCTTCTAATCCGTTTTCAGGTACTTTCGACGGAAACGGTAAAACCATTTCCAACTTGTATATAAACAAAAAACAAAATCAAAATATCGGTCTTTTCGGATTTACGACAAACGGAGAAGTAAAGAATTTTACGCTTCATAATGCCGATGTTACAGGATATTTAAATGTCGGCGCGATTGCAGGATCTCCTTATACTTCTAAAATGACAGGACTTCAACTGACAGGATTGGTTAAAGTAACCGGTTATTCTTACGTGGGGGGGATGTTTGGAAAAAATGCGTATAAAAATCTTAGTGATTTAACGATAGCAGTTTCCGATGGCAGTCTCGTTAAAGCCGACTCGGAAGGATACCGGACCTATGTCGGTGGTGTCGTTGGCTTTATGGGCGAAGGAAATATAACGGTTTCCAATGTTACATCCAATATCGATGTTATAGGTTCTACTTGCGATGTCGGTGGAATTACCGGAATCGCTCATTACGGCAACACATTTATAAACTGTTCTTCTTCGGGAAAGGTGTCTTTGATTGGATGTCGTTTTGAAGAAAACAAAATGGAAATCGGCGGCATCGCAGGTGTTTGGATGAATAGTGCAAGTGGCAAAGTTACTTTGAAAAACTGCTCTTTCACTGGAACGCTTTATGCGACCATGTCCGATGGTAGTGATTACAGTTCGGAATTGACCGAAAATACCTTAACAGGAGCAAAATATACTCCGAGTAGTGATGCCGGAGAACTGATCATCGAATAGTTTTTAAAAGACAAAAGAAGAAAATTGGCTTTCTTTGTCAACAGTCTAAAGCGCTTAAAATTAAGCGCTTTTTTAATTTAATAGATGAAAAACAAAAAAAAATAAAAATTTTATTAAAAAAAACTATAATTTTTTATTTGGTTCAGGATAACGCATTTTTTCAGCTTTACTCCTGTTTTTCAAAAGATATTTATCATTTCAAGAAAAAAATCGGACGATCAAGCAAGATTTCTTATTAAAAGAAAACAAAGCGTCTTTTAATAAGAACAGGCAATCATTGACAATATTCGACTTATTGATTAAAATAAGTTGTCAAAATAGGATCATTGCAAAAAAATTAAACAAAAAATATTCGTAAAAGGTTGGATTATTTATCTTTTTTCAAAAAGCATTTCTTACCATATTTTAAAAAGAAGGAAGTGGAGGCTTATGAAAAAAACGATTATACCATTGACTTTTATAGCCATTTGTTTGGGTATCTTTCTTTTTTTCGGTGCATCAAACCGATTGGTAGAGGAAAAGTCGGTAGAAACATTAAGGATTGCGGAATCTA
>ERZ506371.2-NODE-2-length-131039-cov-7.29007_pt1 | contig 131039 bp, 134 predicted proteins | sample MGYA00513058_ERZ506371 | MGnify/ENA metagenome assembly ERZ506371 | reverse complement strand
ATTGTCTATTTGGAATTTTCTCATTTTGACTTGCACTATTTATATTCTAGCACCACTGTAAGTAGTAAATGATTTTTATTTTAGTATCATCCAAATGCCTGATTTTTAAAATGCCATAGGAAATGCCCATTAAAAAATAAAGTACGGTCCACATAATCGGGAATAAAAGACTTGGCGGCGAAAGAAAAGGTTTGGTTAACGTATCATAATCGATCGAATCGGAGATGATCAAACCGACGATACCGCCTACGATGATGGGGATTAAGACAGATTCTAAATAAATTTTAAATTTTTCCATGGTATCAGCCTCCTATTCCTATTGTATTAAGAAACGAAAAAAATATACGAAAAGAATTTCACGGTATAAAAAAATTAAAACCCGACATGCTAAACAGTAGGAGGAAAAGAAAATGAAAGATCAAGATGAAATGAACGTGTTAGATGAACTGAATAAAGGAGCTTGTATGGGAATGGATGCCATTCATTTTATTTTGGATAAAGTTCAAGATCATGCATTAAAGGAAGAATTGAATCGTCAGTACCGTGATTATCAAGCCATTTGTTCGGAAATCAAGAAGATTTATCCGGAATTTTCTACGGAAGATAAAGAACCGCATAAAACCAATAAAATGACAAAAGCAATGACATGGTATGGAATCGAACTTAGAACAATGTTTGACGATCGTCCATCCAAAATGGCGGAATTGCTGTTGCAAGGAACCAACATGGGGATCATTGAAGGCAGAAGGCTCTTGAACCATCATCAAACAAAAGGAAAAGTACACGATTTGCTTCGGCAATACGTCGATATGCAGGAAAAAGCGGTCGAAAAATTAAAACATTTTTTATAAGAAAAAATCTTTAACAATCCGGGGACAAACAAATTCGTTTGTCTTTTTTTTCAGAAAAATATTTAAGAAATTGAATAAACGTTATTTGAAGTGAAATTTCTCAATTTTTGTCATTTTCTCTATGGAAAAAAAACAGGGAATCGTTTATAATAGTAAAGTAGGACATAATATTAATAAAGAGGTGTGAATTTTTATGATGCTAGCAAACTCCATTTTCAGTAATCCGGCCGATATTGTCTTTTTTAGTGCAATTGGCGGAATTATTGTATTGTTTTTAATCATTTTTATCGTATCTAAAATTGTACAAAAGCAAAGAGATAAAAAATACGAAGCAGAATTTAATGCTAGACTAGCCGAACAACAAGCGTTACAGGAACAACAAGATTCTAAACCGGAAGCAACCGAATCGGTTGAAGAACAAACAGAATCTGTAGCAGAAGAACAACCGGAAGCAACCGAATCGGTTGAAGAACAAACAGAATCTGTAGCAGAAAAACAGCCGGAAGCAACCGAATCGGTTGAAGAACAAACAGAATCTGTAGTAGAAGAACAGCCGGAAGTAGCTGAATCGGTTGAAGAACAAACAGAATCTGCAGTAGAGGAAAAACCGGAAGCAACCGTAACAGTTGCCGAAGAAAATGTCAAAGCAACGCCGAAATCCAAATCGGCAACAAAACCGGAAAAACCGAAGGGAAGAACCTACAATGGAAAATACGAAATTTATCCGGACGGAGACGGATATCGTTATCGTTTGAAGGCTTCCAACGGAGAAGTATTGATTGTCAGTGAAGTCTATGCCTCTCATGAAGGGGTGCTGAAAGCAATCGGTGCGGTCAAACGTAATGTTGAAAGCGGTGAGATTCGGATTATCGAAGATAAGCACGGAATGTTTAAATTTAAGTTGACGTCCAAGAATTATCGTGTCCTTGCGTTGGGATCGAATTACAGTACCGAAAAGAGTGCTATTCGTGCGTCCGAGTCATTTAAGAAGTTTGCCGTAAAAGCGGATATCGTCGAAGTGGGAGCCAATGCGGAAGCGGATTTGATTTCTTCCGTTGTGGAAATCAACTTAGAAGAAAACAAAACCGGAGGAAAATTTGTAATCGAGCGGTTTAACGGGGAATTCAGTTGGGATCTTTTGGCTTCCAACGGTCAAATTTTGTGCCAGGCAGAAGGCTATACTTCCAAAGCGGGAGTTATGAGTTCCATTGAAAGTTTCAGACGCAATATTGAAAACGGCGTATTTAAAGTTGTTAAAGATAAGAACGACAATTATCATTATAATTTATACACGCCGAGTGGCAGAGTGGCTGCTGTCGGTGAAACATACAATACAAGAGCGCTGGCCGAATCGGCGGTTCATTCGGTTGTATCGTATTATAAAAATGCCGAAATTGTAGAGAAAACGAAAAAAGTAAAATAAGAATAGAAGACTATCGGATCAGATAGTCTTTTTTTTAGAAGACGGAAAAGGTGAGAGGAATGATTGATTTTCCAAGTGGAATTATTCAAGGGATTTTATCGAATCCCAAACAGAAGGATCAAAAATATTTAAAAGCCAAATTGAATCGTATTCGTTTGAAAAACCAGGAAGTATATCAACTTTCTTATTATACGAAAAAACAGGTTTTTCATGAAAACATTGCTGAATCTCAATTGAACGAAAAACTGAATGAATTACTGCAAACGATGTTTAAAGAGGCGACGGTATCGACGGCTCAAATGATCTATGGTTATCGTATAACGGCCAAAGGAAAAGTGTTGAGCAATCGGAAAGCTCAAAAAAAAAGAGTTTGTTACGTTGGATCATAATAAAAAGAAACAATATTTATTACCCGAGGGAACGGTTGTTTTACCATTGGTGGATTTAAATGTCATGAAAGAAGATGGCAGCATCGTTAAAAGTCATTACGATAAATATCGGCAAATCAATCGTTTTTTGGAAATGATAGACGATGTCATCGGTGAGGAACAATCGTTGAAAATCATCGATTTCGGATGCGGGAAAAGTTATTTGACCTTTATTCTATATTACTATTTGGTTTATGTGAAACAAATCCAATGCGAAATAACCGGACTTGATTTGAAAGAAGAAGTAATTGATGCGTGCAACGCAATCGCTTTAAAATACGGATACGAGCATTTGAAATTTTTTAAAGGAGATATTTCGCAATTTAAGGAACAGGATTCCGTTGATATGATTGTTACACTCCACGCCTGTGATACGGCAACCGATTATGCGTTATATCATGCTGTGAAAATGAATTGCAAATATATCTTTTCGGTTCCCTGCTGTCAACATGAAGTCAATAATCAATTGAAGAAAGATTATTTGCCGATTATGGATCAGTTCGGTATTTTAAAAGAACGTTTTTCCGCTTTGGCTACGGATGCCATTCGAGCACAAATTTTACGATACTATGGATATAAAACTCAAATTTTGGAATTTGTCGATTTTGAAAATTCTCCTAAAAATTTATTGATTCGGGCGGTTTTGCAAAAACAGAAGTCGAAAGACGAACGGATCCGTTTGGAACTAGAAGAATGGTTGAAAGAAATGAACATTCGTCAAACGTTATATGATTTGTTGATGAAAGAAAAATAGAGTTATAATCGGTTACCGCATCTCATAGGATTTTACAGGTGATTATATGTGTGGAATATATGGTGTCATCGGTAAAACATCGACCGGGCAGGTAATCGAAAAATTAAAATCGTTGGAATATCGTGGATATGATTCTTGCGGAATGGCTTATGATTATAACAATCAAGTTTTTTTGGACAAAACCGTCGGTAATACCGATCGCTTGAGGAAACTAGTTCCTTACCGCAACATCGAGTGCGGAATCGGTCATACAAGATGGGCGACTCACGGTTCCGTAACACCCATCAATGCCCATCCGCATACATCCGTCTGTAGGCGGTTTTATTTGGTGCACAACGGAGTTTTGGAAAACTATCGGGAGTTGATTCGGCAATATCAGTTGGTTTGTCGATCGGATACCGATACCGAAGTTATTGTTCAGTTGTTGGATCTTTTAATGAATAAATATAGTAAAGTAACGGATCTGTTTAAGGAATTGATTGGGCTGTTAAAGGGAAGTTTCGCCATTGCGTTTATAGATAAAGAAAATCCGCAAACCATTTATTTTTACAAGAACAAATCGCCGTTGTTAATCGGAAAGCTGGGGTCTAAATTCGAAATCTCTTCCGATCAAAACGTTTTTGAAGAAGGAACGAATGTGATGATTTTAAATGACGGAGATTATGGATTCATCAGCCCGAAAGGATTGGTCTTGCTACCGCTTTTGCAAAAGCATCAGTCCTTTATCAAAGCATCGGCACCGGTTTGTTGTAAGAAAACGGATCACTATATGCTGGATGAAATTTATTACCAAAAGGAAATGATCCAAACCATCGAACAGGCGTACCGAAGCATTGATGTGAGGGAGTTTCAAGTGCTTTGCAATCAATGCGACGAAATCGTTTTTGTAGGAGCAGGAAGTTCTTATTATGCCGGACTGTATTTGAAAAAATGTTATGAACGGCTTCTTGACAAGCGCTGTTCGGCTGTAATTGCCTCGGAGATTGAGTCTTTTTCGATTGTAAAGGATGCTTTGTTTGTTTTGATTTCCCAAAGCGGCGAAACAGCCGATTTAATAAGAGCCCTTTCTCATTTGAAAAATAAAAAGCAAAAGACGATTGCGTTATGCAACCAAATTCATTCCTCAATCGGATATGCCTGTGATCTCGTATTTCCGCTTTTTGCCGGAACCGAAGTGGCCGTTGCTTCAACCAAAGCCTTTATGGCCATGATTTTAGTCGGTAAATTATTGATTGCCGGTGATGAGATCGGGTTGTTTTCCGTGAAAAAAAGATATATCGAAAAAGTGTTGGAAAAAGAAAACGAAATCAGACAACTGGCTAAAGCAGTTTCCAAAGCGGAAAAAGTTTTCTTTTTGGGGAAGGGACTGTATTATCCGATCGCACTAGAAGGAGCATTGAAACTAAGAGAAATTTCTTATCTGTCTGCTTTTGCGTTTTACAGCGGAGAGTTGAAACACGGCAGTATCGCTTTGGTGGATCAAACAACGGTTTGTATTGGTTTGTTGCATACCTTGGAACATGAAAATTTTATCAAAAGCAATTTGGAAGAAACAAGAAGCAGAGGAGCTTTAACTTACTTAATCTCCAATGTGGATGAAACGGCGGATTTGATTTTACCGGATGCGGAAGTTTCTTTTACGGTTTTTGTTCAGTTGTTGGCTTATTATACCGCTTTGGAATTGAATCGCAACATCGATCAACCCCGTAATTTAGCCAAAAGTGTTACGGTATATTGAAAAAAAGACTTCGTATGGAAGTCTTTTAATACACTACTTTATGAGCCAGTCTTAATTTATCGGCAATCATGGCGATGAATTCGGAATTGGTCGGCTTGCTTTTATTGTAACTGATCGTATAGGCGAAAATTTGTGAAATGGCTTCGACATTTCCGCGGTTCCATGCCACTTCGATGGAATGACGGATGGCTCTTTCCACTCTGGAAGAAGTCGTTTTAAATTTTTTGGCGACAGTAGGATACAATATTTTGGTAATGCCTCCGAGAATATCGACATTGTTGTAAACCATAGTGATGGATTCTCTTAAATAAAGATAACCTTTAATGTGGGCAGGCACACCGATTTCATGCAGAATGTCGGTGATTTCCGTATCTAAATCCGGTTGGGATGTCGTTTTCTCTTTTAAATTATAAGTAGTTCCCTTATTCGCGTCTTCATTCATTAAATTGGTAATGGTTTTGTATAAATTACCTAAATCAATCGGTTTTACGATGAAGTAGTCTGCACCCAATGCGGAAGTTTTGGTCATCAGTGATTCCGTGTTGAATGCGGTTAAGATGACGATTTTTTTCGGACGGTGATATTTGCTGTTATGATTGATCTCGTTTAATGTGTTGATTCCGTCTAAATCCGGCATGAAAACGTCCAACAACAAAATATCGGCTGTATCGTTTTCCAAATATTGTAGTAATTCTTTTCCTCCCATGAATGTTTTTGCTACTTGCATATTCGGCTGCATTTTTAAAAATTCGCTTATCATACATAACAATTCTTTATTGTCATCTGCGATAATAATTTTTGCCATAATTCTTTCCTCTCTCCTTTTCAATAATGCTATAATAATTTAAAAAAACCATAAAAACAATACTAAAATGTAATTTTTATGATATCTGTTTAGAAAATTCCAATATTCGACAACATTTTTACGTCATTATTGCACGTTTTGTGGCGGAAATGTCGAAGGGTGTCGATTCTTATACGTGAAAAAAAACAGGTGATCACCTGTTTTTAAAAGGAAAGATAGTCCTTAAAATTTTTTACGTAGGATAAGGCTTGTTTTTCGGTCAGTTGATGGGACCAAGGAACTCTGGCAGAAAGATCGACATTCGGTGAATATTCGATAAAACGGGCGGTTTTTTCTCGTCCGCTGTTATTCCAAGGATCAAAACCTTTACCTAAAATATGGGAATCCATTTGACATTCGATGAAAGCGGCACAACCGTAATCTCGCCATGGACGGGAAAGAAAAGAAGAAGGTCGTTTTTCCTCGGATGAAAAATGACAATGGTAGAATAAAAAACCGTAAGGAACATCCGAAGAATGAGAAGGAGCGGAAATGTAAGCATAATTTTTACTTTCTCTTTGAATGGAATGAATGGTGCAGTCTTCGAAAAGAGCGGTCGCACAACCGAAAATGAAATCCACATCTCCGAAAATCATGCAGTTTTTATAGTATTGTTTGGAAGGTGTTCCTTTTAAACGTTCCGGCGGATAAAACCCTTGGTATCGTTTGCAAAGATCGTTTGGAAGGGGTCCTAAAAACAACGTATCTTGTGCGCCTTTGATAAGACAATTCAGACAATTAAACCGATTTCCGTCGACATGAAGCGCGACCGCTTGGCCGTAAATCGCAGAAGGAACGGCTTTGTTTTCAATGACGATTCCTTCTAAGGTAACTTGATCGCCTCCGATGTAAACGGTATAGGTTCTGAAGGTGTTGCATTCATTGCCGTCGGGCATGATTTTATGATAATAGTCGTTCCAAGAAAGGATCGCCTGGTGTGGGTTTCGGGCTTTTAACGTGATTCCGTCTGTTAAAATATCGATTTTTTCGCGATAAAGTCCGTCTTCTAAAATAAGGGTATCCCCGGCATGCATTTTTTTCAGTATCGAGTTAATCGACTGATCATTACAAACAGAATATAGCATAAATAGCACTTCCTTTTTTTTATTTTCATTATACCATAAAATTTCATTTCTTTTTTAAAAAATAGATGGATAAATGAAAAAAGTAACCGTTTTCTGTTGACTTAAAAAATGAAAAGTGTTAAGATATGTTATGAAATCATGTAAACGTTATTATACGCGTTTTAAAGAGCGAAGGGAGAGTCTATGGTTCAAAGAATTATCACATTAGGTGATTCCACGATGCAGTTTAATCCCTACAACAAATTTCCGCAAACCGGATGGCCGCAGGCACTGGTTCGTTTTATTCGTCCGGAAGTCGAGATCAAAAACTTCGCCGTTAACGGCAAAAGTACGAAAAATTTTATTGAATTGAAATTGTTTGAGAAGGCTTTGAACGAAATCGGCGAACAAGATTTGGTTTTGATCGAGTTTGGTCATAACGATCAGAAAATAGAAGATCCGACGCGTTATACCAAACCGTTTGAAGGATATCAATCCAATTTGCGGGAAATGGTCGAATGCTGCACAAAACGTGGCGCCCATGTGATTTTGCTGACTCCTATTGCTCAACGGAATTTTAAAGACGGGGTACTGGTTGAAAGTCATGGCGACTATCCGAAAGCCATGATGGAATTGGCTTCGCAAATGAAGGTTCCGTGTATTGATTTATATACTTTGACGAAAGATGTTTTGCGGCAGGAAGGAGAAGAACTTTCAAAACGGTTTTATATGAATTTCGGCTCCGGACTGTATGAAAATCATCCTTCTGGATTGACAGATGATACTCATCTTAGATACGACGGTGCATTTATGGTCGCAAATTGTTTTTATAAAGCAATGAAAAGCCGAAACTTATTTCCTGAATTGTTTTTGGAATAAGGGAGGTTTTGGTTACGAGTTTAAGAAAATACATGGTCATCGATTTGGCGATCTTGGCATTGATCGGTTGTTTGGTTGAGTTGCTTGGTATCTATTTATTCAATGCAATGTTGACGGCAACGATGATCACCAGTGCCGTTTCGTTATTGATGATGCTGATAAGCACAACAAGATGGGGTTATAAAGGACTGATTATTGCGCCGCTGTTGGCTTTGGCAACGATTATAAGCGGACGTTTTTTTAATGTTCACGCTGAATTTAAGGCATTGTATGATTGGAAATTATATCTTGTCATTTTAATTTCTTTATTATCCTTTGCGGTTAATTTGTTATGGTATAAAAAAATAGATTACAGACAGACCTATAAAAAGATATCGACAACCGTGGGCATTTGTCTATTGGATATCGTCGTTTCGCAATTGGTTTTGTCTTTGGCTTATTTGGCTTTTTACGGGCAGTTCCTTTTATTGGGATTTATCGTTTGGAATGCGTTTGCGTTCGTGATTTTGATCATCGGTGCGATTGTGTTATCCAAACAGGGGGTTATCGTCAATATCAAACAGAATTTGTTGGAACGCGAAGAAGAGTTGGAACTTGAGAAAAAATTAGAGTTTAATTTCGAAGAGAATGAAGATAAGGAAAACAATATTGAAAAGAAGGAAGGAGAATTTAAAAATGGACAAAGTAGCTGATCAAAGAGTCGTCGATCAAGTCGAACGGGACAAATGGAAAAGAACATTGCACACGTTGATTAAAGATTGGCGCTTGTATGTATTGTTGGTCCCGATGCTTGTTTTCTTGATTTTGTACAAATATAAACCAATTGGAGGAATCTTACTGGGATTTAAGTGGGATCAACCAAGTACAATTCGAGGAGATCAATGGGCCGGATTGGAATGGGCGGAAATTCTTTTCAGCGGTTCTTATGCCGGTCAGTTCTGGAGAGCATTCAGAAACACGTTCGTTAATAGTATGTACGGTTTGATTTTCGGATTTCCGATTCCGATTTTCTTAGCATTATTATTCAGCGAAATCCAAAACGAAAAATATCGCAGTGTCTTGCAAGTTTGTTGTTACTTGCCGCACTTTGTTTCGGCGGTAGTCGTTACGACCATTATTACGATGTGGTGTCAGCGGCAAACCGAAACGCAGCCAGCCGGTATCTTAACGCAATTGCTGGCATCGCTTGGGGCTAATGATATCGCACGAGATGTATTGGCATCGCCAAAATTCTTTAGACCGATTTATCAGATATCCGGTGTGTGGGAAGGTGCCGGATACGGATCGATTGTGTATTTTGCGGCGGTAATGGCGATTTCTCCGACGAATTACGAAGCGGCTCGGATCGACGGAGCATCTAAGATGCAACAGATTCGGTATGTTACGCTGCCGGGTATGGCTCCGACATTGACCATCATGTTGATCATGCGTATCGGTCAGATTTTAAATGTCGGATACGAAAAGATCATTTTGTTGGTTGGTTCGCAGGAAGAATCATTCGAAACATCGGAAGTTATTTCGACATTCGTTTACCGTTGTTCTGGTAAAGATCCGAACTTCCCTATTACGACACCGGGTGCGCAGCAAATCGGTGTAGTTGCCGACTTGTTTAACTCTTTGATAGCAATGTGTTTGGTACTGGGAGCAAACGCAATCAGTAGAAGAGTGTCATCCACGTCGTTATTCTAAGGGGAGGATGAAAAAATGAAAAGATTAGATCGTTCTGAAATTATATTTAAGATTGTTGCCTATGTCATTTTGACTTTGTTCGCACTGGCTTGTTTATATCCGTTCATCTTTATTTTGTCCGCTTCCATTTCCAGTAAAGCGGCAGTAGATGAATCAAGAGTTTATTTATGGCCGGTCGGATTCCAATTCGATGCTTATGCAGAGGTATTCTCGCAAAGCGGATTCTGGTTGGCTTATTGCAACACCTTGTTTTATACAATGTACGGTACCATCGTATCGATGCTTGTAGCGATTACCGGTGCTTATGCGTTATCGAAAACTCGTTTGATGTTCGGTAGAGGATTCAACTTCATGTTAGTATTTACCATGTGGTTTTCCGCCGGTATGATTCCTACGCTGAATAACTTCAGAGATTTGGGTGTCGATAACCGTTATATGTACATCATCGCTTTAGGTTTCAATGCGTTTAATATTATATTGCTTAGAAATTATTTCTCTTCCGTTTCCACGGAAATAGAAGAGGCGGCAACGATTGATGGCGCAACCGAATTTCAATTGCTCACGAAAATCTATATTCCAATGTCCAAAGCATCCATTGCAACGGTTGCGATGTTCTATGCGATTTCTCGTTGGAACGGATATTTATGGGCTCAGATGTTGCTCGGACCGGATGATCAACCGTTACAGGTTTATATTCGTCGTGTATTGGGAGATATCATGAACAACGAAAACCCGTCGGCGGAATTGAATTATTCTCCGTATTCGATGCAATACGCACTATTAGTTTGTTCTATCATTCCGATCGTCGTTATTTACCCGAAGATTCAAAAGTATTTTGCAGCGGGTGTTAACGTCGGCGGAGTTAAAGAATAGAAAAAAAGGAAAGGAAAGAAAAAATGAAAAAGAAAGCATTACTTGGTGGTGCCCTGGCACTCACCTTGCTGGCTGCAACGGGTTGTAAAGATGATAACCAACAAACCGGTTGGGCAGACAGCGACTTAAACGGTAAGACCCTCAATGTTTACATCAACTACAAGGGAACAATGGGTGTTACTTACACGGGAAAGGTTACAAAATTAGGGGAAACCTATACCAATCCTATTGACGGTGTTACGTATACGAACGGAACATTGTTACCGACTTGGAAACAAGTTCAGGAAAATTTAGGCGTTACGATTCATGATGCCGTAAGAGATTTCAAATCGGATTCTTATACTCAAATATCCGATGATGCTGTTTACGAAGCCATCAAAGACGACAGCAACTTGTCGAATATCGATGTCCTTATGACAAACAGCAAAAATGCCAACAATTTATCCGGAAACGGCAAATTGGTTAATTTGAATGATTATTTGGATGTGATGCCGAACTTAAAAGCTTGGTTGGATGCCCATCCGAATGTTAAAGATGAATTGACCGATGGTGATGGCAATATGTATATGGCTCCGTATTTCGATGGTGTAGATACGATCGAAAGGATGTTCTTATTCAATACGGAATTGGTTGAAAAATTATTGGATTCGGATACCGGTACGTATGATACAACCGCTGTTGACGCTGCTAAAGCTGCCAGATACACGCCGTTTATTAAAACGGATGCAGATTATTTGATCAACGTATCCAAAAACGGTCAACTTCAAGATATGACGGTTAAAGCAAGCAAGAACCCGGTACAACGTCAAAATGAATTGACGACGAAGAACGGTCAAACTTATGTACAAGCGTTAAAAGATCATATTGACCAAGCTTACGGTGAGTATATTGGTACGGGTAAACTTTACTCTAAGCGTTCTGAAGTATTCACTTCCGAATCGGCTTGCTATAACACAGATGATATGATTGCTTTAATGCGTTGTGCTGTCAACAATCCGCATTATTTATTAGGCGAATATGATGATTACGATGCTGCTAAGAGTACCATTCAAGGTATTGTACCGCGTGGTGAAGCAAATAACCGTGTTATTTCCATTCTTCAGATGGCTCAAATTTGGGGTGTTCGCGGTTTAACGGCTGAAACGGATTATTTGTACTTTGATAAAGACGGTAACTTACAAGATGCACGTGTTACAGAAGCAACTTATGACGCACTGGATAAACTCAATGCATTAAAACAAGAAGGTTTGATCATCGATGGTTGGGATCAAGTTCCTACCTCCGGTGCAAGCGGAACGAAATATTACAGTTATTTGTTAGGTTCTAACAACGGTGCAGCTTGTGCGACATTGATGATGTATGATTACAATGCAACGCAAGCCGTTAACAACAAATTGGATTCTGCAACCGGTATCGGTAGTTCCAATGCAAAATTCAATGGTATCCGTCCGGTATTACCTCCGGTAACAACTTGGGTAGATGATGATATTTCCAACTCGAAATATGAATATACTCGTTATACCGAAGATTCCCGTGCTTTCAAAGGTGCCGGTTCTGTTGTATTGGCAAAAGACGATGAAAACCGTATCAAAGCGGCATGTAAATTAATCGATTATTTCTATGGTGAAGAAGGTGCTGATCTTCAAGATTACGGTCCTGCTGCATATCAAGATGGTACAATCACTGTTGCAGGTGTAACTTATCCGAAAATCAAACCGGCTGTTATGACGGCAATTAACGCTTCCGGATTAGGATGGAACGACTATTATCGTGCTGTTATTGGTTCAACTCAAGGTATGGGTCACATTCGTTCGGACGGTTTGGATTATCAAGTAACACATCCGTCTGGACAGGTTGGTTTATCGAATGTATTGAATGCAATTAAATCCGGTGCTTTAATCTGTGCTACAACAGCACGCGAAAGAGGATTCGGTGCGACAGTACCTGCAAAATGGGATTCCAACCCGACAACAACGACGATCACTACTTTAATTGATTTCTGGAAACAAGGTGGTAACAATACCCATTGGAGAAAAGTAATCAATGATGGTTGGGCTGATGGCCAAAGAGCGTCTTTGAAAGAATTCTGGACTCAATCCAATGATGTATATTTGGCTCATTACAGAAGATTATTAGGAATGAACTAATTTTACATTGAAACAACAATGACGAGGTTTTAAAGAAGATGCAAGAAATTGCATCTTCTTGATAAACCTGGATATGGAGGTTATTATGTCCCATTTTTTAAAGAAATATGCAAAACCGATCTACATTTTATATGGTGTGTTCTGTTTTTTGTTTATCATTATTGCTTGTTTTTATATTAGTCCATATGCTCGTACCGCAGTCATTTATACACAAGCATCGTTGGAGAATGGCAATTCCGTTATGACTGGTAATGAGGCTTTGTATGATTTCTGCAGTCAAGCAGGCTGGAATTTTTCAGAAACGTACAAAATATTGTTTAATTTCAATCGAAAACTTCAAAATGTCAATAATTTCATGTTGTCGCTTGGCGTTGTATCGTTGGTCATGTTTGCCTTAATGATGCTTTGTGCCAATGCTTCCAGAAAAAAATATTATATTTCAAATTTAGTTTCCGGCGTGGTTGCACCGTTTGTAAATATTGTTTTCACAATTGTTGTGTTTGTAATGAATACGGCTTGTATTGCTCCTTTAAATGCGAATTTTGAAACATTGAATTGGGGTAATTTGGCAAATAATACAGAAACAGTAAAAAGTGCAATCGAATGGTTCAAAGCTGGTGATGAATCGCATTTGAATATGACAGCTACACCGCTTATTCTTTATGATGTATTGATGATCATCTTTGTATTGTTCAGTGTGGCTTTGATTGTTTATACGGTGTATCGTTATAAGATTACCCAAAAAGAATTGGTTCACACAGAAGAGGTGGTGGATTTAAATGTCTAGTAAAGTTGAAAATAAAGAAGTAAAAACTACAACGACAAAAATTTACTATGATCAATCGAATATGCATGGTGAAATGATGCGTTATAGGACGAATTCATTATCTTATAAACTCGGCTTGTTGGCCCTTTTATTCAGTATTTGTGCGGCTTTTATTTGCATGAATTCTGTTACATGGGATGCAACCGTTACCATTAAAATATTGGGAAATATTTTGATCCTATTGCTTGGATTTTTATCGGTTGAAAAAGTAAAATCATATTCATCAGAATACAGTTTTGTTATGGTGGGAATCGGCATTGTTTGCATTGGTCGTATCTTTTGGATTCCGCTTCAACTTTTCATTTGGTATGGTAAATATCTTGCCAACGGCAAAGAAGCAACTTCGGAAATTCAACAGCATTTGGGTCAAACGATTTTAAACCCTTCGACGAACTCTTATTTACCGGCAGATGGTTATTGGCGTGGAACAGCGGCGATTATATTATTGGTGATCGCAGCGGTTTTGTTTATCGGTTCCGGTGTCATCGGCTTAATTAAATCAAAGAAATATCATGAGTATATGAAAACTCAAGATACAACGAAGGGGGTATAACGATGGCTACAGTAGATATGACTCAGGAAAGAGTTTCGGATGTTATCTTACGTGACGTCAATAAAATATATCCAAATGGGTTTCATGCGGTTTATGACTTTAACATTGATATTAAAAAAGGTGATTTCATTGTTTTAGCCGGTCCTTCCGGCTGCGGTAAATCAACGACACTGAGAATGATTGCCGGTCTTGAAGAAATTTCCACCGGTGATTTGATTATCAATGGAAAACGAGTAAACGATGTTGCGCCGAAAGACAGAAATATTGCGATGGTATTCCAAAATTATGCGCTTTATGCTCATATGACGGTATATCAGAATTTGGCATTTTCCTTAACGATTCGTAAAACGGATCCGGAAACCATTCATAAACAGGTTATGTATGCGGCGACTGTATTGGGACTTGTTCCTTATTTGAATCGTAAGCCGAAACAACTATCCGGCGGTCAGCGGCAAAGAGTTGCCGTAGGACGGGCAATTGTACGTGATCCGGTTGTATTTTTACTGGATGAACCGTTATCAAACTTGGATGCGAAATTGCGTGGAGCCATGCGTAAAGAATTGGCTCAATTGCATGATCGCTTGGGAGCGACATTTATTTATGTAACCCATGATCAAATTGAAGCGTTGACACTTGCATCTCGGATCGTTGTCATGAAAGACGGCTATGTACAGCAAATCGCAACACCGAAAGAAATGTTTGAATATCCGGAAAATTTATTCGTTGCCGGTTTCATCGGTACACCGCCTTGTAACTTCTACAACGGTAAAATCAATTCCGATGCAACTAAATTTGTTCATATTTCCGGTGCGGAAATCGAACTCACCGAAGAACATCGGGCAATTTTAAAGAATTATGCGGATAAAGAAGTTGTTATGGCTTCTCGTCCCGATTATGTTCATATCAACGAAGCGGCACTTCAGGCTAATGCCGGTCAATGCTTTGATTTGAATGTGGATTATTTTGAATTTTTGGGATCTTACAAATTGGTATACGGAACATTTGGTTCGGAACGGATCATCGCTAAGATTGACGGTCGTGATTTGGTTGATGACAAAGTAATTAAGGCTTGCTTTGAAAAGAATAAAATTTTGTTCTTTGACAAAGAAACTGAAGTTAGGATTAGGTAGGTGCGAAACATGAATGAAAATCAAGAAATGATTGCACAAAATAAAGATGAGAAAAAAGCGAAAAAATTTTGGGCGGTGGTAAAGTCTTATTGCGCTAACCTTTGGCTCGGAATTCGCGATTCTTTCCGCTATAATCCTTGTAAATTAGCCGGTATTTTAGTTGCTTTACCGGGATTGTTTATCGGCTTTTTCTTGGGGTTCCACTCAACGATCACGTTCCTTGTTGCCGAAGGTGAATCGAATTACGCCGGTTTATTGATGTTCTTGCTGGTGCTCTTTGGATGTGTCAATATTTTTAACGGCTTTACATTAATTTCCAAGAGAAATTTAGGAACGGTTATTACATCTTCTGTTTGTTCGCTGATCATTACGGTTTGCGGTATTATTTGGATCGAAAGAATTTTCTATTCTCAACACTTGGTTCAATCCGGCCAAATTGTCTTGGAAGGAAATGCGGCATACGTGCTCGGAACAAATCATATCATGTCGATCATATCGGTTGCATTATCGATTTTATGTTCTGTAGCCGGTTGTATTCTCGGTTATATCAAACGGGATAAGAATTACAAAAAGGTAAAGTTCTAATGAGTAAAAAAGTAAAAGACGAATTCGATGGGCAGAAGCCTTATGAAGTAGATAAATTATCTAAGTTTCCGTCATGGTTGATTTTTCTTTTACTAAAGTATTGGGCAGCTGCGGCTGCCGTTTTCTTTAGTGTGATCGGCGGCTTGGATATTGGATTTAGTTTTGAAGATGCGAATCAAGATCCTGCAAGCGTTTTGGCATCTTATATTGCCACCGTCGCAATGATTGCGTTGTTTATGACTTTGTTTGTAAATTATATTGTTCGACCGACGGTTCGGCTGATGTATAACAGGCGGAACAATACATATCGGTATAATATGGTAAACTGCAAAGGAATTTTATCGTTGTTTTTATGTTTGATTTACCATTTCATTTTATCGATTATTTTATTCTTTATTACGGTGTTTTTAAGTTCCCGTGGCTGGGTTTTGGATCCTTTCGGAACAACAGAAGGAGCCGGAATCGAACCTTTTACATACGGTTTTTGCTATTTAGCGGTTGATTTTGTATTTTTGTTTATTAAGAATGTTATTGTATCGCTTTATCAAAAGCACCAGTATAAAAAACAAATGTTGCAGGAGGAGTAAGTGATGATAGATATTATTTTTAAAAGTTCGACAAGTGTAACCTATGAATTGAAAAACAGCGATCCTTATACAACCGATCCTTACGATATTGTATTAAATGGCAAAACAATAGAACAGGGGGCCGTTAAAAATATCGGCTCGTTGTTCGGTCTTTCTCCTTCCACGCAATACTGTCTTCAAATCGGAAAGGATCAGATTTCGTTTGTAACAGAAGAAGAATATGTTTGTTTGGATGTCCATGATTTTGGAGCTAAAGGAGATGGAATCCATAATGATACGGCTTATCTTCAGGCTTGTATTTTGGCTTGTCCGCCTCAAGGTCGTGTTTGGATCAAAAAAGGAAATTATTATACAGGACCGTTATTCTTAAAGAGCAATATTACGATTGAATTGGAAGAAGGAGCCCGTTTGATCGGTGATACGCATCGTTCCCATTATCCTGTTTTACCGGGTATGATCGATACCAGCGATGAACAGGGGGAATTCAATTTGGGCTCTTGGGAAGGGAATCCGCTGGATTGTTTCGCCAGTATTATTACGGGAATCGGCATTGAAAATGTCAAATTCATCGGTAAAGGGATTGTCGATGGGAATGCTCAAAATGCCGATTGGTGGCAAGATGTCAGAACCAAACGGATCGCTTGGCGTCCGCGCGGTGTATTTTTGAATCGCTGCCACAACGTTTCTTTTCAAGGCGTCACGGTAACCAATACACCCTCTTGGAATTTACATCCTTACTTTTCCAAGAATATCCGGTTTATCGATATGAAATTGATTAGTCCGAAAAATTCTCCAAATACCGATGGATGCGATCCGGAATCGTGTGAAAATGTTGACATTTTGGGGGTATACTTCAGTGTCGGTGATGATTGTATTGCCATCAAGAGCGGAAAGATATATATGGGAAGAACGTATAAAACACCGTCTTCCGGTTTCAATATTCGCAATTGTTCTATGAATTTCGGTCATGGAGCGGTTGTGTTGGGAAGCGAAATGAGCGGTGGTATTCGGGATATTAAAGTTTCTCAATGTATCTTCAATCAAACGGATCGGGGATTGCGAATCAAAACGCGACGCGGTCGGGGAAAAGATGCGGTGATTGACGGAATAACTTTTGAAAATATCCGCATGAACGAAGTTTTAACACCGTTGGTTATGAATATGTATTATTTTTGCGATCCGGATGGGCATAGTGAATATGTTTATTCCAAAGAGAAAAGACCGGTTGATGAAAAAACACCGTATTTGGGAAAGTTTACATTTAAAGATATTGACTGTACCAATGTCAATGTAGCGGCAGGAACATTTTACGGTCTTCCGGAACAACCGATCGAGTCGATTTGTTTGGAAAATGTGTCTTTTCATTATGCCGCCGAACCGAAAGAAGGCTGTCCGGCTATGATGGACTTCTTGGATCCGATGAAGGGTCAAGGATTGATTTTCCATTTTGTGAAAGACGTACAATTACGAAATGTAACCTTCGATGGGCTTTTATCAGAAGAAGTTGCATTAGAAAAAGTAGATCATTTTCATCGTCAGTAAGCAAAACGGGGTGTAGGAAACTGCATCCCTTTTTATGTATGAAAATAGGGAAGTAGTGGTATCCTTATAAAGAAAGTCCTTATGTTAACGTTTTCATAATCGATTGCTTTTACATGGTTTATGTTATAATTTTATCAAAGAGGTGTGATAGGATGAAAATAGCGATAGGGTGCGATCATTCGGCATTGGAAATGAAAGAAATGCTGATTCCTTATTTAAAATCCCTTGGCCATGCGATCATCGATCAAGGATGTTTTACAAAAGAAAGTTGTGATTATACAGATTACGGCTATCAGGTTGCCAAAGCGATCAGCGATAATGCAGTCGATCGCGGAATTGTAATTTGTTCAACCGGTATCGGGATGTCTATTATTGCCAATAAGGTAGAAGGAGTTCGATGTGCATTGGTTTTAAGTAAAGATGCCGCGGTGTTGACGAGGGAACATAACGACAGCAACTGTTTGGCTTTATCGGCAAAATACACCGGTTTTGCCTTGGCAAGGGAAATTGTAGCGTTATGGCTCGATACCCCTTTTTCAAACAACAGTCGTCATCAAAGAAGAATTAAAAAAATTACGGATTATGAAAAGGAGGGAAAGGATGGCAGTCATCATACTCAATCATTCGCTGATTAAACATAAATTGACGAATATCCGCAAAAAGGAAACAAATACAAAAGATTTTTATCAGAATGTCGCGGAAATCGCAGGGTTAATGGCTTATGAAATTACCAGAGATTTTCCATTGAAGGAGATTACCATTGAAACACCGATTTGTCCGTCTAGACAATACGAATTGGCTAATGAAGTCGTGATTGTTCCGATTTTAAGAGCCGGACTTGGGATGGTTGACGGAATCAGGAATATGATTCCGACTGCCAAAGTTGGCTTTATCGGACTTTATCGCGACGAAGAAACATTGGAACCGCATGAATATTACGCTAAGTTTCCGGATACGATTGCCGATGCCATCGTATTGTTGGTTGATCCGATGCTGGCAACCGGTGGCAGTGCGGGTGCCGCCGTTACTTTGCTCAAACAAAGAGGATGTAAGCATATCAGTTATGTCGGTTTGGTCGGCGCGCCCGAGGGAGTGGACGCGTTGCAAAAACAACATCCGGATATCGATATTTATCTTGCGGCATTAGATGACCGATTAAATGAAAACGGCTATATTGTTCCGGGTTTGGGGGATTGCGGTGATCGGTTGTTTGGAACGAAGTAATGGGCAAATACATTAAATATTATGCAGTCGGCACCCAAGGGATCCTATTCATGATCGTTTTGCTTTTGCTTGGATATTGGATCGGTTGCCAAATTGACCCCGAATCGTTTTGGCCGGGGTTCTTGGCGGCATTGGGTGCTTTGTCTGGTCTTTTGAGTTTTATTTGTTTATTGTGGAAGCTGCTGAAAGAAGAGGATAGAAAGAAAAATGCAAAACAAATGGGAAATTAATTATTTGGTCGTCCCTTTTTCATGGCTTGTCGGCGGTATTACGGCGATTATTTTAGGCGTTTTGAAACAAGATTGGATCAATTATCTGATCGGTCTTTTTACAGGATTGTTGAATTTCGGTTTAATGGTCAAAATGAATCGGAGAATGGTTCGTCTGGCCAAACTAGATCCCGAACATGTTTCTTTAACGGTTAAAAAAAGCACTTGGTTCGGCGCATTTTTACGGTTTGTAGTCGTTGCTTTTGTTTTTGCGGCTCTTTATTTTAAAGATGTTTGGCAAGTGGAAGATAACAACGCCTACATTCATTTGGTTATTGCTTTTGCCGGCTATATGACGGTGAAGGTCGTTTTAGTAGCAACGTATTTGATTTTCAGAAAGAAGGTGGATCCCTAGTGAATGAATTTTGGCAAAGTTTTTGCGATCTTTCGACGATCTCAAAACCGGTTGCCTCCAGTGTTATTATTACCTTATGTTTATCGCTCGTCTTTATTTTGATGAGTTTCAAAATCAAAAAAGTGGATCCCACCAAAAAAACACCGCTTTGGCTTATGCCATGGATGATGCTTGTTGATATAATGAATAATTTTATTAAGCAAAATATCGGAAAAAGATGGAAATTTTATGCCCCTTGGTTTTTGAGTTTGGCGCTGTTTATCTTTTTTTCCAATATTTCCGCTGTTTATTTGTTGGAAAACCCGACCAGTTATATTATGATTACGGCAACCCTGGCGCTTTGTACTTTTTTGATTATCCAGATTACCGGCATTGTTTCAAACGGTTTTTTAGGGTATTTAAGAGGGTTTTTAGACCCGATTTGGGTCATGTTGCCGATGAACATCATCAGTGAATTTTCGTTGCCGATTTCGCTTTGTTTGCGGTTGTTCGGCAACATCATCAGCGGGTCGGTCATCGGCATCTTGATCAAGGGATTTTTAGGTTGGGCGGCCATTGCCGTCATGCCGGCTGTGAATATTATTTTCGACATTGGTTTCGGTTTGATTCAAACAACGGTGTTTGTTATTTTATCCATTATTTTTACGTCTCAGAAAATCAACGACGAAGAAAAAATATTCAGTATGTAACAATAGGAGGAAAAGAATATGAATTTTATGACAGTATTGATGAATTTTTTAGCGGAAGCGGCTGCTTATAATGAATTTTTCAAAAGCGGTATGGCTTATATCGGTGCGGGTATTGCCGTTTTTACCGGTGTCGGTGCGGCGATCGGAGAAGGAAATGTTGCCGCAAAGGCCGTTGAGGCTATCGGCAGACAACCGGAAGCATCCGGTAAAATCACTATTACCATGTTGATCGGTCAGGCGGTAGCCGAAACGACCGGGTTATATGGTTTTATTGTGGCATTGATGTTACTCGGAAAGTAAAAAGGAAAGGAATTGCTTTCGTTAAGCAAGCGTAAAAACATGAATGAAATATTAGATAAAATCGCCGAAGCGGTCAACAGTTGTTTAGGACCGCTTACGAATCTTCAAATAAAGGGTTCGGATGTTCGGGATTTGCTGATTCAGTTGTGCGCCACCATTCTTCTTTTTGTGGTTGTGCGTTTCTTTTTATGGAAACCGATTACGGATATTTTAGAAAAAAGACGAAAGGCCATTGATGCGGCACTGGCATCTGCCAAAGAATCTTCGCTTGCGGCAAAACAGTTGGAAAACGAGTTGTCGAACCAACTTTCATCAGCCAAAGAACAAATCAGACAGTTGCTGCTTCAGGCGGAAAAAGACGGTAATGCCAAACGGGAACAAATCATTGCCGAGGCGAAGATGGAAGCCCAACGCCGAATGGAAAATTTAGAAGCGGAATTGGAACTGGAAAAAAATAAGATGGAAAACCAAATTCGTTCGGAAATCGTCGAAATTGCGTTTGCAGCCGCCGAAAAAATCGTCGCCAAAGAAATCGATCAAAAACAATATTTGGATGTTGTTGATGAGATTTTGAAAGGGGCGGACTGATGGTTGAAGTTGAATACGCGAAGGCGTTATTTGAATTGGCAGAAGAACAAACAAAAACGGATTGCATGGATCAACTTTCGTTGATTGCGCAAATACTGGATGAAGAACCGGAATTTACGAAATTATTGAAATCACCGTTTTTATCTGTAAAAGAAAAAACAGGAATGATCAAATTGGTTTTTCCTTTTTTAAATCCTCTTTTAAAAGAGTGGATGATTCTTTTAATCAAACGGGATCGTATGGATTTATTTTGCAGAATTAAAGATTCTTATCAGCAGTTGTACGAAACATCGTTTAAGATTTTGAAGATCAAAGTAGTGAGTCCGAAAATCTTGGATGAGCGGCAACAAGAACAATTGAAACAACGATTAAAACAAAAATATCCGGACCGAAAGTTGGAAATAGAAAATACAATCGATCCGTCCCTTTTGGGAGGAATCCAGATATTTGCAAACGATGAACGGTTGGATTGCAGTCTTAAAAATCAACTGGCGAAACTGAAAAGAATCGCTATCAGGAAGGATGAATAAAGTGGCAAAAATAGATTTATCCGAAATTTCTAATTTAATCAAAGAACAAATCAGGATGTATCATGATAAACTCGAAACGGAAACCGTCGGTCGGGTTGTGGAAGTCGGAGACGGGATTGCCGTTGTTTACGGTTTGGATAAAGCGATGTCTTCCGAATTGTTGTTATTTCCGGGCGATGTGTACGGAATGGTTCAAGATTTATCTCAAGACAGTGTCGGAGTGATTTTATTCGGTCGGTCGGATTCTGTCAAAGAAGGGGACATTGTCAAATGTACGGGACGGATTTTGGAAATTCCCGTCGGAGAAAATTTTATCGGTCGGGTTATTGATCCGCTTGGTCGTCCATTGGATGGAAAAGGAGCGATCAAAGCTTCCGACAAGCGTCCGGTAGAAGTGAAAGCAACCGGTGTGATGGATCGCAGCAGTGTCAATACACCGCTTCAAACCGGTATCAAAGTATTGGATGCGTTGGTTCCGATCGGTCGCGGGCAACGGGAATTGATCATCGGCGATCGGAAGACGGGGAAAACCGCTTTGGCCGTTGATACGATCCTCAATCAAAAGAATCAAAATGTAATTTGTATTTATGTTGCGATCGGGCAGAAGGAATCAACGGTGGCCGATGTGTACGAGACGTTGAAACAAAAAGGGGCGCTTGCCTACTCCATCGTCGTATCGGCATCGGCTTCCAATCCAGCGCCGTTGCTTTATTTGGCTCCTTATTCAGGCGTTTCCATGGCGGAATACTTTATGTTTCAGGGGAAAGATGTGCTGATCGTTTACGATGATTTATCCAAACATGCCGTTGCTTATCGGGAACTGTCTTTATTGTTGCATAGACCGCCCGGCAGAGAAGCTTATCCCGGGGATGTTTTTTATCTTCATTCCCGTTTATTGGAACGTTCGGCAAAACTAAATGAGCGTTTGGGTGGGGGCAGTATCACGGCTTTACCGATTATCGAAACACAAGCCGGTGATATTTCAGCCTATATTCCCACCAATGTCATTTCCATTACCGATGGCCAGATTTTTCTGCAGACGGATTATTTTTATAAAGGCATCCGTCCTGCGATCAATCCCGGTTTATCCGTTTCCCGTGTGGGTGGTGCGGCTCAAACCAAAGCGATGAAGAAAGTGTCCGGAACTTTGCGGTTGGATTTGGCGGCATATCGGGAATTGGAGGCCTTTACGCAATTCGGATCCGATTTGGATGCTCAAACCAAAGCACGTTTGGAAAGAGGAAAACGGACGCAGGAAATTTTAAAACAAGGCTTGCATCAACTTGTTTCAATGGAAGAAGAAGTCATCATTTTGTATTGTTTGACATCGGGATTGCTGGATACGATTCCGCTTGAGGATTTGCCTCGCTTTGAACAACAGTTGTATCAAGATTTAAAAACGGATGCGGTCGGCAAAAAAATCGTTGCCGAAATCAAGAATACCAAAATGCTTCCGGATGATAAAATGCTTGATCCTTACTTAAAGAAATTCAAACAAAAATGGAGTTGAGACGATGGGAAATTCATTACGTGAAGTCAAAATGCGTATATCCTCGACTCAAAGTACGGCTCAAATCACCAAAGCCATGTATATGGTCAGTTCTTCTAAGGGAAAGAAAGCCGAAAAAACCTATCGCGGATACCAAGATTTTATGGAAAGGATCGAGCGGCTCATCGGTTTGATTCTTTCTAAAGCGAAAGAAGAAGATCCTCATCCTCTTTTGCGCGATCGTCCGATCAAAACGGTTGCCTATTTGCTGATTACTTCGGACAGAGGGTTGGCCGGTTCGTACAATTCTTCGGTTTATAAAACCGTAGAAGAACAAGTGAAAAACGATGTGAAAGAAGGCAAAAAAGCGATTTTCGGAGCCATCGGCAAACAAGGCTATGCTTATTTGAAAAGAAAAGGTTATCCGTTGATTTTCGATTCGCCTACGTTGGTTCGCGATGATGTGATGTTGGTCGATATTTTACCCCTCGCCAAGTGTTTAATCGATGCGTATTTGGAAGAAAAAGTCGATGCGGTCGTTTTGGTATTCAATCATTTTATCAACCGGTTGCAGCAAAGCGTCGAATTGAAACCATTGTTACCGGTTTTGCCGAAAACAAGTGAAAAAGATTCGATCGATTATATTTTCGAAACGGGTTTGGAAAAGACGCTTCAAACAGTTTTGCCGATGTATGTGGAAGATCTTCTTTACGGCATGATTTTAGATGCGAAAGTTTGCGAGCACGCTGCTCGGATGAATGCGATGCAAAGCGCAACCGATAATGCGGAAGCGATTATCGAAAAACTGCAATTGTTATATAATAGGGCTCGCCAAGCCGGTATTACGGCGGAATTGGTCGATATTATCGGCGGAGCCGGTGCAATAGGAGGGAATAACGGATGAATGGAAAAGTCATAGAAGTAAAAGGACCGGTCGTTGACGTTTTGTTTGAACAAGGAGAACTTCCCCATATCAACGATGCGCTCAAAATTGATGTGGATGCTTCTTGCAATCACGGGATCGCAATCCATTTGGTATTGGAAGTGGCCCTTCATATCGGAAACGGAATCGTCCGTTGTATCGCCATGTCGTCTACCGACGGATTGGTAAGAGGAATGGATGTATTATCCATGAAAGGTCCGATCTGTGTTCCGGTTGGTCCAAAGACATTGGGTCGGGTATTCAATGTGTTGGGGGAAACGATTGACAATCAAGAGCCGTTGACCGAGGAACTGCATGTTCCGATCCATCGAAGTGCTCCTGTATTGGAAGAATTATCGCCGAGTGTTGAAATTTTGGAAACCGGTATTAAAGTAATCGATTTGTTGGCACCGTATATCAAAGGAGGAAAAATCGGCTTGTTTGGCGGAGCCGGTGTCGGTAAAACCGTTTTGATCCAGGAATTGATTCACAATATAGCCGAAGAACATGGCGGTATTTCCGTTTTTACCGGTGTCGGCGAACGAACCAGAGAGGGGAATGACCTTTATACGGAAATGACCCAAAGCGGTGTTATTCAGAAAACGGCAATGGTGTTCGGTCAAATGAATGAACCCCCCGGAGCCAGAATGCGGGTGGCATTGACCGGTTTGACGATGGCAGAATATTTCCGCGATCACGAACATCAGGATGTATTGTTGTTTATCGATAATATTTTCCGCTTTACTCAAGCGGGCTCGGAAGTTTCGGCTTTGCTTGGAAGAATGCCGTCGGCAGTCGGTTATCAACCCACCCTTGCGACGGAAATGGGGCAATTACAAGAAAGAATTACTTCCACGAAAAACGGATCCATTACTTCCATTCAAGCCATTTATGTTCCGGCTGACGATTATACCGATCCGGCTCCCGCTACTACCTTTACCCATTTGGATGCGACAACCAATCTTTCCCGTAAATTGACCGAAGAAGGAATCTACCCGGCTGTTGATCCGTTGGCTTCAACGTCCAGTGCGTTATCGGCCGAGATAGTCGGTAAGGAACATTACGAAGTGGCGCGCCGCGTTCAGCAGATCATTCAGCGTTACAACGAATTGCTGGATATCATTGCCATTTTGGGAATGGATGAGTTGTCCGAAGAAGATAAAACCATCGTGTTGCGGGCTCGGCGAATCCGGTTGTTTTTATCGCAAAATATGTTTATCGGCGGACAGTTTACCGGTGTAGAGGGTTCTTACGTTCCGATTAAGGAAACCATTCGCGGATTTAAAGAAATACTGGACGGTCTTCATGATGATCTTCCGGAAGAAGCTTTCCGTTTGGTCGGCACGATTGATGATGCGATTTTGAAAGCGAACCGGATGAAACAATGAAAATAATCGTTTCCACGCATCAGGGAATTTTGTATGATGAAGAAGTTGACTACGTGGTTGTTTCCAATGAAGACGGCGAATTTGCCGTGTTGGATCATCATATTCCCGTTTTGGTTGTCATCAAGGAAGGCTATATCAAATTGGTTCGTTCCGATCAAACGTTTTTTGTAGTCATTGTTCACGGAATTGCCGAATTTCACGACGGTGTATTCAGCGTTTTGACTCAAGAAGCCCGTCTTGGTCAAACAAAAGAAAGCGCCATGGACGAACTGGTATCAATCCGGAAACATCGGTTGGAAGAAAACCGAAAAGAGTCGGTGGATTTTACCCAAAAAGAAAAAGAATTAAGGGAACATATTAAAAACAGTAAAGCCGGACAATTATAAAATAAGAACGCTGCTAAAAAGAGTCGGCTGATAGGGAACATATTAAAAACAGTAAAGCCGGACAATTATAAAATAAGAACGCTGCTAAAAAGAGTCGGCTGATAAGGAAGCATACCCGCAGGATTAGAAATAGCCTGCGGGATTTTTTTATCGGGGATAAATTCGTCCTGCGGGACATATTCACCGATAAAGTTAAACACAATCTGTATTTTCTGTACTCTGTACCCGCTCGTTAAACTGCTGTTTTGGCACAATGTTGAAAAACTCGTCTGCATTGTCGTACATCATAGCTGTAATTTGAAAAATCTGATTCCAAACGATTTTCTTCAAGTTCTCTTCGTGGATAAAGCGGTGCAGCTTCCGGTGTTGCCTTTGTATTTTGAGCAGCAGTAAAGGTCTTGTGTACTGCCAAATCGCTTGCAGGTGGCAAAGTGCAGCTTGCTTCGGCAGTCGGCGCAGAATATCAATCCTGAAAACAAGCCTTGCTTATTGGTTTTTGTGTTGCGGCGTTTGTTTTGCCGCAACTCCTGTTTTTTCAATAATCGGCTCCTGCGTGCCATGGAAAACCGCCCAGTTTTCCTTTGGATTCTATTTTTTCGGAAAGCATTAAACGGATGATTTTATTGTTTGATCTTTCTGTACCTGAAAATGATGTTTCAACCTCGTATGTTGTACCGCTGATTTCATAAAAGGTAACGCACCTGTTACCCTCGTTCTTCTTATCCAATCTTATCCCATCCTTTCTTTGTAAAAACTAAATCTTAGAGAGGAGCAAGCAAAGCGAATGAGTACCCATTTGCGGTTTTTGACTTTGATTTTCGGCTCCGAAAGCCAGTTAAAATTTTGGGATAATCCCAAACTCTTCTTGAAAAAACAGCGCTTTTTCTGTACTCATCTAGTGAATCCAAAACGGTGTAAAAAACAACGCTCCCTAAAAAATTTTCAAGAATATTTTCAGTTCCCCTATTTCATATTCCGTTTGAAAATAAGGTTTTGTTGCATGTCGTTTGTTGTTTCCACGATGAGAATAAAGGATATTAAAAATTTCGTATAGCAAATTTGAAATAAAATTATTGACAGGTTCACAATTTCGCGATATAATAACTCTGTTATATAACATTGTTATATTATGGAGGTACTTCTATGAGCGAAAGCGAAAAAACAACGCTTGAAGCCATATCACAGGCGGCGAAAGCGGAATTTCTTGAAAAAGGATTTCGCGGCGCATCGCTTAGAAATATCGTTAAAACTGCAAATGTGACGACAGGGGCGTTTTACGGGTATTACAAAAGCAAGGAGGATTTGTTTGATGCTTTAGTAGGTAAACAGGCTGATTATGTTATGTCTGTTTATAAAAAAGCGCAGAATGATTTTGCTATGCTCCCTCCTGTTGAACAGACAAAGCATATGAGCGAAATTTCAGGAGAATGTATGGTTGACATACTAGAATACACCTACAAATATCTTGATGAGTTCAAACTGATTCTTACCTGTTCAGAGGGTACAAAGTACGAAAACTTCGTGCATGATATGGTGGAAATTGAGATAGACGCAACGCATAAATTTAACAACGTTTTAAAAGACTTAGGCATAAAATCTAAACTCTTGAATCCGAACCTGGAGCATATGCTGATAAGCGGAATGTTCTCAGCATTTTACGAAATGGTGATTCACGATATGCCGATTACACAGGCGCGGCAGAATTTAAATGATTTGCGTGTATTCTATACTGCCGGATGGCAAAAAATTATGGGCTTTTAAGCCAAAGGGGGAAAGCTGTTTGTCAGTATTCCCTTTCATTTTGAATTATAGTTAGTTAAAACTAACTTTATTAAGGAGGTATTCACTTGAAAAAGCAAAGTAATCTGTCAAGGCTTATGCAGTATGCGGGAGGGTATCAATATTTTACCTATACTTCGTGGGTGCTGTCAGCCTTAAGCGCGCTTTGTGCGCTTGTTCCGTTCATTTACATATGGCAGATAATCAAAGAAGTACTGGAATCTGCGCCGGACTTCAAAAACGCAGTCAATCTCATACATTATGGTTGGATGGCAGTAATATTTGCTGTTTTATCGGTATTTATCTATATTTGCGGGCTTATGTGTTCTCACTTATCAGCATTTCGTATCGCAGCAAATATACGTCGTGACTGTATGCAGCATATCGTAAAGCTGCCGCTCGGGACAGCAGAAAGTATCGGCAGCGGAAAACTTCGCAAAATCGTTACGGATTCAAGTGCTGCAACTGAAACATATCTTGCGCATCGTCTGCCCGATAAAGCCGGCGCAATAGCAACGCCTGTCGGTCTGTTGGCTATGCTATTTATATTTGACTGGCGGCTTGGGTTTTTAAGCCTTATTCCTGTGATTTTGGGATTTTTGATTATGACGAAAATGACAGGTAAAGGTATGGAACAAAAAATGAAAGAGTATCAGGACGCACTTGCGGATATGTCAAACGAAGCGGTTGAATATGTCAGGGGGATTCCTGTTGTAAAAACCTTCGGTCAAACGGTATTTTCATTCAAACGTTTCAAAAACTCTATTGATAGGTACGAAAAATGGGTTATCGCATATACAAAGGCTTTGCGTATGCCGATGATGTTCTATACAACAGCAATCAACGCTGTATTTGCATTTCTTATCGCAGGCGGAATAATCCTTGCACGCGGCGGCGTCACAAATGGACTGCTTTTGAATTTACTGTTTTATGTGATCATTACGCCTGTAATTGCCACAACGCTTACTAAGATTATGTTCATGAGCGAGGACGGAATGATTGTAAACGATGCAATACAAAGAATAGACAGTGTTTTGAACGCACCGACTCTTTCTGTGAGCATGAGAACAAAAAATCCGCGCGATAATTCCGTCGTGTTGGAAAATGTAAGCTACAGTTATGACGGTAAAAAAGATGCGCTTCATAATATTTCACTCCATATCAAGCCGGGTCAGACAGTTGCGTTTGTAGGCCCTTCCGGCAGCGGAAAAACGACGCTTGCCAATCTTATATCACGATTTTTTGATGCGCAGAAAGGAAAGGTTCTTATTGGTGGCGTGGATATAAAAGAAGTCAAAAAAGAGGATTTGATGAATATGGTTTCCTATGTATTTCAAGATAGCCGTCTTATTAAAAAGTCAATTCTTGAAAATGTAAAAATGGCAAAACCGGGCGCATCAAGAGAGGAAGTCATGCAAGCCTTAAAATCCGCGCAATGCGGGGATATTATTCAAAAATTTCCGAACGGCGTCGATACGGTAATTGGTGCAAAAGGCGTATACCTTTCAGGTGGGGAACAACAGAGAATAGCGATTGCCCGCGCAATGCTCAAAAATGCGCCGATACTTGTTCTTGACGAAGCCACGGCCTTTGCGGATCCCGATAATGAGGTACTTGTCCAAAAAGCGTTTGCCGCAATGTCCAAAAATAAAACAGTTATTATGGTAGCGCACAGGTTAACTACTATTCAGCACGCCGATTGTATCTATGCGTTGAAAGACGGTGAAATTGAAGAAAGCGGAAATCATGCTGAACTTATACAAAATGGCGGCTTATACAGCAGAATGTGGAGCGAGTATCAAACTTCTGTTCATTGGAAAGTAGGTGTGTCAAATGATTAAATATATGCAGAGACGTTTTGCCCTGTCAGAACAGGGTGCGAAGGATTTAATAAAGGGCTGTATCGCGCAAGCTGTTCAGAATATTTCTTTTATGCTCCCTGTGGGATTGCTGTATTACTTTGTATGCGCTTTAATGGATGGCGGTGTAAACAGCTCGCAAACGGCATTTTATATAATAGGCTGTATCGTCTGCCTGCTGTTTACTTTTGCAGCAACTTGGTTTCAGTATAACGGAACATATCTTGCGACATATGTCGAAAGCGGTATCAGACGAATTTCGCTTGCTGAAAAACTGCGTAAAATACCGTTATCATATTTCGGAAAAAAAGATTTGGCCGATTTAACAAGTTCAATTATGAGTGACTGCGCCACCCTTGAAACGACATTTTCCCATTATGTGCCCGCGCTTATTGGCTCTGTTATTTCAACAATTTTAATTGCCATAGGTCTGTTTCAATTCGATTGGCGAATGGCTCTTGCGGCAGTATGGGTATTACCGATTGCGTTTACAATTGTAGCCTTTTCATCAAGAGTACAGAATTATTTTAACAGGAAACAACGAAAAGCAAGCGTTGAACTTGAAGAAGGTATTCAGGAATGCATTGAAACACTGCGTGATTTGAAATCAAACAATGCCGAAAACAAGTACCTCAAAGAATTGGATAAAAAAATTAGCACGGTGGAAAACCGAAAGATAAAATCAGAACTTGCAACCGCTGTGTTCGTTGTAAGCGCTAGTTTTATTTTAAAGCTCGGTATAGCAACTGTCGCACTTGTAGGTTCGGCATTGCTTATAAGCGGAACGCTTACGGTTCCTGCACTATTTATGTTTTTGCTTGTTGCGTCAAGATTGTATGAACCATTGGAGGGCGCGCTGCAAAACCTTGCGGCAGTTATTTCCACAAACACGAACATTGAACGTATGAATGAAATTCTCGACCATCCTATACAGACGGGTACAAATAAGATAAATAACAACGGATATGACATCGTTTTTGATAATATCGACTTTGCGTATAATACAGGCGAAACGGTGCTAAAAAATGTTTCGTTTACCGCAAAGCAGGGAGAAGTTACAGCGCTTGTAGGTCCTTCCGGCGGAGGTAAAACAACGGTATCAAGACTTGCGGCGAGATTTTGGGATATTAACAGAGGCAGAATTACTGTCGGCGGCTCTGATATTTCTAAAATCGATCCGGAAACATTACTGTCGATTTATTCCATTGTTTTCCAAGACGTTACTTTATTTAATAATACGATTATGGAAAATATTCGTATCGGTAAAAAAAGCGCAACGGATTCAGAGGTTCTTGCGGCGGCAAAACTTGCGAATTGTGACGAATTTGCAAATAAACTTCCTGATGGATATAACAGCATGATAGGTGAAAATGGCTGCGAGCTGTCCGGTGGTGAACGTCAGCGTATTTCAATTGCAAGGGCCTTCCTAAAAGACGCACCGATAATTCTGCTTGACGAGGCGACAGCGTCGCTCGATGTTGAAAACGAAACCGCTATTCAGCAAGCATTGTCGCGTTTGATTCAAAATAAAACTGTGCTGATTATCGCACACAGAATGCGCACGGTTAGCGGTGCGGATAAGGTTGTGGTGCTTGCAGACGGAATTGTAAAAGAACAGGGCGCACCTAATGAACTGATCAAACAAAACGGTATTTATAAACATATGGCAGAGCTGCAAACGCAAAGTCAGAATTGGACGCTGTAAAACAATACAATAATGAGGTAAAGAAATGACTTTGCATGATAGTGAATGGATATTATGCCCGAAATGCAAAAATGAAACCTTAATCAATGTAGAACAATTCCATATATCTGTTATGAAGGAGCCAGACGCAAAGACGCAGAGTGTATAACAAAACTGTAAGACGCAGAGCCGATAATTTGTAGAGAAATCTCAAATTGTCGGCTTATTCTTTTGCCCTGCTGCCATTCCCCTTCACCCAATATTGATTTTGAAACAATCAAAAAGGCGAACGCCGGTGATACCACAGCTATGCAAAAACTGTTAGCGCACTATAACGTATACATTATGTTTTTTTCAAAATATCATGGTGCTGTCAATTATGTTCACGCAGAGGAAATACGGGCAAAACTGATGAAAGCAGTATTGGAATTTAAGATTGACCGGTAACCCTGTAGAGAGTAGCCAAAACAATGGGGGTTGCTCTCTATGACATATAGAACGTCGTTTTTTATGTTGGTAAGGGTTTTATAGGGTTGGAATATAAACATATTACTGTGCGATTTTTGAGTCTTGAAAGCAGCATAAAATAAGGGGGCACATTGCTCTAAATTTCTACACAAGAGAAAAGAGATACAGACTTGTTTGGTAGTCAGTATCTCTTTCATTTTGTACCCTGTCAGTCGGCAAACGGTAATTATTTTTATACTTCCTTATTACCATTCACCTAAAAATAGCGGCGTTTTCGTTTTGTTATATGGTATAATAAAAAGAAAAAGAAAGGAAAAGACAATTATGTTTTTTATTTATACGACAAGTACTCTCGTTGAAGGATTGGTTTTCTCCATCGTATTTTGCCTGTTTTTCGCCATTTGTTTTTTGATTCTTCAGGCAACTCGTTTGGAGGAGTGTTTTAAAAAGGGAAAAATTTGGCAGATTCGAATGACTTATTTTATCATTTCGTTTGTTTTTTCCTTTTTACTCACATATGGGTTTCATTATTTATACGGTTTAATGGGAATTTAAAAAAAAATAATCTTTCGTGTATAACCCCATAAAAGTAGTCCATACTACTAGTGAGGTGAAAGAAATGAAAGACAAAATTAAAAGATTTTTGATAGACAAAAAGGAATTACTCGTCTTTATCGCAGTCGTTTTAGTTGTTTTTGCAACCGTTATTACCATTGCTTCGTTGGCGTTATCGGATGTTCCGGCAACTGGGGATGATCCTGTTGTCGATGAGCCGGGAACCGACGAACCGGGTGTGGATGAACCGGGCACCGATGAACCGGATCCGGTTGTAAAGAAATTCGCCCTTCCTTTAAGCGGTGAATACGAAGTGGTAAGAATTTTCTTTGATACCAATTTATCCGATGAAGAGTTGGTTTCGGCTATTATTACCAATGGAAGTTATATGGTCGAATCCAAAGGAATGAGTTATGCCAAAGCCGATAACAGCGTCTTTGATGTTTCTGCGGTTTACGATGGTGAAATCGTTTCGATTGATGAAGATGAATTAGATGGTACGACGGTAACGATCAAACATTCCGATTCGGTTATCAGTATCTATTCCTCGTTGTCGGATGTGTCTGTCAGTGTTGGTGATCAGGTAACTTGCGGTCAGACGTTTGCCAAAGCATCCACATCCATGTTGGACGTAGAAGCGGGCGTTCATGTGCATTTGGAAATCAAAGTCAATAATTCCTATGTGAATCCGGCCTCTGTATTCGGTAAAGAAATCACAGAAGTTGCAGCAATGAAGTAAGATGGAGCGAATGCTCCATTTTTGCATATTTACTTAAAAGGGCGCATACGTAATTACTAGGTGATTGTTGTGTCTGATAAAAATCAACGGGTAATTCAAATGGCTCAATTGATGTTGGAAGGAAAAAGAACGGTTCGGGAAGTTGCTAAGTTGATCGGTTACTGTAAGTCGACGGTTCATCACGATTTGACGACTAAATTGGAAGAACTGGATTTTGATTTGTATGTTCAAGTAAAAGAATTATTGGAATATCATAAAAAAATCCGCCATTTACGGGGCGGAGAAGCAACTAGGATGAAGTATCAATCCCAATCTCAGCGGTAGAAATTTGCGCATCGCTGATGGAAAGGGATCCCAATTGATACGTATAGGCATCTTTTTCGATATTGGCAAATAAATCGGGCTGACAATAAGCTTCCAAGACGACCTCGGTGGAAAAGGAAGCTTTTTTAATATGGATATACGTCATTTTTTTTAGCAGTGTGGGGTAGGCTTTATAAGAAAGACTCAGTTTGAAAGTCATTTGTTTTTGTAATTCATAGAAACGGACTTTTTTCAACACTTCCTGTGTTGCTTGAGTATAGGCTCTAACAAGACCGCCGGTACCGAGCAATGTTCCGCCGAAATACCTTGTGACGATGACTAAAATATTGGTTAATTCCTGATTCGTTAAAACATCTAAAATCGGCATTCCCGCTGTTTTAGCCGGTTCTTTATCGTCGCTCATTTTTTGGATGGTGGCATCTTCTTTTAATCGATACGCATAGCAGTGATGATTTGCATCGTAATATTTTTTTTTCGTTTGCGCAAGAAAAAAAGCCACATCCTCGACCGTATCGACTCGAAATGCTTCGGCAATGAAACGAGATTTTAAAATAATAAGCGTTGCCTCATATTGGCCCTTGATTACTTTCAACTGAATCACCTGTTTTGATTATACTAAATTTCAAATAAATTTACAAATTCAGTCCGATTTTATTTTAATAAAAGCCGATTTATGATATACTAATTTAAAAGACAACTATTAAAAACGGTAGGTAGTATGGATAAACTAAAGAAGGGTCTACGATTGATTGAACAATTGCATCAAGCCGGATACAGTGCTTATTTGGTAGGAGGGGCTGTCCGCGATTTTTTGTTAAACAAAGAAATCGAAGATGTCGATATCGCAACCGGTGCGAATCCCGACGAAATCAAACAGCAGTTTGAACAGGTGGATTTATCCTTTGCCCAATATGGGACGAGCCGGGTTTTCTTTTCGGAAGAATGGTTTGAAGTGACAACTTACCGAAAAGAAATCGTTTATTCGGATCATCGGCATCCTAAGGTTGTCCTTGCGAAGACGTTGGAAGAAGATTTAAAAAGACGGGATTTTACCATCAATGCGCTTGCTATGGCCGAAGAAGGTGTAATTATCGACCGATTCGGCGGACTTCAAGATTTAAAGGACAAACGCATCAAAACCATCGGATGTGCCGCACAACGTTTTGAAGAAGACGGGCTTCGTCTTTTACGGGCTGCCTATTTTGCTTCTAAATTGGACTTTCAATGGGATAAGGAAATTGAAAAAGCCATCCTCAAAAAAGATTTTCTTTTGTCGATACCAAAAGAATACATTAAAAAAATGCTTGAAAAAATACTTGAACAACCTTCTCGAATTGGGTTAAAATATGTAGTGGATTGCAACATGCTAAGAGGATTTCCGTTTTATGCGGTTGTGGCGGAAGAATGTTTTGATTACGAGTTGAAAAAAGAAGAAATGTATGCGTCTTTTTATGTCCGTCACGGATTTTTGCCTTGCGGCGAATGTCTTTCCAATCGGGAAATCAAAATCGCCAAAAAAGCGGCTATCTTAGTTCATGCCCGGTTTGATTCCGTTTCTTTATACCGCTCCACTTTCGATGAAATTGTTTTTGCGGCGAAGTTGATGCGCAAATCTGCCTCGGAGGTAGAAGAAATCGTAAAGCGGTATGATCGGTTGCCGATCCGCTCTTCTAAGGAAATCCGATTGGATATTCAAACGGTTGTTCCGAACAAACGGTCGTTTGTTCTTCATGCGGTAGAAGAAAAAATTTTGAAAAATCAATTGAACAATAACGAAAAAGAGATTGTTCATTATATCAAGGAGTGCCTGTTATGAAAAACAATTTATCAGCCTTTATCGATTCTTATGAAGATATCACGGTGCTTTTAGACCAAAAAGCCCGCTATAAAGGGAAAAGTTTTTATTTGTACGATAACGATCGGTTGCTGGAAGAACTTTCGATCAATTATCAGTCCGTCGATCGGAATTATATTAAATTCGGATTGAAATACAATACGCATTTGGATTTGACAAAAGAATATATTCTAATGGACGATTTGCATAATTCGGGATTGCTGTATACCGGAAGTATCGTGCGTACGTCGCAATTCGAATCGGAATATTACTATGACGGACCTTTGGGGATATCCTATCATCCTTGTTCGACCGTTTTTAGAATTTGGACGCCCGTTGCTCATCATGTTCGGTTGGAAATCCTCAATCAAGGACAGGTAACTTACCACGATTTGACTTACCGGGAAAAAGGGTTGTGGCAAGTGGAAGTGGCCGGCGATTTGGATAAAGCGGCTTATATCTACTGGGTTAAAGTTTTTGACCAGTTTGTTCGGGTACAAGATCCGTATGCCATCGCATCTTCTGCCAACGGGCAATATAATTACGTGGTCGATCCTGAAAAATTTTACCGGATGCAACATAAAAAACCATCTTTTTCCGGCAATTACACGGATGCGGTTGTTTATGAGGCCAGCGTTCGGGATTTGACTTGTCAAAGAACGGATGATAAGAAAGGAAGCTTTCAAGGCGTTTTTTCCAAAGACAATCCTTTTTTAGATGAAATACAGTCGCTTGGAATCACGCATTTACAACTAATGCCGGTTTTTGATTTCGGTGGTGTGGACGATTTAAGAAAAGATGATTTTTATAACTGGGGGTACAATCCGGAACAGTATTTTGTTCCGAGCGGTTGGTATGCCCAGATGCCGGATGATCCGTATGAACGCATCAATTCTTTATTGCAGTTGATCGATTCGGTTCATCAAAAGGGAATGCGCGTCATCATGGATGTGGTTTTTAATCATGTGTATGAAAAAGGAAAATTCCCGTTTGATCTATTGGTTCCCGGTTATTTTTATCGGGTGGATTTGTATGGGAATCCGACCAATACATCCGGTTGCGGAAACGACCTTGCAACAGAAAGCAGAATGTGTTCAAAGTATATCGTCGATAATTTGAAATTTTGGGCACAATTCTATCATATGTCCGGTTTCCGTTTCGATTTGATGGGATTACTGGATATTGAAACGCTCAATAAAGCGTATGAAGAATTGAAAAAAATAGAACCGCAGGTAATGGTATATGGAGAGGGTTGGAATATGCCCAACACCATACCGGATGCTTATCGACCGCATTATTACAATCATTACAAAATGCCTTCATACGGTTTTTTCAATGATAAATATCGGGATACCATTAAAGGAAGCCAGTGGATGAATATAAGTGGTTATGCCGGCGGCGGAAATGTTTCCAATTATGATTTATTTCATTTGCTGACGGGTAGTTGTTTGGATCATTTTCGTTTCGATTCTCCGCATCAAACGATCAATTATGTGGAATGTCATGACAATTATACGATGTTCGATTTTTTGAAATATCGGCTTCATTATCCTGAAAAAGAAAATATAGATGCCTGTCGTTTGGCTTTGCAAATGATTGTTGTTTCCCAAGGTGTGCCGTTTATCCATGCCGGAGAAGAATATTACCGTACGAAAAAAGGCGTTGAAAATTCGTATCATTCCCCAGATGAGATCAATTTGTTGGATCAAAAGCGCAAAGAAAAGTATTTGGAGGATCGAAAAGGGTTGAAAGATCTTTTGAGTATCCGCAAAGAATACCGCGAATTTCGTCTGACCAATGTATTTGAAATCGAAAAAAGAATTCATTTCATGCAAGAATTATCCAACGATCATGTATTTTGTTATTTGTTGGAAGGAATCGATTATACCCTGACGGTTTGCATCAAAAACACAACGGATCCGTTTTCGTTTTATTTACCGCAGGCTCAAATGATTTTCAACGGTCGCAGAAAGGTATCATGGCAAGAAGAATGTTACCATTTGGATCAAATCGGGGTGTATATTTTTAAGGAGTCAAAGGAATGGAAATTATAGGGAAAGTTTTGGGAATCAATACCTCAGACGGTCTTTTCAATATTTTAGTGGAAGATTCGGCGAAAAAACAATATAATATCAAATGGGAAAAAGAACCCTCGTTGGAAATCGGTTGCGTCTATTGTTTTGAGGTTGTTGTGTTTTCCAAAGAACGCTTAAGTTATCGGTTGATTGACATCAAAGAAATTTCTTGTTTTGACATGGAAAAAGAAGATGCGGTTTTAAGAACCTTTTTAAACGCCGCTCCGCTTTCCTTACAAGAATTGAAAAACGAGTTATACTGTAGGATCAACGCGATTCAAAGTCCGGTGATTGCAGCGATCACAAAAGGATTGATTACGCGCTATGAAAAAGCGTTCTTGCTTTATCCGGCGGCTTCTAGAATGCATCACAGTTACGTAGGGGGACTGGCTTATCACTGTCTTGGAATGTTGAAATTGGCGGATGCTTTCATCGCTAATTACGATTATTTGAACAAAGATTATTTGTATGCCGGCATTTTGTTGCACGATATCGGTAAAGTCGTGGAATTGAGCGGTCCGCAAAATACGAAATACACGTTGGAAGGCCAGTTGCTCGGTCATTTGGTGATCGGTGCCATGGCCATTCAAGAAGAAGCGATAAAATTGGGATTGGCCGATCATAAAGAAGTATTGATGTTAAAACATTTACTGATTTCTCATCACGGACAACCGCAGTACGGGGCAGCCAAAAAGCCCGCCACACCGGAGGCACTGGCGCTTTGGTACATGGATACCCTAGATTCTAAATTCCGGGTATTGGGAGAGGAATTGGAAAAAACCGAGGCTGGAACATATACCGATACCATCGGTGTTTTGGATAAAATGAAAATATATAAGGAGAAATAAGCATGATATTGAGCTGGACGGATAGTCCGTTTATAATCACTTTACTTACGGTTCTTTGTTTGTTGTTGCCGTTTTTGATTGCCGGTTTTCATTTTAAGCGGTACGGTATGATACAAGGAATCTTCAGTTTGATAACACTGCCGATGATCGTTTGCGGATTTTTGGAGTTGTTTTCGGTGTTGTTTGAAAAAAATCAGAATATGATGGAAATGATAATCCACTTAAACAGCGGCATCGGTGTTTATAAAAATTTGCAAGTCAGTTTGTTAAAAGAAACGAAAATCGATTGGCTTTATCAAAGCGGTTGGATTTATTTGCCGTATGCGCTTGTTTATGTCATCACGCACAGCATCAGCATCGGCATTCGCCATAAAAAGAAGAAAAGCGCCTAGACAAGGGCTTTTTTTTTTGTTATAATAGCGCTGTATAATAAAATGATGCCGAAAGCCGTAATACGGAATTTTAATGATCAGAGAGGGAAACAAATTGGTGCAAGTTTCCGATTAAAACCGTATGAATTCACTTTCGAAATGATGCTAATCCCATCCGTAACAGGCGTTAACGTTGAATGAGTGTCATTATCCGAAGATAATGGAACTAGGGTGGTACCGCGACTGATTTTCGTCCTTAGAGTTTTCTGAGGATTTTTTTTATGGGAGGAAACAATGGAACAGTACAATTTAGAAGAATTGATCGAGCAGGCAACGCAAGTTTTGAAGACGGTAAAGGATCTGCCTTCTTTGCAACAGGTTCGTGCCAACTATTTGGGAAAAAAAGGATTGATCGCTTCCATGATGGGAAATTTAAAAGCGATGACGATCGAACAAAAAAAAGAATGGGGAATGAAATCCAATCAAATCAAACAGGCTTTGGAAGCCTTGTTCGAGGAAAAAAGAAAGGCCATTGAAGAAGCCGACATTGCTTCTAAATTGGCGCTTGAAACCATTGATGTCACGTTGCCCGGATATCAAATGCACCTTGGAAGCATCCACCCGCTGCAGCAGACGATCATGGAGTTGGAAGATTTGTATATCGGAATGGGCTATACGATTGAAGAAGGGCCGGAAATCGAAACCGATGAGTATTGTTTTGAAAAACTCAATTTGCCGAAAGGACATCCGGCAAGAGATATGCAAGATACGTTTTACATTACACCGGAACTTCTTTTAAGAAGTCAAACTTCGCCGGTTCAGGTGCGGACGATGTTGAAAGAAAAGGGCAAACCGATTAAAATCATTTGTCCGGGTAAAGTGTATCGACGGGATGCCGATGATGCGACCCATTCGCATCAATTCATGCAATTGGAAGGGTTGGTGCTCGGACCGGATATTACGCTGGCGGATTTAAAGGGGGCATTGTTGGAAATGGTTCAGGCGATGTTCGGAAAAGAAAGGAAAATCCGTCTTCGTCCGTCGTTTTTCCCGTTTACGGAACCCTCGGTGGAAGTTGACGTGTCGTGCGGTCGGTGCGGCGGAGTCGGTTGTTCTATGTGCAAAAATACCGGCTGGATCGAAATTCTGGGTGCCGGTATGGTCAATAACCGCGTGTTGGAAATGTGTGGCTACGATCCGAAAGAAATTCAGGGATTTGCTTTTGGAATCGGTATTGAGCGGGTTACCATGCTGAAATATCATATTGACGATATCAGGAATTTTTATTTAAACGACGTACGGTTTTTGAATCAATTCAAGGAGGGAAAATAGTATGAAAGTTTCTAAGAATTGGTTGAAAGAATATTTGGATTTAGATGGAATCAGTGACGAGGCGTTATATGATGCCATCAGCATGCATGTATGCGAGATCGAATCGTATCACCCGCTTGTGGAAGCCACGGGGTTAACGGTCGGCTTGGTAAAAGAATGTATCTTTCATCCGAACAGCGATCATTTGCATATTTGTCAGGTTGAAGTGGCTCCGAATACGATCAAACAGATCGTTTGCGGCGCGCCGAATGTAGCGGCCGGTCAAAAAGTAATCGTGGCCAACGTGGGCGCGGTTTTGCCGGGGGATTTTAAAATCAAAGCCTCCAAAATCAGGGGAGTCGAATCGCTTGGTATGCTTTGCTCGCTTCAAGAACTCGGTATTGAAGAAAAATACATTGAAGAAGAATTTAAAAACGGAATCTACCTGTTGTGTGAAGATGCCGTTATCGGATCTGATCCGCTTTCTTATTTGGGATTAGCCGATACGGTGATTGATTTGGATGTCACGTCCAATCGTTCGGATTTGTTGTCGATCGAAGGGGTAGCCTATGATTTGGGTGCCGCTTTGGGAAAATCGGTTCAAATCAAAACACCGCAGGTGGATGAGGTTGAAAAAAAGGCCACGTTAAAGATAGAAATTCAAACGGAAAATTGTTTAAAATATACGGCTCGTGTTATTGAGGATGTCGTGATTGCCCCTTCTCCGAAATGGATGCAAGGACGGTTGATCGCTTGCGGCATTCGCCCGATCAACAATGTGGTCGATATTACCAACTACGTTTTGCTGGAAATGGGTCAACCGCTTCATGCTTTCGATCGGGATCGTTTGGGGGACCACATTATTGTCCGCAATGCGAAAGAACAAGAAGAATTGGTTACACTGGACGGTATCAAACGGATCTTGAAACCGACCGATATCGTTATTGCCAACGAACAAGCGGCTTTGTGCTTGGGTGGCGTTATGGGCGGTCTTACTTCGGAAGTGGAAGCAACAACGAAAAATATCGTGTTGGAAGCCGCTTATTTTGATCCGCTTTCGGTTCGCAAGACTTCTTCGAGATTGGGGTTGAAAAGCGAATCATCCGTCCGTTTCGAGCGAAAAATCGATTATCAACGCGTGGAACGGGCACTGGATTATGCTGCTTCGTTGATGGGCAAGTATGCAGGGGGACATGTTTTAACCGGAGTTGCTTCTTGCATCCACCAAGTTATTGCACCGAAGTATGTTTTTATTACTCAAGATAAAATCAATCGTGTTTTGGGAACGGATTTGGATTCATCGGCGATCGAACGGATTTTTGATCGCTTGGCCTATTCTTACGAAAAAAAAGACAACGGCTATCGAATCGAACTTCCTCATCGCCGCATGGATTTGGAAGAAAACGATCAGGATATCATCGAAGATGTGGCCCGCATGAACGGATACGATGCCATTCCGACAACCCTTGCCAAGACAAGTTCAAAAGGGGCTTTGACGGAAAAACAGCAAAAACTGCGTTTGATTCGGCGTCAGTTGGCGATGATGGGCATGAACGAAGTTACGACGTATTCGTTGGTTTCCAAGAAGTCTTTGAATGATTACATCGACCAACCGCAGCCGGAAATCGAGGTGTTGATGCCGCTGACAGAAGAACGTTGTGTCCTTAGACAAAGTCTGTTAAATGGCGTTGTAGAGGCCGTATCCTACAATTTAGCGCGCAAAAACGCCGATTTGGCTTTCTTTGAAATCGGAAATATTTATACCAAAGAAAAAGAAGAACTGCATTTGGCGGGCGCTATCACGGGTTTGTGGCAATCGCTTTTATGGCGTGGTGAAAAGCAAAGAGCCGATTTTTACACGTTAAAAGGTATTTTGGAGGTTTTATTTGCCAAACTCAATGAGGAAGTTACTTACCGTCCGGATCAAAGCATTTCCTGTTTTCATCCGGGTCGCTGTGCGGCTATTTACTGGCACGATCAAAAAATCGGCGTGTTGGGGGCCCTTCATCCGCGTTTTGCCAAAGAAAAAGACATTTCGGATACGATTGTTTTCGAAATCAATTTGGATGCGATTCTTCATCACCGGTCTTCTTTTAAATACCAACCGCTCAACAAATATCCGACGGTCAGCCGTGATTTGGCTATTGTCGTCGATAAAACTGTTTTGGCATCCGACCTGTTGATGACGATCCGCAAGACCGTTCGTAAGAATTTGGTCGATCTTAAAATTTTCGATTTATATACAGGCGAAAAGATCGCATCCGATAAAAAATCATTGGCACTTACCTTGACGTTCGAAGATGTTCATAAAACGTTGACTTCCGGTGACGTGGATCAAATGATTCAATCGATTTTAGAGCAACTGCAACGTCATTATGATGCTCGCCTAAGAGATTGAAAATCGCTCGGAGGGACGATCTTGGAACATATTTTGGATTTTACCAATGAAGCTTTAAAAAACTTTTTAACGGAAAAAGGGCAAAAAGCCTTTCGGGCCAATCAGCTTTTCGAATGGCTGTATCGCCGGCAGATTTCTTCTTTTGATGAAATCGACAACATGAAAAAAGAGTTCATCGCAGATTTGAAACAATGGTTTCAAATCGACCGATTGACGGTCAAAACCATTCAAACCAGTCAAGACGGAACAAAGAAATTTTTATTTGAATTAACCGACGGCAATCTGATTGAAACGGTTTTAATGCATCATGACTACGGCAATAGTGTTTGCATAACCTCACAAGTCGGCTGTAATATGGGCTGCGCCTTTTGTGCTTCGGGGATGAAGAAGAAAAAACGCAACTTGGAAGCATATGAAATGGTTTTGCAAGTATTGAGTGTTTCCATGTTGGAAACAAAGCGTATTTCCCATGTTGTGGTTATGGGCATCGGCGAACCGTTTGACAATTACGACAACGTGTTGAAATTTTTTAAGATCATCAATCATCCGCTTGGGCTTGAGATCGGCGCTCGCCATATCACCGTTTCCACCTGCGGGCTCGTTGAGCGGATTTACGAATACGCCTCGTTTGATTTGCAAGTTAATTTGGCAATCAGTTTGCATGCTCCAAACGATACATTAAGAAATCAATTGATGCCCATCAATCGGGCTTATCCGTTAAATGCGTTATTTGCGGCGATTGGCTATTATATCGAAAAAAGCAATCGGCGTGTCACCTTAGAATATATTTTATTAAAAGATGTGAATGATTCGCTTGCTTGTGCCGATGAACTGGCCGATTTGGTTTCCGGTTTCAACGTGTACATTAATTTAATCCCGTATAACGAAGTCAAGGAAAAACCGTTTTTACGTTCAACGCCGAAGCGGATGCATGATTTTTTCGATCGCTTGAAAAAGCGCGGTTTGAATGTTACGCTGCGGAAAGAACAGGGTTTCGATATTGATGCGGCTTGCGGGCAACTTCGCAGCAAACATTTGGAATAAAATCTTCATGATTGAATTTTCCGTTTTCATTTTGATATTTTCTGTGGTTTCATCTCATAATAACAATGGTGATGCAGATGAAATGGGTATCAAAACTGTGGATCGGGAGTTCAATCATTTTCTTTTTATGGATCTTCTTTTTGTTTTTCTATCCAAAATTGGTTTATTCGAAGACGGTAAAAGTCCCCGATTTGGTCGGTTTGAGTGAAGAAGAGGCCGCAACGGTTTTAAACCAAGAGGGAATTTTATTTCAAATTACGTATTTGGAACATGGTGAAGAAGAAGTTTTAAGAACTGTTCCGTCATCCGGTGTTTCGATCAAAAAAGGCTATGTTGTTTCCGTTTACATCGGGAAAATATTTCCTAAAGCCTACCACAGTTTGTTAGGACAGAAATTAGAAGATGTAACCGAAGAATTGGAACAACTGCAAGACGAATATGGCATTCGTGTCGAAATCGAATATAAGCCGACCAACAACATGATAACGGGTGTAATCATGGAAGAATCGCTTCAAGACGGAAGTGTTTTGAAAAAAGGGGATGTCCTGAGGCTTTCGGTTGCCCAAAACGATGCTTATTTTCTGATGCCGAATTTAGTTGGGATGAATGTCTATGATGCCATTGCTTTAATGGAGGAATATCGAATCAAAGTCAAAGTCAATTATTATGTCGCTCCGGTCGAAACCGATACGATTTTGTTTCAGTCTATTGTCGAAAAAACCGTTATTTTGAAAGGAAATCCGTACGAATTGACACTTTATGTATCCAAAGGATTCAGTGTTCCGATGGTTTCAAATCCTTATGAATTGGAAGAATTGTTGGTTTATCTTGGATTTGATACGAGTCTTGTCTTCATCGATTCCAACGGTGAAAAAGATAAATTGGTTGCGTTTGAGATCAAAAAGGTATATGATAATAATAAGTTAACGTATATTTTATGGGTATCTCAATAAGGAGGTTGTATGCAAAAAGGGAGGATCATCAATTCAAACGGCGGATTATATCAAGTATTGACAACAGAAGGAGATGTGTTGTCGGTCAAAGCCAGAGGAAAACTACGTCTTTCAAAAAAACAATCGGCTTTGAAAGTGGGTGATTGGGTTTTGACGGATTCAGATTGGATCGATACGGTATTGCCGCGTCAAAATGAGTTGGTTCGTCCGGATATCGCCAATGTGGATCAAATCCTATTGGTCTTTGCCGCTAAAGAGCCGTCGTTTTCTTTTTATTTATTGGATTTATTTCTTGTCAATGTCGTTTTTAAAAAAATCGACCCGTTGATTGTCGTTACCAAAACCGATCTGTTAACCGAACAGGAACGAACGTTCTTCCAACAACAACTTTCCTATTATGAAACTTTGGGGTATCCGGTTCGATATGTCGACAGCCTTAAGAAAAAAGGAATTGATGCCGTCGAACGGTTGCTGGAAAATAAGGTGACGGTTTTTACCGGTCAAACCGGGGCCGGTAAATCGACGTTGATCAATGCGATTTTCCCCCATTTTTCTTTGGAAACGCAAGAAATTTCCAAAGCTTTGGGGCGCGGAAAACATACAACCAGACAAACGACGTTGTATCCTTATCACACGGGGTTGATTGGCGATACACCGGGATTTTCCAAATTGGAATTGCAACCGACGGAAAAAAGACAGTTGGCGGATTGTTTTGTGGAATTTAAAAATTATACTTGTCGATTTAAAGATTGTCTGCATCAAACCAATGCCAAAGGCTGTGGAGTCAGACAAGCCGTATCCGAAGGAAAGATTTTAAAATCCCGTTACGATCATTATTTGAAAATGCTGGAGGAACAATAAATGAAAATATCGTTGTCTATTTTAACGGTCGATTTTTTTAATATCGAAAAAGCTTTGGAAGAACTCGTCTTAAAAACGGATTATTTGCATATGGATGTGATGGACGGGTGTTTTGTGCCCAATTTATCGTTTGGTCCTCAAGTTGTATCGTCTTTAAACCGGCATCTTTGTCTGCCGCTTGATACGCATTTGATGGTTACTCATCCGAAATCTTATGTTGAGGCTTTCGCCAAAGCCGGCAGCCGGTATATCACTTTTCATGTCGAGTCGGAAGATGATGTTTTATCGACCATCGATGAAATCCGTCGGTTTGGGGCTTTACCGGGAATCGCTTTAAAGCCGAAAACGGAAATTCAAACGATTTTACCTTATTTACCGTTGGTGGATATGGTTTTGATTATGTCGGTGGAACCCGGTTTCGGAGGGCAGTCGTTTCAACGGTCAGCCGTTTACAAAGCTAAACAACTGTTTGAGTTGAAAAAAGAAAAAAACTATTCGTATCTAATCAATATCGATGGTGGGATTAACGATCAAACACTTCCTTTGGTTTCTTCCTATGTGGATTTGGCGGTCAGCGGCTCGTATGTTTTAAACAGTTCTGATCCGCTGGAAAATCTTTTGAAATTAAAGTCTATTGATTGAAGGTTTTTCATACACTATACTAAGGTGATGAAGATTAAAATACTAGTGATAACACTTCCTGATTGCATTGTGCGCTTTCTTTCTTTTTTTAAAGGAAAAGGGAAAAAAGCAAAATAGAAATTATGATTGCCATAATTTCTATTTTTTTTATTCAAAAGACTTGACAGTTGAATAGTTGTTCAACTATAATAAAGACAGTTGAATAACTATTCAACTATAAAGGGGGCCTGAAAATGTTTGAAGAATGTGAAGTAACATTGGTTCACAAAGAAATAGTCAAAGAAGTAAAAAAATCAATGCCCAAAGAAGATGACTTGTGCGCAATCGCCGAATTGTTTAAAGTTTTTGGCGACAGTACACGAACCCATATCCTTTCGGCTTTATTCGAACATGAATTGTGTGTCTGCGATATTTGTAAAGTCGTCCATATGACCAAATCGGCGGTTTCTCATCAGTTAAGAACGTTGCGGGAAGCCAATTTGATCAAATCGCGAAGAAGCGGTAAGGAAGTTTTTTATTCGCTTTCAGACGATCATGTGGTATTGATTTATCAGAAAGCCTTAGAGCATGTACAAGAGGAAAGAGAGGAAAATAAACATGAGAAAAATTGCTAAAATCACTGGATTGGATTGTGCGAACTGTGCTGCGAAATTAGAAGCGGCACTTGCTAAGATCAAAGGAGTTCAATCGGTATCGCTGAATTTTATGGCGCAACGCGTTACATTTGAATTGGATGACGCTTTGGTTTTGGAAACGATTGATCAAATTAAGAAAATAACGAAGAAAATGGAACCGGACTGCGATTATAAGGGGATTTAAAGATGAGCAAAGAGAAATGGAATCTAATCCGAATCATCGTTTCGGCGGTCGTTTTTATTCCTTGTTTCATTTTGCATATGTTGGTTGAGATGCCTCCTTATGTTTTGCTTTCGATTACACTGATTGTGTATGCTTTGATCGGTTATGATATCGTCTATAAGTCGGTACGCAATATTTTTCATATTCGTTTTTTGGATGAGAATTTTTTAATGGTGATCGCCACAGTCGGTGCTTTTATCATTGGGGAATATTTAGAAGCCGTTGCGGTTATGATTTTTTATCAAATCGGGGAATTGTTCCAAAGTTATGCCGTCGGAAAATCCAGAAAGTCCATCGCCGCTTTGATGGATATTCGTCCGGAAAAAGCGACGATTTTAGTGGATGGAAAAGAAAAAACAGTCGATCCCGAAGAAGTGTTGGAAGGCGATATTTTGCTTATCAAAGTCGGTGAAAAAGTCCCGGTTGACGGAATTGTTTTAAAAGGCAAATCCAGTTTGGATACAAAAGCGTTGACCGGAGAATCGGTGCCGATGGATGTGGCACCGCAAGATGAGGTGTTGAGCGGAAGCATTAATTTAAGTGGTGTTTTGACCATTCGGGCAACGAAAATGTATTTTGATTCTACCGTTTCCAAAATTTTGGATTTGGTGGAAAATGCGGCCGGAAAAAAAGCCCAATCGGAAGCATTTATCACGAAATTTGCCAAATATTATACACCGCTTGTTGTTTTGGCCGCGGTTTTACTTGGGGTGATTCCGCCCTTACTGGACGGCCAATGGGAACAATGGGTGTTCCGTGCCTTGACGTTCTTGGTTGTCAGTTGTCCTTGTGCGCTGGTTATCAGTGTACCGCTTTCTTTTTTCTGTGGCATCGGCGGCAGTTCCAAAGATGGGATTTTAGTAAAAGGCGGCAGTTATTTGGAGTTGATGGACAAAGCTAATGTTTTTGTTTTCGATAAAACCGGAACATTGACGAAAGGTGTTTTTGAAGTAGTGGACGTTAAAAGCGATCTTCCTAATGACGAAGTCTTGAAAATTGCGGCGATTGCCGAAAAAAACTCCAATCACCCGATCGCCAAGAGTATTTTGGCCAAAGTCGATTCGGTTGAAGAAGGATACGAAACCGAAGAAATCGCCGGATATGGTATGGTAGCCAGAAAAGAAGATGTGATTTTGGTCGGAAATGCCAAATTGATGGAACGCTTTGATATTCCGTATGTTGAAAACGATGCAATCGGCAGTGTGGTTTATGTGGCAAAAAATCAACGGTTTATCGGCAGCATCGTCATTTCGGATACCGTTAAAGAAGATGCTTTCGAAACGATGGAGTATCTTCATAAAAATCATCTTAAAACGATCATGTTGACCGGTGATAATGAAAAAGTCGCTATTCATGTTGCCGAAACGTTAAAGATTCAAGAAGTTCATGCCAATCTTTTACCGCAAAATAAAGTTGCGTTGGTAGAGCAAATTTTAGCATCGAAAGATAAAAAAGATGTCGTTGCGTTTGTGGGCGACGGAATCAACGACGCACCGGTTTTAATGCGGGCCGACATCGGGATTTCAATGGGTGGTATCGGCAGTGACAGTGCGATTGAGGCGTCGGATCTTGTTTTGATGTACGATGATTTAACCGGAATCATCAAAGCCAAAAAAATGGCGCATAAAACGGTTACGATCGTATGGGAAAATATTTTGTTTGCTTTAATAGTCAAATTTTCGGTATTGATTTTAAGCGCATGCGGTTTTGCCAATATGTGGTTGGCCATTTTAGCAGATGTCGGTGTTGCTGTACTGGCGATTTTAAATGCAATGCGTTGTGCTAAAACAAAACAATAAAAAAATAGTAGAACAGCTTATGTAGGGCGAGACATACTCCCGCCGACAACAAACAAAAGTTGTTGGGCTTCTGTGCGTGTTTTGTCTTAATTATCATTGGAAAATCTGACGCTCTGGTGCCCACATTTCGCGCGGACATATAAAAACAGATAAGAAGTTATAAAGGAATATGGTAAACCAAACCGTAGAACATCAAGTTTTATCCGCCGGTTTTGTCTATGATAGAACGACGTTTTAAGGGGTAGCAATAGTAAACTTTGACCAAGGCTTTATAAACCTCTACTGCGTAACTTTCGTCCCCAACTATGGAGAGATGGCGAAAGCACTCGTTGCTCTAGCCATCTTGATTACCGAACAAGTAAAGGGCAGGCGGAGTCAGTGGCGGGCGTTTTACCATTGACGGGGACGACTGACTATGCTACCCTCTGCGGGTTATGTACTTATTTTGCGAAGTTTATGAAGTCCTCTTGATACATTTCATAATCAATAGATGACTGCAATTCCCCAAGCTGATTTTTCCATGAGTTTTCCAAAACTCGTAGTTTTCTGAAGCCGAGTTTTTCGTAAACATATTGTGCTCTTTTATTGTTGACATTCGTGTCAAGAATGATTCGTTTACATCCCATATCAGAAAATAGTGATGATATAAGCATACTAAGCAGCACTTTCCCTAATCCCTTATCGTGCAGCGAAAAGTCACAAATATTTATTCCTATTGCAGCCGTGGCTTCACTCTTGATGCGATAATTCATTTCGCCTACAGAAATGTGGTCAACCTCAATAATTAAGCGCCTATAAGAGTTATCGCTATCATTTTTAAGACTATCGGCAATATCTTTCGCCGTTTGACCAATACCATTGGGAAAACCTGCATGTGCCATTATGGTACCGTCATTCCACCATGTCGCTAATTGCTCAGCATCATCAACATTTGCATTTCTAATTGTTAGATTTTGAAATTTTAATAACATAAAGTCCTCCATTTTTCGGGATGGTTAAAATATAGTCACCATCCTCGTTTTGTTCAAGATATCCATAACTGCACTTTTCATACCATATCCCCCTTTCGATTTTATATTACTTTATCTTAACATAGTCCCTGCTAGTTTTCAATCTCGTTTGAGGAGTATTTTCGGATAGCCATTTATATAAAACACAGAGGGTTTGGAATTCTTCCCGGCAAGTCATTTTTTGGAAGAGGGGATCCTCTTGCTATGTTTGTTCTTCCAAAGGTTACGCTAAAAAGGCAGGAGAGGAATAAAACAAAAATGATAATTTGAGAAAGGATTTGAAAACTCGTGGTGCCCAAATGGTGCCCGACTTTCCAAAATCACACTGTAAAAAGTTATAAAAAGAAATAAAGTGATATGTAGAAAAGCCTTATTTTAAGCTGCTTGCAGAGGATTATCATAAGGGCTTATAAGGATATATAAGCTAAATTCCGTCTGTCAAATCAATAAAAAAATATCGTTTCAACTGCCGATTGAATGTTTGTTCATCGGCGGTTTTTTTGCTGAAATTAAAAACAGAGAAAAAACATTTTTGGATCTTTTTTCATCTATATGGAAAGAGATAGGGGAATTATTTGATCGATTGAGTAAAAAAAAGCACTGCCGAGGGGGCGGTGCTTTTTGTTTTTGGCAATAAAAAAATTGGCTTTCGCCAATTCATTTATTCATTCAATCAATCATAAGAGATCAAAATTAAGCTCTTTCAATTTTACCGCTTTTTAAAGCTCTGGCGGAAATTTTGACTTTCTTAACGTTTCCTGCTTCATCTTTGATCCGAACCGTTTGAAGATTGACTTTCCATGTACGACGTGTCGCATTTAAAGCATGGGATCTTTTATTACCGGTTACTGTTGTCTTGCCGGTCACATAACATTTAGCCATCGTTTACCTCCTTATGACGATAAATTATTTTCATCAAGCCTAAATATTATAACTTAATTTTTAACTGTTTGCAAGTTTTTTTCTTGGTTTTTTTCAAAAAAATGCTTTTTAAATAGAATTTTAAAGAATTAAAATTTGACATTTCTTATAAATATTGCTATAGTATTAAAGGCACAGACCGCAAAATAGCAAAATATATTTTACATTTTGCTTATAAAGTGCTATAATGTTAAATGAATATAACATTTAGATGATTCTTAGGGGATGATGTTTCGGTTTATTTTGATCAATGATAATGATTTTGAACGAATGATTTTGGTAACTTTTGTAGTTTTTAAAACTACGTAACGATATAATTCTATTTTAATAATTTTAGGAGGATTGCAATGGCTGTCAGTAGTATCAGTGTCGTTCTTTTTAAGAAAATGATCATGAACGGCGCAATTAATTTGAAAAACAACCACAAAAAAGTGGATGAATTAAATGTCTTTCCCGTACCGGATGGGGATACGGGTACCAATATGCAAATGACGATTATGTCGGGGGTTCGGGAAATGAGTTCCTGTGAATCCAGTTCCATTATCGAAGTCGGAAAGGTGTTATCCAGAGGTGCTTTGATGGGAGCAAGAGGCAATTCCGGAGTTATTTTATCGCAATTTTTTCGCGGTATTTATGTCGGAATGCAAAATTTGTCGCATAATGAATTGACGATAGAAGATTTTATGAATTGTTTGGAATCCGGTTATAAAGTGGCTTATAAAGCCGTTATGGAACCGGTTGAAGGAACGATTTTAACGGTGGTAAGAGAAGCTGCCGAACATACGAAAGAAAAACTATCTTCTTTTAAAACGATTAATGCGTTGTTGAAATATTACTATACGTCTGCGGAAAAATCGTTACAGAATACACCGAATCTACTGCCGGTTTTAAAAGAAGCGGGTGTTGTGGACAGCGGTGGTGCCGGTTTTGTCGAAATTTTAAAAGGGATGATCATGGCTTTGGATGGCAAAATGCTGGAAGCCAAGGAAGATTCCGTTAAAGAAAGCAAGTCGGCTGCCGAAAATCTGGATGTCGAAATTAAATTCGGATATTGTACGGAATTTATTTTGGATTTGAAAGATCCCGCGAATTTCGATGAGAGCGTTTTGAAATCGGTTTTATCTTATTTGGGAGACTCTTTGGTCGTTGTAAAAGATGATAATTTGTGTAAAGTTCATGTCCATACCAATCATCCAGGACGAGCTTTGGAAGCGGCTCAGCGGCACGGAGAATTTGTGACGCTTAAAATCGAAAATATGCGCCTGCAACATTCCCAGTTACAATCCGGGGCACAACAAAGTACCCCTGCCAAACGGAAACATTTCGCTTTGGTTGCGGTATGTTTCGGAGAAGGAATCAGTTCGACGTTTAAAGATTTAGGTGTGGATTACATCATCGAAGGCGGACAAACCATGAATCCGTCAACGGAGGCTTTTGTAGAGACCATGAAACAGGTTTGTGCCGATAACATCATCGTTATTCCGAATAACGGAAATGTTGTGATGGCGGCCAAGCAAGCGGCTGAATTGGTTCAGGATGCAAACGTTGCGGTATTGAAAGCCAAAACGATCGCGCAAGGGTATGCTTCTTTAATGGTTTTTGATCCGGAAGCCGATATGCAAACGAATTTAGAAGCGATGGAAGAAGCCGTTGATCATGTCAAGACCGGAGAATTGACGTATTCGATTCGTGATACGGAAATCGGCGGTATCAAAATTTCAGAAGGTGATTTCATGGGAATTGCCAACGGTGAGATCATCGTATCGACCAAAGAAAAGAAAGATGCTTTGGTTGCGCTGCTTCACCAGTGCATTGATGAAAACAGCCAAATCGTTACGTTCTTCTGCGGAAAAGATATTGCAGCAGAGGAAATGGCTGTTTTAGAAGATTTGTGTAAAGCGGTCAATGAAGAGGTTGAAGTGGAAATTATTGAGGGAAAACAAGACATTTATTCTTATATTATTGCGGTAGAATAAATTTTTTAAAAAAAAGTGGCTGGAGCGATCCAACCACTTTTTTGATAGGGATGGGACGATGAAATTAGAAGAATTAAGTAAAATCGGTATAAAAACCATGCAACGTTTAAATACGTACGGCATCTATACACCGGAAGACCTTTTGCGTTATTTTCCGAAAAAGTACACGTTATATGAATGTTCTACAGAACATCTGTTGGAAGGCGATTTCGTTTGTTTTAAAGCCCGCATCGCCTCAAGACCGGCTTTTATCAAATACCGTCGGAATGTCAATGCGGTCGTTTTTTACATTTGGCTCTACAGTCAAAAAATCAAATGCATCACCTTTAGCGGCGATTATTTAAGATTCAAACTGAATAAAGATGCGGATGTGATTTTATACGGCCGGTTCAAAGCCGAAAATAAAGAATTTGTCATTCAAAATATTTTCTTCGATGATTTTATCTGTCGAATCGATACCGATTACGGTTTAAAAGATTTGAATTCGAAAATAATTCGACAGGCCGTTTCTTCGGCGCTTCAAGCCGGTGTGGAAATCGATGAAACCCTTCCCGAAACATTAATTGCCAAATATCGGCTGTTACCGATGGATCAACTCCTTCGAAAAGCCCATTTGCCGGAAAGTCGGGAAGACTGTATAGAAGTTTTAAGGCGTCGAAAATACGAAGATTTTTTTTGGTACGCCTGTCAGTTAGAAGCGTTGCGGTTTATGCGCAAAGATACGGAAAAACCGCCAAAAAAATGGGATCGGGATCTCGTAAACCAACAGATTAAATGCCTGCCGTATGAGCTTACTTCGGATCAAATGACGGCTTTGAATACTATTTTGAGTGAACTGGATTCTTCGAGGGTGATGAACCGTCTGTTACAAGGAGATGTCGGTTGCGGGAAAAGTATCGTGGCTTTTTTAAGTGCGATTGCTGCCATCAGTGCCGGCTATCAAGTGGCCATTATGGCGCCGACCGAAATTTTAGCCACACAACATTACGATACGTTTTGTCGGTTGTTTGGTCATTTGCATTTGAAAACGGCATTCATCAGTTCAACAATCAAACAAAAAGATAAAGAAGATGTGTTGTATCGACTGATGCATCATCGGATCGATTTGTTGATCGGAACCCATGCGTTGATTCAAAGTTCGGTTGTATTTTCCAAATTGGGACTGGTTATTATTGATGAAGAACATCGTTTCGGCGTGTTGCAGCGGAAAAAATTGATCGAAAAATTCAAGTATGTCGATGCACTTTATATGACGGCTACCCCGATCCCGAGAACATTGGGGTTGACGACGTTCGGCGATTTGGATCTTTCATCCATTCATACGCTTCCTCAGCACCGCAAACAAGTAATTACCGAACTTTTATTGGAAGAGCAATTGCCTTTGTTGAAAGAAATTTTGAAGAAACATTTGGCAAACGGGGAACAGATTTTCATCGTTGTTCCGTTGATTCACGAAAGTTCCGCTTTGGACGGAATGGATGTAAAGCAGGCTTACGATCTTTTTGAAGAAATGCTTTTTCCATATCGTTTGGCATGTTTGCACGGCAAAATGAAAGCGGCTGAAAAAAGACAGTTGATGATGGATTTTAAAAATCATCGTTACGATGGTTTGGTTGCCACAACGGTTATTGAAGTGGGAATCGATGTGGCCGATGCGACGGTTATGCTGGTGTTGAATGCCGAACGGTACGGTCTTTCGCAAATTCATCAGTTAAGAGGACGAGTCGGAAGAGGACAGAAACAATCCTACTGTTATTTGGTCAGTTCGAAAAAAGACATCGTTCGCTTGCAGGTATTGTGTCAAACATCCGACGGTTTTGAACTGGCGGAACAAGATTTAAAACTGCGAGGGCCAGGTGATTATTTGGGAGAAGAACAAAGCGGATTTTTATTGAATTTTTCATCGGAAGGAAAAGATGCCGTTATTTTTAAATACGCTCAAAAAGACAGTCGGAAATGTTTGGAAGATTATTTAAACGGCACTCTTCAAAATCATAAAATAGCCGAGATTGTCAGAAATGGTAAAATAAAAAAATAAACTAGTTTTTACCGATTTAAAGTGATACAATAAAAACAAGAGAATGTTGAATAAGGAGCAAAGAATATGATTAGAATCGCAATTGATGCAAACGGAGGAGATTACGGCTTGGAAACCACCGTTCCGGCGGCGATGATGGCTGTTGCAAAATTTCCTACGTTGGAAATTATTTTATACGGTGATGAAGAAAAAATTCAGCCTCTGTTGACGAATTCGACTCGAATTCAGGTTGTAAATACAAAAGAAACACTGTCGATGGGCGAAAAAGATCCTGTTAGAGCCATCCGCAATCAGCGGAATGCATCGCTTTGTCTAGCGATGAAAGCCTGCAAAGAGGGTTATGCCGATGCTTGTGTGACCAGCGGTCCGACTCAATGCGTGGTTGTCGGGGGTCATTTGTTGGTTCGAAGAATTCCGCAAATGGAACGGGTGGCATTATGTCCTTTTTTACCGAATTTAGACGGACATCCCCGTCTGTTACTGGATGTGGGAGCCAATGTGGAATTGCGTCCGGAACATATCGGCCATTTGGCTTTATTTGCGACGATTGTTTCCAAATCACTGCTGAAGGTGAAAAATCCGAAAGTCGGTCTTTTAAATATCGGCTCCGAACCGGGAAAGGGTCGGGAAATCGATAAAGAAACCTATAACTATTTGAAAAATCTTCCCAATATTGATTTTTACGGCAATGTCGAACCGACGGAAATGGTGGATTGTCCGACCGATATTGTTGTGACAGATGGTTTCACGGGAAATATTTGTATGAAATCCATCGAAGGAACGGCAAAAACACTATCGGTGATGCTGAAAGAAGAAATTAAATCGTCTTTGTCGGGCAAGATCGGTTATTTATTCATGCGGAAAAATCTGCAACGATTCAAAAAACGTATGAGCAATAAAGAAGTCGGTGGGGCTATGTTGTTCGGTTTACAGAAAGTCGTTGTCAAAGCCCACGGCAATTCCGATCCGATTGCCTACTTTAATGCGATTCGTTTGGCCAAAGAGATGGTTGAGGCCGATATTATCGAACAAGTCGTAGCGGCGTTGCCGAAGGAGCACACAGATGAGGCCGCTCAATAAACTAGAAGAAAAAATCGGATACTCGTTTATCCGAAAAGAATTGCTGCTATTATCTTTGACGCACTCCTCTTATGCCAATGAGCACGGAACCGAATGCAACGAACGGTTGGAATATTTGGGGGATGCCGTTTTGGAATTGGCTATGTCGCGTTATTTGTATGATAAATTGCATTTGGACGAAGGTGTGTTATCGAAAACAAGAGCGAAAGCCGTCTGTGAAGAAGCTTTGAACGTTTATGCCGATAAAATCGATCTTTCGGCGTATTTACTGCTTGGAAACGGAGAGGAACACAGTGGCGGAAGACAACGTCCGGCTATTATTGCCGATGCGTTTGAAGCCGTGTTGGGGGCTGTGTTTTTGGATTCCGATTTTGAAACGGTGTATCGTGTGATCGGAAAAATTGTTTTTCCTTACTACGATTTGGTCATGGAATTCAAAGATTACAAGTCAATTTTTCAGGAAAAGGTGCAAGCCGATAAAAGAACGTTGCATTATGAAATCGTCAAAGACGAAGGACCGGCGAACGATAAGTATTATGAAGCCGTTGTCTATATGGATGAGATTTTAATGGGAAGAGGATGCGGAAAAACCAAAAAAGAAGCCGAGCAAAATGCCGCTAAACAGGCATTGATGAAAGAAGCGAAGTAAGCACGCCGAATTCAACTGTTTCATATAGTATAACAGGTGATGAACAATGCGGATGGTCATTTTGGGTATTTGCGGAAGAATGGGCGAACAATTATACACGTACTTTAAAGAACGGTTTACGATTTTGGGCATCGATGTAAAACAGCATCGGACGGTACCGACGTATGCCGCTTTGGAAGAAATCAGCGATCCGATCGATGTAATGGTCGATTTTTCGTCCCCTTCGGCCGAACCGATCGTACGATCGGCCATTGAAAAACGGATTCCGGTTTTAAGTGGGACAACCGGCTATAAAAAAGAGGTCATTCAATCGTTGCAAGAGGAGGCGTCCTCTTGCCAGACGATTTTTTATTGGTCGGCCAATTATGCCAAAGGCATTCAACTTTTTCGCAAATTAATCGACCTGTGTCAAAAAGAGTTTGCCATTTTCGATTTTGTGGAGATTCATGCGACAACCAAAAAAGATGCCCCTAGCGGAACGGCCAAGATGTTTGCGGAGCAACTGAATATCGATGAGAATAAAATCCAATCGTTGCGGTTGTATCAGGCGCCGGCTATTCACGAATTGATATTTGCATCTCAAGACGAACGAATCATCATTCGACATGAGGTTATTCATACCCATGCGTTTTTGACCGGATTTGATGAGTTATTACAAAAAATCATGAAAGGAGAAGCGATATGTTAGAAAAATTATACCTACAAGGTTATTTGTTTTATGATCGCCTGATTTTAGATCATTTAAAAGAATTGGGATTGACGGCCGAAGAAGCGATCGTTTTGATCCAATTGTTAAAGGATTATCAGCAAGATGGCTCTTTTTCCGTCGATCATGTTCAAGAACAAGTCCTAATTCCGTTACAAAAAATCGATCAATCCGTTACATCGTTGATGGAAAGACGGTTTTATGATGTTTTTTTGGTTTATGACGAAGGAAATGCCAAGGAAAATGTCTCGTTTGCTCCTTTTTTTGAAAAATTGGAAAAACTTTTGGATCAACCACAGGAAAATAAAGCCTATGATATCGAAAAAGCCAATCGTTTTTTATCGGAGACCATGAACCGGGTTTTGACATCGTACGAATTGGAAATATTGCAGTCGTTGATGTTTGAGGAACACTATACGTTGGAAGAAATCCAAAAAGCCGTTTCTTTTTTAGTTCAACAACGCCGCGTCGTATCCTTACGTACCATAACGCAGATGCTGGCGGAACAGAAGAATAAAATCGAAATCAAAAAGGAGGCTCCTTCGGTGTTCAAGGAGTTTTATTCTAAATTATGAACAAGACAACCTCTCATACGATTATAAAGACTTTGCGAAGCATGATTCCCAATCCGGTTTGCGAGTTGGATTATCAAAATGTGTTTGAGTTGCTTTGTGCCGTGATTTTATCCGCTCAAACGACGGACAAAAGGGTCAATACGGTAACCAAAGAATTATTTGCGAAATTCCCCGATTGCGATGCGTTGGAAAATGCTCCTTATGAAACGGTTTTAGAAATCATTCGACCGGTCGGGTTAGCTCCTTCTAAGGCTAGAAATTTGATCCGAATGGCCAAACAATTAAAAGAAGAATTTAGTGGCATTGTGCCAAAAACCAGGGAAGAATTGGAACGGTTACCCGGTGTCGGAAGAAAAACAGCCAGCGTCGTTTTGGCGGTCGGGTATCAAATACCGGCTATGCCCGTGGATACTCATCTTCACCGTGTGGCCATTCGGTTGGGCTATGCGCCGGCTGTTGCCGATGTAAAGCAAGTCGAAGAACAACTGTGTCGCTACATCCCCAAAGAAGATTGGATTGAGGCCCATCATTTATTGTTGTTATTCGGTCGGTATCATTGCAAGGCAATTCATCCCCAATGTGAAGATTGTCGATTAAAACTGTATTGTCGGAAAAAATAACAGAACAACAGAAACTTTTTTTCGTTTCTGTTTTTTCTTTTTTTGACAGAAAAAAGAAGTATAATCGTCTTCGTAGGTGAAAAAAATGAAAGTAAAGTTATTTGATTTCGAACATGAACAGGATTTGGAAAAGGCCGTTAATAAATTTTTAACAGACGGAAAAATCAAAGTAAAAGACATTCAATATCAGACCAGTCATTTTTCTTTAAATGGCGAACAAATTTACTCGTTTTCCTGTCTGATTTGTTATGAAACTCAGTCCAATTAAATTATATTTTATCAATCCTTTTTTCGTTGGTTCATAGACTCACCCTATTTTATAATCATAACGAGAAATAAAAAAGGGAGTATAACATGAAAAAGAAAAGCACCATTCAATTGGAATTGGAAAGAAGACAAAGCATCAACGACGATGCTTATGAGTTAATCGGAGCGGAATTGAAAAGAAGGAGGGTGGGGCAGTCGCAGACACTGTCATCTGTTGCCGGCGATGTTTGTTCGGTTTCTTATTTATGCAAAGTCGAAAAAAATCAATTGAAACCGAATCGCTATTTGTTAAAAGAAATCTGTAAAAAATTAAATTTTGAATCGCCGAAAGTCAATCTTTTATTTAAAATGCGTGATTTCTTAGACCAATGTGTCTGTTCTTTTGCGGATAACCAAATGGAAAAAATCGATCAGATCTATCAGCAAAGCAAAGAATTCGATAATTACAAAACGCGTTTAATCGCTTTGATTTACTGTCTTGCCCACCGTTTTTTATATGAAGCCAAACAATATGCGGATGAATTGCTGAAACTTATCACCGTTATGAAGGATAAAGAATTGGTGATTTTCGTTTTATTTTATGCCGTTTTAAAGTATTATGAGGAAGATTATTTGGAATCGTTGGATAATTTATCGGAAATCAAGAAGATGGCTAAAGAGGATCGGTTTTTGTATTTGACGGAACTGTATACGCTATTTTGCTATTACAAACTCAATCATCCGTTTACATTAAAAACGGCCACGGCGGTAATGGAGTACTGTTTGGAACGGTCGGATTTCGAAAAAATTTTTTTTATTCGTTATCTTTTGGGACTGTATTATTTGAAAAACCGTATGATGAAAGAAGCGTTCGGTCAGTTGATTTGTTTGAGACAGTCATCGTATTTTGATTCGTTTGCTTTTCTTTTGGATTTGGCCCAAAACACACTGAAAAATCAGCAGGATTATCAAAATTTAAGGCCGTTTGCAACCCTTCTTCATACCTATTGTTTTGATAAGAAAAGTTTTCGCAAAAAAGTCGATGAAATCAGCGAAGACTGGATTTTGGAAATTGATTTTAATATCAATATTTTGACGTATTTGGCGATTAATGAGGCGGAAGATCAATACAATGAGATCATTCATGTTTTATTTCCCAATGTTTTAAAAACGAAAAACAGGTTTGACGGTCAGTTCTTTTTGGATGAACTTTGTAAGCACAGTTTGCATTTCGGGCGATATAAAGCCTTCACCAAAGCGTATCAATCGTATCGCAAAGAGGTGGAACAATGAGATTTTTCAAATGGGGATTGGGTTTGTTTTTCTTTTTATTGTTATCCTTTAAAAGCAATGCCGCTTCCTGGCATTTCGAATGGGAACAGACGTATATCGAAGTGCCGTTATATGCCAATATCGATCTTTACGTGACGATTCCGTTTGCCCGCTTATACAAGGACAATCATCTTTTGGAAGATGCAGAAATCACCTACCAGCGAACCGGTGATTGGCTGTATTTGTTAAGCGATGTCGATACAACCAAAATCGGAACTTATCAGGTGTGGTACAAAGCGTATGAAAAAAAATATTTGCCGGGACAATGCCAAGGGTATAAAACATTGGTGACCTTTCAGGTTACGGATGATGTTCCGCCTGTTTTTTCAGAATCGAATCCCAAAGAAATTACGCATCTTATCGGTTCGCCTTATCCGGATTACCAACAACTTTTTCATGCCACCGACAATAGCGGTTCCTGCCAAATAACCGTTCGGGACGATCAAGTACAATATCAGATTCCGGGAATTTATCCGCTTTATGTTACGGCCTTTGACGGGACTCTTTCTACCGAAGTTGTTGTAGATGTGATTGTTAAAGATTTGGAGGCACCTCAAATCGAATGTTTTCTGGAAAATAGAAAATTGGTTGTCGAACAATATGAAACGGTATCGCTTTTGCCTTATTTTAAAGCAACGGATCAAATTGACGGGGATGTGACCGATTCGCTTTCGGCCAGTTTCTTTTCAACCGATCAAGTTGGACAATACAATGTCACGGTTACATTCGAAGATCGGCAACACAATCAAAGTAAAATGACGATTGTACTGGAAGTCGTCAATACCAAAGAACTGGTGCTTTCGTTATTGTCCGACGAATTGGTTTTGGATTATACCGGATCGTATGATGATTCGTTTTTTAAACAAAATATTCAAACATCCACTTATGGAACCGACAATCTTTTAGAGGAAGTCGAGGTGGATTTATCGGCTTTGAAAAAGAAAGTCGGAACGTACACCATTTGGTACAGCATCGATCATGCCAACCAACAAAAAGAAGTCTCCTGCAAGGTCGTTTTATTGAGTTACGAAAAGCCGATTTTGGAAGTAAGCGAAATCAACATCCCGCTGGGAGAGTCATTTTCTTATCTAGATTATATTTTTGTCAGCGATGCGTCCGACGATGAGATTTTAAAGACCTTGGTAATTGATGATGGGAAAGTCGATTATACGAAAGAAGGTCGTTATCAAGTGATGGCCAGCGTTACGAATTCCTCCGGTCTTACGACGACGAAATATTTTGTACTTACGATCGAAAAATCATCCGAAAGCGATGATGTTGTAAAATGGGGGCTGCTTGGGGTCGGACTGGTGTTGGTATGTTATTTGGGATATCGGTTTATTCGGAAAAGAAAATAAGCGAAATGGTTTTTCTTCTGTCCGTTTTATGATAAAATAATTTAAAATAGACAGAGGAGAAAACGGCAATGAAAGGATTTTTATACGGTCAGACGGAATACAATCTATTGCGGAATACGATCCATTTGAACGATTATATTCAAACGGCTAAAAAGCATTCCTTTTCTTTTTTGTCGTTGACAGATCGCCACTTATACGGCTGTTATAAATTTTATCGGTTCTGCAAACAGGAAAAAATCAAGCCGATCATCGGTTTGGAAATCGAATATATGGACGATGATGCTCAATCGTCGTTTGTGTTGGTCTATGCAACCGATGACGAAGGCTATAAAGAACTGGTTAAAATATCAACAGAATTGGAAGAAAAGATGAATCGGATTCAGGACCTCGCGTTTTTAAATTCGTTTTCTTTTGATCATTTGGCTTTGATTTTGGTTTACAACAACTCCTACGTTCAACGTCTGTTCTTACGTCGGGAATATGAAAGAGTTTTGGAAAAACTGCAAACTTTTCTCTCCTATCCGCGGTTTTATGTGGGATATTCCACAACGAACCGGTTGGATCTTTTGGAAGATAACATCAAGATCCAGGAATTTTGCCGTAAGGCGCAAATTAAAATGCTTCCGCTTCACCAATGCTGTTATTTAAAACAAGAAGATCGGATTGTTTACGAAACATTACGGAAAATCGGTGGCGAAGAAATTGTTTTAAAAGAAGAAGAAAACTATGCTTTTGATCCCGATCCGGTATCAACACGGGAATTGGAGTCTTTTGTTTGTTCGGTTGACTACCATCTTTTTGAAGAAAAGATTTCTCTGCCGAAATACCCGAATACCAAAGGGGTTTCTTCGTTTGCCTTTTTGGAGGCACTTTGTTTAAAGGGACTGGATAAACGGTTAAAAGGGCAGGTTTCGGAAAGGTATCGTCATCGATTGAATTATGAGTTGTCGGTCATCCGGCAAATGGGATTCGAAGATTATTTTTTAATTGTTTGGGATTTCATTTTATATGCCAAAAAGAAAAAAATTCTGGTCGGTCCGGGAAGAGGAAGTGCGGTCGGTAGTTTGGTTGCCTATTGTTTGGGGATTACGGAAATCGATCCGCTTTTATACGATTTGCTGTTTGAACGGTTTTTGAATCCGGAAAGAATCAGTATGCCGGATATTGATACCGATTTTCCGGACGATTGTCGGGATGATGTGATTCGCTATGTTCAGCAACTTTACGGAGCCAAACATGTCTGTATGATTTCGGCTTACAATACCTTTTTGGCAAAATCGTCCATCCGCGATTTGGGTCGGGTACTGAAAATCGATAATGATCGAATTGAAGAACTGATCAAACTAGTAATCAGTGAAAAAGATTATGATGTGTTGTTGGAACAATTCAAAGAACGGGAAGATATTTATCGGTTTTTATACATCGTCAAATCGCTTGAAAATTTGCCGCGGCATATTTCAACTCATGCCGCGGGGATCATTTTATCGGCTCGTCCGTTAGATGATTTGATTCCGCTTCAAAACGGCTTAAACGGACTGTATCAATCGCAATTTGAAGCATCGGATTTAGAACAGATCGGTTTGTTGAAAATCGATTTTTTGGGAATTCGGAATTTGACGATTTTAAATGCGATGATCCATCGTATTCCCGGTTTAGATCTTAAAACAATTCCTTTAAACGATCCGTTGTGTTATCGGTTGTTGCAAAAAGCCGATACCCTCGGTATTTTCCAATTGGAATCGGATGGAATCCGAAAAGTATTATTGCGGTTACAACCGGAGCGTTTTGAGGATTTGGTGGCGGTTCTGGCGCTATATCGACCCGGTCCGATGGAAAATATCGACGAATTCATCGAAAGAAGACACGGAAAACCGTATCAATATCTTCATCCCAGTCTGGAGCCGATTTTAAAAAGTACTTACGGTATTATTGTGTATCAGGAGCAGATTATGAAAATTGCTCAGGTTTTTGCCGATTTTTCATTGGGACAAGCCGATTTGCTGCGTCGGGCGGTTTCTAAAAAAGATGAGGAAAAATTGCGTTCTATGCAACAGATTTTTATCAAAGGGTCGGTGAAAAAAGGGTTTTCTTTAGAGGTGGCTCAAAATATTTATCAATATATTTTGAAATTTGCCAATTACGGTTTTAACAAATCCCATTCGGTGGCATATAGTTTGCTTAGTTATCAGATGCTTTATATAAAAGCTCGGCATTTTCCGATTTTTATCTCGAATATTTTAAATAACGTCATCGGGGCAACCAAAACGATGATCGGTTATATTCGCTATGCTGCCAAAAGGGGGGTTCCGACGTTAAAACCCAACATCAATGTGTCCACTTCGGTTTTTGAATTGACTTCTTTAGGCCTTTTTATGCCGTTTCAGACCATCCATTCGATCGGAGAAACCATTGCTTTACAAATTGTCGAGGAACGAAAAAAAGGTCTTTTTACCAATTTTGAGGATTTTAAAAGACGCTGTCGTTTTGTCAATGAAAATGTTTTGGAAGCATTGATTTATGCCGGTGCTTTCGATTTGTTCGGTCAAACGAAAAAAGCTTTGGTGGAATCAAAGGAAATCTACAATGATATTTTCAATCGTTATTTGGAAGATACCATCGAAGATTCCAGCGAGTATGATTTTTCTTACTTACAAGAAAAAGAACGGTTGTATTTGGGATTTAATATCACGTATGATTTATTCAAATCGTTGAATCGATTATCCAAGCAGTATCAAGCGGGTATGATGAGTTCCATTTCGCTTGGTCAACGGGTTCGCTTGATTGTTGTTTTCGATAAAATCAAACCCATTGTAACCAAAAAATCAGAAAAGATGCTGGCCGGAACGGTTCGCCAGGAAGACAGTACAATGGAGTTTGTCCTTTTTCCCAAAATATTCAGAAAAATAAATTTTACCATCGCGCCTTCTCGTCTTTATTTGATTTTAGTAACCGTTTTGCAAGATAATCGTTCAACGGCACTGAAACTTTCCATAGAAGACGTATCGGAAATTAAAGCGTTCTAGGACGCTTTTTTTTCACATAAATTGTAGAAGGTGATACGTTTGGAAAGATTTTATTTATTGCATGCAAATCAAAGTAAAGAAGATGCCTATGCCGCTTATTTGAAAAAAACAGAAGATCTTATGTATTGTAATGAAGTGGATGAAGACTTGATCACCGTGGAAGAGTGGTATCGAATTTATCTTTTTATCAGTGGCCGTTTGGAAAACCAGGCTTATCTGGCAATTCAAAAGACGAATGCGATTTCCGCAACCATTGATACCGAACTGGCTGTTCCTTCTTCCGAATTTATTTTAAATGATTTGAAACGGGATTTTCCAAAAGAAGAACTTTCTTCTTTGGAAGGATATAAAATCTTGAACTGGGCGGATGTGGAAGAGCAGGAAACGGCATTTCATGAAAAATTGTTGCAAAAAACGCAACAAGGAATTTGCAAAAGACATCAACTTTATTTGCGACAAAAAGCCAATCGAATCGATATCGCCCCGATTCAGGAAATTATCGACGAACAAAAAGAATACTATTTGGAACGCCTTTACGTGTTTCATTATCGCAGTGCGGATCGAAAGCAAGATTATATTTCTTATTTTTCCGCTGTTATGAGGCGTTTTTATCGTTTTGAGTTTGTTCCAAGCGAATGCTTTGTTGCTTACAAAAAGAAATTTAAGAAACCGCCGGTTTATCTGCCTCCATTTTTAGAAGATATGTACGATTCGATCGCTTTCCCCGTTTATTTATCGACTATGAAAGAATTGAATTACATCAAAGAAAGCGATCTGTTGAAAAAAATCAAAGACAATATTTCTTACACCGATTACTCAAAACATTTGGATTATTTGTATCAGGCGGTCTTTTATTTCAAACAAAAAAATTACTTATCGCTTTTCCCGGTTTCAAAAGGAGACAATTTGAAAAAATGGCTTTTCGAATTATATTTGACGATTTCTTATCAGCCGGAAAGCGGTTATTATTTGTATCAACTGTCCAAAGTCGGTTTTTTGATCGCCGATGAGAAAGAACAGATTCGTTTTTTGGAAAAATCGTATCGCTTGGGAAGTTTGAAAGCGAAAAAAGAATTGTATGAATATTATTCCGATCCCATTCATTACGATGATTATTTGATCAAACGTTATTCGTAATTTGTGCATATAGTAATGATGGTGATAGTATGGATGTTTGGGTAACGATGGGCATCGCCGTTTTGTTTTCCGGCGGTCTTTTGGTTTGTATTTTTACGCCTTTTTATAAACGAAACCGCAACCAAAACAAAACGTTATATGAACGGTATCAATACCGCATCAGACATCGGACGCCTTTTCTTTACATCGTTTTCTTTTTTATTTTATTATTCGTGATTTTACTTAAAAAAATTTTTTTCTAAAAAGAAATCTGGATGCGTTTTCTTTTAATTCTATTTGAAAAACCGAACATAGAATGATATAATGTAAATGAAAAATAGCTTTATTTTTGGAGGATAATTAAATATGGCTAAAAAAATAGTTTCAGATTTGAATGTAAAAGGAAAAAAAGTTCTGATTCGCGTGGACTTCAATGTTCCGATGAAAGAAGGAAAAATCACCGACGATACACGTATTCGTGCGGCTTTACCGACTATTGAGTATGTGATCAATCACGGTGGGAAAGCGATTGTCTTTTCACATTTGGGTCGGATTAAAGAAGAAGCCGATTTGGCAAAAAACGATATGACGCCGGTGGCAAAGCGTTTAGAAGAACTGTTGGCAAAACCGGTTCGCTTTGTGAACGCAACAAGAGGAAAGGAATTGGAAGATGCAGCCGCTTCGTTGAAAGAAGGCGAAATCTTGATGTTCCAGAATACTAGATATGAAGATTTAAACGGAAAGAAGGAATCCAAAAACGATCCAGAATTAGGAAAATATTGGGCTTCGCTTGGGGATGTATTCGTTAACGATGCATTCGGTACGGCTCATCGAGCAGCGGCATCGAATGTCGGTATTGCGGCTAATGTAAGCGAAACGGCAGCCGGATTCTTATTGGAAAAAGAAATCAAATACATCGGCGGTGCCGTTGATGATCCCGTTCGCCCCTACATTGCCATTTTGGGTGGTGCGAAAGTATCCGATAAGATCGGCGTCATCGAAGCATTGTGTGAAAAAGCCGATAAGATTTTGATCGGTGGCGCTATGATGTTTACGTTCTTAAAAGCAATGGGTAAAAACATCGGTGCTTCGAAATGCGAAGACGATAAACTGGAATTGGCCAATGAACTGCTTGCGAAAGCCGGATCGAAATTGGTTTTACCGGTTGATACGGTTTGTGCCAAAGAATTTGCCGATGTTCCGGGTGTTGTCAAATCGGTCGATGATTTATCCGATGATGACATGGGGTTGGATATCGGGCCTAAGACACTTGAATTATTTGCCGATGTTTTAAAGGGTGCGAAAACCGTGGTATGGAACGGACCGATGGGTGTGTTTGAAATGAAAAACTATGCAGCCGGAACGATCGGTGTGTGCGAACGTTTGGCTGCTTTAAAAGATGCCAACACCATTATCGGCGGCGGTGATTCGGCTGCGGCAGCTGAAGCGCTCGGTTATGCGGATCAATTCTCGCATGTTTCGACCGGTGGCGGTGCATCGCTGGAATATTTGGAAGGAAAAGAACTTCCGGGTATTACTTGCGTTGACGATAAAGAATAATAAAATTAAAGGAGATTTGAAGATATGCAAAAACAAATTGTGGTAAAGAGTACAGTAGGATTACATGCAAGCTTGGCTGCAAAGGTTGTTCAAGCAGCATCAAAATATTCTGTCGATATCAATTTACATTATCATAATAAGGTGATCGATGTAAAATCCATTTTAGGATTAATGTCGCTTGCGATCCCAAGAGGTGAAAATGTTGTTATTGAAGCGACCGGTGATCAAGCAGAGGCTGCTATTGCGGATATTGCTTCAATTCTTGAAAAATAACATTGATAAGGCGGAAAAAATATGAGAAAACCTGTAATGGCCGGAAACTGGAAAATGAATAAGACGCGGGATGAAGCGTTGCAATTCATTTATGCCGTAAGTGAGAAACTTCCTTCTTCAAACCAGTTGGATTCGATCATTTGCGCACCGGCGATTATATTAAGAGATTTGGTAAAACGTCAAGGAGACGATTTGCGTATCGGTGCCGAAAATATGCATTATAAGGAAAGCGGCGCTTATACCGGCGAAATATCCCCGGTAATGCTTGCATCGACGGGTGTGGAATATGTCATCATCGGTCATAGTGAAAGAAGAGCGTATTTTGCCGAAACCGATGAAACGGTTCATTTGAAAGTACAGTCTGCATTGGCCTTTCATTTAAAACCCATTGTTTGTTGCGGGGAATCCTTAGAAGAACGGGAAGAAGGAAAAACACATGATGTTTTGACAGTTCAAATCGAAAAAGCGTTGGAAGGAATCGCCGAAACCGATCTTTCATCGGTTATCATCGCTTATGAGCCGATTTGGGCCATCGGTACCGGGAAAGTCGCTTCGCCTCAGATGGCGGATGAAGCTTGCGGTTACATTCGTTCGTTGATCGAAAAAATGTATTCCGCTCAAGCCGCCGAAGAAATTCGTATTCTTTACGGCGGATCGGTGTCGGTAAAAAGTGTGCGTGAATTAATGGCACAACCGAATATTGACGGCGGATTGGTCGGCGGTGCATCGTTAGATGCCGATAGTTTTATTGAACTTTGTAATTTGGCAATTCAATAAAAAAGAAAGAAACGTGTGCTTTAACACGTTTCTTTTTTTAATCCCCGTTTCATAGCGGCTTCATAAGCCAAAATGGATGCCGCCACACTGACATTCAAACTGTTGTTGTAGCCTTGCATCGGAATATAGACTTTTTGATGCGGATGGGCGTACCAATCGTTTTGAATACCGAAACGCTCGTTTCCGACTACAATGGCGATTTTTCCTTTGTAATCATACGATTGGTAATCCTGTCCTAAAAGCGGTTCGCCTAAATAGATCGTATAGCCTTCCTTAAGAAGAAAGGAAAGCGCCTCCGAATAGGAAACTTCCACCGTCGGAATCAATAGATTTGTTCCTCGGGCTGCGGCGGTTATTTTGGGATTTTGCCGTTTGGTGATCGGATCGACCAATAAAACACCTTCTGCACTACAGGCATCCAAAGTGCGGTAAATCGTTCCGATGTTGCCGGGAATTTCCAAGCGATCCAACACAAAAAGAAAGTCGCGATGGCTCAGTTGATCCAGCGTAGTTTGAGGAAGTTCTATAACGGCCAGGATCGCCGCATGGTTCTCTTTGGATGCGAATTTTTTATAAGTTGCTGTTGAAATTTCGAAAGTTTCTTCAGCTTTGTTTTTTAAAGTTTCAAGAAGTTTTTCGGTTTCAGCTTGAAATTTTTCTTCAAAAGAATACAGTAAATAAGGAATTTGAAACCGATCGCCGGAAGCAATCTTCAATACTTCCAAATCATCACTGTAAATCAAATTCGGATAATGATTGGTTTTATGAATTTGTTTCAATAGTTCAAGAACAGGATGGTTTTTCCCGATACGCATGTACAATCACCCGAATTATTATAGCATAATTTTTTTTGTTATGGTATAATTTTTAAAAAGAGGAGTTGGTCTTATGACATTAAAAACAAAATTGGTGACCGCAACACCGTGGATTGCGTTGATTGTTTATCTTATACTCGGCTTTTGTTGGGGTTTATGGCATCCGGGATGGGTCGTATTTTTTGCCATTCCCGTTGTTCCGATTTTATTAGGTAAAAAACGCAGTTTGATTTATACGGTTCTTTGTATCGTTGCGTTCTTGGTAATGGGATTCGGGTGGAATTTGTGGCACCCGGGGTGGATTGTCTTTTTGACCATTCCGGTTTTTTCGATTTTTTTCAAAGATAAAGAGGATTAGATATTAAAAAAAAAGGAACTGGTTTTCAGTTCCTTGATTTTTTCTATCTGTTATAGAATTCGACAATCAACTGTTCATTGATTTCCGGTAAGAATTCATCTCTTTCCGGTAAACGTACCAACGTACCTTCCATTTTGTTTTCGTCGTAAGATAAATATTCCGGACGAACCAATTTAGCATCCAACGCTTGTTTTACAACAACTAAATTTCTGGAAGTTTCTTTTAAAGAAATCGTTTGACCTGCTTTTACGCGGTAAGAAGGGATATCTACCTTTTTGCCGTTTACGACAATGTGACCGTGATTAACGAGTTGGCGAGCTTGTGCTCTGGTTGCCGCAAAGCCCAACCGATAAACGAGGTTATCCAACCGGGTTTCCAATAATTTAACGAAATTAACACCGGTTTTACCATCCATTTTGGCTGCTTCGTTGAATGTTTTTCTGAATTGTTTTTCGGAAACACCGTAGGTGAAACGAACCTTTTGTTTTTCTTGTAACTGAGTAGCGTATTCGCTTAATTTTTTGCGTTTAGCGCCGTGTTGACCTGGAGCGTATTTTCTCTTGATCAATTCTTTTCCCGTTTCGCTGACGGAATAATTGAGCCGACGAGAAATCTTCCAAGTAGAACCTGTAAATCTTGACATCTTTTTTTCCTCCTGTTTTTTTTAGGGAGTAAAATCGTTTGTCATCTTTTTAATGCGGATCTTAAATTATGTTTTCACCATAAAGCAGCGAAGATTACTAGCAATGCCTTTTAAGGCTTTAAGATCGCAGCAATAAAGAAAATGACAGCTGCTTTTTACCCACGCTGAAAAATTATATCATAAACACCCTTTTTCGTCAATTGTTTTTTATCGGAAAGAGCGAAAATACATCTTTTTAAACGGAAGATCGTATCCGATTGTGCTTTTTAATTGGAACTTTTAAACGGGTTATGCTATAATGATTGAAGAGGTGGATGGATATGTACGATCAGATATTGGTGCGTTTCGGCGATTTAACGTTAAAAGGAAAAAATCAAAAAGAGTTTTTACATCGTTTATATGCGTTGGTCGATCGAAAAATGGCCGACTTAAAAGTCAAAATCGAAAAAACATACGACCGTATCTATATTCATTTGAATGGCGAAGCGGTCGATACGGTATTGAAACGGTTGGATTATGTGTCCGGAATTTCTTCTTATTCCTTGGTTGCCAAATGCGACAATGAACTTGAAACGATTAAAAAAACGGCTCTGGATTTAATGAAAGAACTAGTTCAAGAAGAAACGTCTTTTAAAGTGGAAACCAAACGAGCCAATAAACAGTATCCTTTGACTTCTTTAGCCATCAGCAAAGAGGTTTCGGCATATGTTCTTAGCAAGCATAAGTTTTTGAAAGTCGATGTGCATCATCCCAAACTGACGCTTCATTTGGAAGTAAAAGGGGATTTTTGTTATTTATACAATCAGGAAATCAAAGCCTTAGGCGGTTATCCGGTCGGTGTGGCCGGAAAAGGGATGTTGTTGTTATCGGGCGGAATCGATTCACCCGTAGCCGGCTTTCTGGCGATGAAACAGGGTGTGGAAATCGAATGTATTCATTTTGAATCAACGCCCCTTACTTCCATTGAATCCGCTCAAAAAGTGGTGGATTTGGTTAAAAAATTAGCGCGTTATGCACCGTTGGATCGGATTGTTTTGCATATGGTTCCGTTTAAAGAACTGCATATGGCTTTGTTAGAACATATACCGGAAAGTTATAATATCACCATTATGCGCCGCATGATGTATCGAATTGCCGAAAAATTATCCCTTAAACGGCATTGTCTTTGTCTTATTAACGGCGAATCGGTCGGGCAAGTAGCCAGTCAGACGCTTCAAAGCATGAATACGATCAACAGTGTAACGAATTTTCCGATTTTAAGGCCGCTTTGTACGTACGATAAAACGGATATTATCCGATTATCCAGAAAGATCGACTGTTACGATCTTTCCATTCGTCCGTTTGAGGATTGTTGTACGGTTTATGTTCCCAAAGCACCGGCAACGGCACCTAAATTATGGAAAGCCGAAGCCTACGAACAGGCCTTTGATTACGAAACTTTGGTGGATGAGGCCGTTTCGCATGTCCAAAGTCTTGTGATCGATCAAAACAGTGATTTGGATCTGACGATGTTCGGTTTGGAAGTACGGGAGGTTCTAAAAGAAATCCAAAAGAAATAACTTTATTTGTATAATTTTGTCCGTCACGGTAAAAATACTTACTGTGAGGAGGTGAAATTATGGCAACGAAGAAGAATTCCATGTCCAATACTTCGAATGCAGGTGCTTCCAGAACTTCTCAAGAAAACGGTTCTATCGGTGGTAATATCACCAAACGTGCGGTTGAACGTGCGAAACAAACAACAGATACGGAAGCTTTAAAGCAGGAAGTAGCTTCTGAATTAGGTATTCAACCGGGTAAAAATGCCACTGCCGAAGAAAATGGTCGAATCGGTGGGGAAATGACTAAGAAACTTTTTGAAAAAGGTAAAAATAACTAATTTCAAATCAAAAAGAGGCAAAGCCGTTTTTGCCTCTTTTTTTTCTTTGGTTTTCAGAGTATAATATCCATGATTTCATTATTTAATTGTGAGGAGCTTTCGATGAAAAAAAAGGTTGTTTATGAAGAAGGAATGCACTTATTGATCGTTTTGGCGACATCGGTTGTCTATTCATTGGGGGTTATGTGGTTTTTGACCCCGGCCAATCTTTATGCAGCCGGAATTACAGGTGTATCTCAAATCGTCATGCAGATGATTCAAATTCTTTTTGATGTGGATATTCCGCTCGGTGTATTTACTTTTTTATTCAATATTCCGCTTTTTATATACGGACTAAAAAAAGTTTCGCTCCGCTTTTCGGTTTATTCGCTGATTTCCGTATTGATCCAGTCGATTTTGATGATGGGATTTATTCCGGTATATACCTTCGGAATCGATGTTGCGGACAATATCTTGTTATTTGCCATTATCGGCGGATTGGTAACCGGAATCGCCAACGGACTGGCCTTACGATTCGGAACGTCGACCGGAGGATTGGATATTGTCGCCCAAGCGCTTTCGATTGAAAAAGGTATTTCCATCGGAACGTTTACCATGATTTTAAATTGCAGTATTGCGTTTATCGGCGGCGGTGTTTTATCCCATGCTTGGGAAATATCCATGTATACGTTCATACGGATCATCGTGTCTTCGCTGATCATCGATAAAATCCATACGGCTTACAATTATGTCCGATTGGACATCATTTCCAATCATATCACCGAAATATCGACGCGGTTGATGAGCGAACTTGGACGAGGTGTGACGTTGATTAGTGTCGAAGGAGCCTATACGCATGAAATTAAAAAGGATGCTTTTGTGATTCTGACGTCCTATGAAATTGCCCGGGCCAAAAAAATCTGTTTAACAATCGATCCGAAAGTTTTTATAGTGATTGCGCCGGCAAAAAATTTAGTCGGAAAATTTGCCCGCAAAACGATTATGTAAGAGGGAAAGTATGATTACATCAGCAGATAATAAAAAAATCAAACAGTTGATTCGTTTAAAACAAGCCAAATATCGCAAATCAGACCGACAATATCTTGTCGAAGGGCCTCACCTTGTCCAAGAGGCCCGGTTGGCCGGTGTTTTACTGGAGGCTTTTTCCATTGAGGAAAAAGAAGGGTATACGCAGATTGAGGCAAGTTTGATGCGTAAAATTTGCAGTACCGATACGTTGGTTGGAGAAATCGGTTTGTGTCAAATGAAATTTTTACCGAAAACCGGCGACCCGGTTTTGATTTTAGATGGGATACAGGATCCCGGGAACATGGGGGCTTTGATGCGAAGTGCCGCCGCGTTTGGGTTTACCAATTTTTGGGTCGGACAAGGATCGGTTGATCTATTCAATGAAAAAGTGATCCGTGCTTCTCAAGGTGCCATTTTTAAACTTTCTTTTGCTTTCGGTAAAACCGTTGACCTTATTGCTACGTTATCGGATTATCAAATTTTCGCAACGGATGTGACCCAAGGCATGCCTCTTTCGGAAGTGCCGCCTATTTCCAAGATCGCGGTTATATTGGGTAATGAAGGAAACGGAATTTCCGAAGAAGTCAAGGCACTCGGATTAAAGAATATTTATATTCCGATGCGCAATACCGAATCGCTCAATGTCAGTGTGGCGGGTGGAATTATTCTATACTGCTTGCAAGTTAAAAACCTTTCTTGAAATCGCATAAGAAACGGGTATAATAAAAGAGGAAAGTATTGAATTGGAGGTTAGGCAGTTGGTAAACTTAATGTTTTTTTTGACACCGAAAAGTAAGACGTTTTACATCGATCAAGACAGCACGATTCGGCAAGTATTGGAAAAGATGGATTATCATAAATTTACGATTATTCCCGTTATCGACGAAGAAGGTCACTATATAACGACGCTTTCGGAAGGAGATCTTTTGCGGTTTATAAAAAATCATTGCGATTTCGATCTTCATATGGCCGAAGAAGTAAAGATTCGGGATATTGAAAAATATCGTCCGTATCGGGCTTTGGATATCAACGGTGCGATTAACGGGGTTATGGATTTATCCAAAGAACAGAACTTCATCCCCATGGTGGATGACAGAGGGATGTATATCGGGATTGTCAAAAGAAAAGATATCATCGATTATTTGTATAAAAGAGTTTCATCCGAACTATTCGAAAAACAACAATAAGCCACCTATATCTGCTTTGTCGTAGGCAAACTCACCGAACGACAAGGCAGATTTTTTTATAAAAATAAAATTATGTAATTTTTATGATTGAAAGCGCTTGACAAAATGAAAATTGCGTGATAAATTATTAACGCAATCTAATATAATACGACTCAAATCGTAAAAAAGGGGAAAGGAAAGAAACATGAAAAAGAGAATAAGAATCATCTCAACCGTCTTGTCGCTGGTATTGGTGGTAGCCACTTTATGCGTGGGAATTTGGGCGGCTACTCAAGTAAGCGTAACCGGAAGCGGTAATTTAAGTTTTACGGGAAGTGATGTTTATGCAACCGTCACACTGGAATCTTCGGAATCTTCAAGCGTTACATTTGATTCATCGGCTACAAAAACAATCACATTTAAACCGGGAACACAAACACAAAATAATATTGCGGTAGCGGGATTGGAATTTACAAGTTCCGATATGACGGCTGCTAAGACGTTTACCGTAAAAGTGAAAAATGATTTTCAAAGTGATTCGATCGATGTCGTTTTAACAGCAACGGTAGAAGAATCAAAACCGTTTACGGCTTCGGTTTCGGAAAGTGGTACGGCAACGGTTGCTGCAGCCGGTGAAAAAACATTTACCGTAACAATTACATATACCGGGGAAGCATCCGGATCGGACGATACGGCAATGTTTAATTTCAATTTAAGTTTAACAAAAACGGCAACTGAATAGGCGGAATGAAGCGAGTGTGAATAGGAGGTAGACGATGCACGATTTAAAAAAAGAAAAGTTAAAACGTTCTTTTGGATTGGCGTTGGATATTCTGTTTACGCTCGTTCTTCTTTTTTCCATCAGTATGGTTGTATCCACCCTTTCCATGAGAAAGGATTTTTTTGGTTTTCGATTGGGAATTGTCCAATCAAACAGTATGGAAGCCAGTGATTTGTATTTAGGCGATGTTGTTTCCATATCCAAACAATCTGACTATCAAATCGGCGATATTCTTGTTTTTTATCGTGCAACCGCCGAGTATTCGGATTGGTTTGATCCTTCTTCCGTTGATTTGAACAATATTTGGATTCACGAGGTTATCGATATCAAGGTCGATGATCTCGGCAGAATGTGTTATTTGACAAAAGGAAGCAGCAATGTCAGTGACGACGGATTTTATGTTCCGATCGATTTTGTATTGGGAACGGGGCAGCGCTTGCCTTCTTTTTTAAACGGTTTGTTGCGGTTTGCGGCTTCACGGTCGGGAATTATCGTTTTGATCATTTTACCTTGTCTGTTGATGATTATTTATTTGGTTTGGGAATTGATTATGATTTTAACCGAAAAAGAAGAAGCAGAACCCCAAACAGAATCACCGGTCGTTGAAGAACCCGTGTTATCCATTCAATATAAATGGTCGTTTTTAGGACGATTGTCGGTTGCCGATGAATCGATCAAACAACGTTACAATACGCTTAAAAACTTTTTTTTGTCGTATCGTGGGGTGAAAAGTCGAATTTCCAAAAGCGGCGAAACATTTAAAGCGGGGCGAAATCCGCTGGTGCGATTGAAGATAAGAGGGAAAAAGATCGTTCTTTATTACGCACTCGACCCGAAAGAAATCCCGGAAAAGAAATACCATCTTAACGATAAAAGTCAAACAAACAAATGGCTTTCTTCTTACCGAGCCGAATTGAAAGTAAAAAGCGATCGAGGCATCCAATATGCCAAAGAATTGTTTTTGAAATTGGTTGCGGAGTTCTCTTTCGTCAAACAAGAGGATGCATTTACGGATTATGCTCCGCCGTTGTTGAGTTTAGAAGAATTGATTGCGATCGGATACGTGAAGAAAATCACTTTGAAGATGCCGCTTCCTTTTTCGGATAAAAAAGCGACTTCGTCTTTGGAAAAGGAGGCAACGGAGGTGGTTGCGGTTGAAAAATAAATTTTGGAACATACGGAAAACGGCGACAATGCTTGCGGTCCTGTTAATGGTGATCTGCTTGGTTGGTACCCCTCTTTTCGTCTTTGCTTTTTCTTCAAAAGAATTGACGGGAAGTGGTTCGATTTTATTTTCTCGTGTACCTGTTGTTCCCTCTACACCGGAGGCAATGGAAACGCAGGAAACGATATTGGAAGCAGGCGGATTTTCCGTCAATATCAATTCGGGTTCGGGAATCATGACGGTTCAAAATAGTTTGCCTTTATCTACTTTATCCGAATTGAAAAGAGCCAATTATACACTTCGAGGATACAAATGCGATGAGGACGGGAATTTACTGGCTGAAGACGGAACCGTTCTTTCCGGTTTGACAATGAGCGATGATGAGTTGATCGCCAACGGACTGGCGGTATCGGAACACGATCCGATTTTATCGTTTGCCATTTATGAAAACTCGCCTTGTATGATCGAAAAAGAATTGATTGTCATATTGGATTTTTCGCAATTTGCGGTCAGTCGTTTTACCAGTAATGCATTAGACGGCATTGTGCCGATTCTTTTCGGTTTGGAAAATGTTTTTTCTTACACGCTGGATGTTGCCGTTTACGATGCGGTTTCCGGTCTGGTGGAAGAAACGAAAAAAGTAACAATGAACGGTCATTACACGATTGACGGTGAAACCGAACATGACTATGCACTGCGAATTGTTTTGCCCAATGTCGGCATCGGCAAGGAAATTGATTTTAAAAAGCAATCTTTGTATCTGCCTTCTTGGTACGAACAACTGGCTTCTTATCCGCGCGCTCTTACATTTGATTTGAGTCGAATGCCTTTGAACCGAGCCCAAAATCTAGTGAGTGGATTAACGCTGAATAAAAATATGACAGTAGGTACGGTGGATGGAGTTTCTGTTACGACCATTGACCATTGCCATTTTATCGGTCATACTAACAATCAGTTGGAATACGCACTTTATAATGCACTGGATAATGTTAAGGAATCCAATTTTCGAAACATGACGTATGAAATATTCAGACGGCGTTCGTTTGAAGAAGAATTATCGCAACTTTCGACCCGTATTTCCTACGATACAGGAAACAATGCCCCGGTCATTGATGTTATCGACTCGTCTTCCGTAACGTCGAAAAGCGATCTTGTGAATATGCTTGCTATGGCATATTGGATTCGATATGTTATGCCTTCAATTGAAAAAATCGATACGGTTTTGGTTTATCACGAGCGTCGTAACGTCGATCAAAGTTTAGGAGATAAAGCACGATTTTATATTCGGCGTGATTCTTCAGATGGGTTGATTGAATATGAAATCGACGGCCAAATTTGGTATTTGCTGGAGTGTGATCATTTAAACGACGGCTCTAAAACAATCATCGGTTTGTTCACGCAAAAAAGCGATTTTTATTACTATTACCAACAAGGAACGTTTTATCATTCCATTACCGATGCGGCACTTGATTTTACGCTTTCGGCCTAAAATCGTCTAAAGAGGAGAAATCCTCTTTTCTTTTTGCGCTTTTTTTGTAAAATAAATAAAATGAAAGGTACCGGTGGAAAACATGAAAGGTTTAAACGAACCGTTTATTTTTGAAATTTTAGCGATTGTTTCGGAGATTCCGAAAGGATATGTCGCAACGTATCGGCAAATCGCCGAATTGGCCGATTGTCCGAAAAATGCCCGTTTGGTCGGAAAAATCTTAAGCATTTCCGATTCCTTCGGAATCTATCCATGTCATCGGGTGATTCATTCAGACGGTCGTTTATCGGCAGTTTTTCCCAATCAACGCGCTTTGTTGGAAGAAGAAGGGATCGTGCTGAATCAAAATCATAAAGTCGATTTGAAAAAGTATCAGTGGTCATATAAAAAAGTCGTATAAGATGCTTTGAATGCCGCATAGTATTAGTAGGTGATACTATGTTTTTTTATTTGGTTGGAATCAAAGGGGCTGCCATGAGTGCCCTTGCAAAATTGTTGATGGCCGACGGACATTTGGTCAAAGGCGTCGATGTGGCGGATCATTTTTATACGTGTTGCGGCTTGGAATCCGTCCAATTGGATGATTTTTCCAATATGCGGTTGAAACCTTCTTATTTTTATATTATCGGCAATGCCTACCATCATCACAGTGTAACGAAATTTCTTCGGAACATGCACTATAAAATGCTTTTTTATCCGGATTTTTTGAACTACTATTACCGTTTGAAAAAATGGGTATGTATCAGCGGCAGTCACGGAAAAACGACCACAACCAAACTGTTGGCGCATATCATTTGCGATTCGACGGCATTAATCGGAGATGGTGAAAGTCAACATTCTTTTTCGAAAACGTTTATTTTGGAGGCTTGCGAGTATCGCAATACGTTTTTAAACTATCATCCGGCGATTTCATTGGTATTGAATGTCGATTACGATCATCCTGATTTTTTTAAAACGGAAGAGGCCTACCGCGATTCTTTTTCTAAATTTATTCAACAAAGTCAACTGGTCGTTTTAAACGGCGATGCCGTTTCTTTGCGTTTTCCCAATGTGATTACGTATGGATTGAATTCAAAAAACGATGTGGTCTTTCAATATGAGGTCAAAGAAGGACAAAGCGTGATTCGCATTTTAAATCAGTCGTTTTATTTTCCGTATGTGGGGCTTCATTTGGCCTACGACTTTGTCGGAGCCTATTTGGTCGGCAAATTCTTCGGCTTGACGGATACGTTTATTCAGCAAAGAATCAGCAGTTTCGCTATGCCCAAAAGAAGAATGGAACAAAAAGAAATCAACGGTCAGGTTTTGATTTGCGATTATGCACACCATCCCACGGAGATCCAAGCGCTCTATTCCGGGATAAAAGCGTTGTATCCGAAAGAAACAATCATTGCTGTTTTCGAACCGCACACACTTAGTCGATTAAAAACATTTGAAAAAAAATTTCAAGAAGCGTTGCTTTTGTTTGATCGGTGTTATTTGTATCGTCTTTTTACCAGTTGCAGGGAAACACATCATCAAAAAGAAGAAAATAGGGTTTATCAAACGTTGGGCTTTGAATTATACAGCGAGGATATAGAACAAAAATTATTGGCGGAACAAGAAGGGGTTGTCTGTTTTATCGGAGCGGGAATCATCGATCAGGTCTTTGAAAAATATGTCAAATCCAAAGAAAACTTGTAGAAAAGCGTCGGTTTGATCGTAATAAAAACGATTTCATAAAAGAATTGAAATCAAAATGGGAGTATGTTATAATTAAAGCAAATGCGAGGTGAGTTAAAGTGGCGAACACAACGATTTACGATGTGGCAGGAGCTGCCAAAGTTTCTCTTGCTACGGTTAGTAGGGTTATGAACAATCCTGAAAAAGTGAATGCCCAAACACGGGAAAAAGTATTACAGGTTATCAAAGAGTTGGGATATCGTCCGAATGCGATCGCAAGGGGATTGGCAAGTCGTAAAACGACAACGGTCGGTATTGTCATGGCCGATGTATCCAGAGCCTCTACGGCTCAACTTTTAGGAGGAATCATCGATATTGCCAAGAAGTATGAATATTCCATCAAAATTTTTTCGATCGGTGCGGATGAGGATATTCAGAATGCCATGCGGATTGTTGTTGCCGAACAAGTGGACGGTATTTTGTTTTTAAATGATGAATTGGATAAAGAACAAATGAAATTGGCGATTGATTTCGTTAAAGAATCGATGGTTCCGATTGTCCTTTCCAATGTTATTTACGAAGATGAAGATATCCCGTCGGTTGCGATCGACTATGAAAGCGCAACGTACGATATTACCAAAAAAATGCTTGCCAACGGTCGGAAAAACGTTTATTTGTTTTCGACGGTTCGTCGTTATTCGATCAATGGTAAAAAAGAAGCCGGTTATTTGGACGCGATGAAGGAGGCCGGCTTGGAACCGCGTATTTTCAGAACAAGCGGGGATGTGTCGATCAATCAATTGCATTTTACGGAATTTTTCAAATCCAACCAAATCGATGCGGCTTTGGCTGTTCGGGACAGTATTGCGATCAGTTTTATGAATGTAGCCATTGAAAACAATCGGGCGATCCCTCAAGATATCGATGTGGTGGGATTGCAAAATACAAAGTATGCTATTTTAAGTCGTCCGAACTTGACATGTGTGGATACACCGGTGTATGATATAGGTGCTGTTTCCATGCGGTTGTTAACAAAAATCATGAAACAGGAAGAAGTTAAAGACAATAAAATTTTATTGCCTTATCGGATTGTGAAAAGGGGTTCAACCAAATAAATCGTTTTGAGGAACGAAACCAAGTAAAAATAAAGTTGATTTTTAAAGAGAGTCTGTGGTTGGTGAAAACAGACAGTTGCTTTATTTTGAATTACACTTCGGGAGAAACGAACATAAAAGAGGGCTGTCTTGTTTGAAAAGACGGAACTAAGGTGGTACCGCGGGAATACCCGTCCTTAGGCTTTTGGGCTTAAGGACTTTTTTATTGAACAGAAAGAAGGAAGAAATATGGGAATTTACGAAGAATTAGAATGGCGCGGATTGATTAAAGATGTATCCGATCCGTCTTTACGGGAAAAATTGAATGCGGGTGGAATGACGTTTTATATCGGAACCGATCCGACGGGAGATAGTTTGCACATCGGTCATTTTTCCAGTTTTTTAATCAGCAAACGTTTAAAAGATGCCGGTCATCATCCGATTTTACTGGTTGGCGGCGGAACGGGGTTGATCGGGGATCCCAAGCCGGACAGCGAACGGCCGATGATTACCAAAGAAGCCGTCGAACACAATTTCAATTGTTTGAAAAAGCAGGCGGAAACCTTATTCGGATTCGAAGTGGTAAATAATTACGATTGGTTGAAAGAAATATCGTTTATCGATTTTTTAAGAGATTTCGGTAAATATTTCAATATCAATTATATGCTGAATAAAGATATCATCAAACGGCGTTTGGATGAGGGGATTACCTATACGGAGTTTTCGTATATGATCATGCAGGCAATGGATTTTTGGCATTTGTACAAAAACAGAGGCTGTACACTTCAAGTGGCCGGTCAGGATCAGTGGGGGAACATTACGGCGGGAATTGAACTGATTCGTAAGAAAGAACAAAAAGAAGTTTACGGATTTACCATGCCGCTTCTTACCAAAAGCGACGGTTCTAAATTCGGTAAAACCAACGGCCAGGCTATTTGGTTGGATCGGAATAAAACGTCGCCTTATGACATGTATCAGTTTTTCATCAATGCCGAGGATGATAAAGTCATTGATTATTTGAAATTTTTGACCTTCCTTTCCAAAGAAGAAATTTTGGTTTTGGAAGAAAAAAACAAAACGCAACCACATCTAAGAGAGGCTCATAAAGCACTTGCCAAAGAAGTGATTACGTTTATTCATTCCGAAGAAGCCTACCTTCAGGCACTCAAAATTTCCGATGCTTTGTTTTCGGGAGACATCAAAAACTTAACGGCCGACGAAATCGCAATGGGATTTAACGATTTGCCGCAAATCAAAGATTTTTCCGGAACACTGGTCGATGCGTTGATTGCTCTTTTTCTTGCATCATCGAAACGGGAAGCGCGGGAATTTATCCGCAACGGGGCTGTCAGCATCAACGGCGAAAAAGTAACGGATGAAGCTTTTACCTTATCTTGTACGCAGGCAATCGAACATCGTTTTATCGTTATAAGACGCGGTAAAAAGAAATACGCTTTGATTTGTTATTGATAGAAAAGAAAAAAACCTTATCATCACGACAAGGTTTTTTTCCGTTTTGGGAGAGATTATTTGAAAAGTCTTTCTTTACACTATTATCATATCACTTATGAAAGCGCTTGTCAACCGCAAAAAGTTAAATTTGTAAAAAAAAAAATTGTATGGTACAATTAATTAATCACAAGGAGGATCTTATGAACCGAAAAGAGATTGTTTTAGAGATAAGAACACAACGAAAACTAAAAGGGCATAAACCGGCTGTCGTCATGCTGAAAAAAAATATCGGAAAGATCTATTTGGAAGGAACGGCCGATTTTATCTTATCTTTTAAAGAAAATACCATTTATTTTCAACGGTTATCGTTTTTAACTAAAAAATTAGTACCGCAAAAAGACTTTACGCTGCCAATCGATACGATAAAATCGTATCATTTGCGCCAAATCAATATTGCGATGAACTGTCTTTCTTTATATACGGCCGATCGCAATTTTATTGAAATTTTTTATGCGACACATACAACCGATACGTACGAATCGGAACAGAATATCAAAGCGTTGATTCAGTATTTGACGGAAAAAGGAATAAAGGAGTCAAGAATTTAATATGAAAGAATGGACGCAAAAAGAAAAGGAATTGGTGCGAAAGTATGAAACGAAAAAGAAACCTGCCCAAAAAACTTTTCAACAACGCAAAGAGATGTATTTGAAACAAACAGACAGAAATTACAAGGATGGGGATCGAAATTGATAGAAATCGGAAAAATCAACCGTTTGAAAGTAGTGCGTCAATCGGATTTGGGCTATATGCTTTCGGATGGAGAAAAAGAAATTTTGATGCATTACAAACAGGCTGCCAAAGTGCTTGAAAAAGACGAAATGGTCGATGTTTATATCTATACCGACAAAGAAAACCGTCCGACTGCTACCATGCATCCGACTGTTTTGCAAATGGGCAAACCCGCTTTTGCCACAGTAGTCCAAGTATTGCCGGGAATCGGTGTGTTTGTGGACAATCAAACACCGAAAGATTTACTGGTTTCCAAAGACTATCTGCCGTATGATGAACAGCGTTGGCCGCAAGTGGGCGATCGGTTGTTTTTGGAACTTAAAATGAAAAAGAACGCGTTGATGGCCAAACCGGTCAATCGTTTTGATGTCAAATCGCTGGCTCCGGATTTGATTTATACGGCCGGACAACGGTGCCGGGCTTTTGTTTTGCGGTTGGCTGAAAAAGGAGCGGGTTTGATCACCGACGATCGGATTTATGTTTTTGTACCGCTTCATCAGTACCGTAAACCGCTTCGTTTGGGGGAGGAAGTGATGGTTACCATCACGAAAATGTTGGATCATGAAGCTTACGGAACGTTAAACGAGCACAAAGAGATTTTAATGGATGACGATAAAAAACTTTTGTTGGAATATTTGAAAAGTCATGCCTTTTTGAAATTGACCGCCAAATCCACCAAAGAAGAAGTCGAGCGCTATTTTCCGCTTTTATCGCGCAAAGCGTTTAAACGTGCTTACGGCAATTTGTACAAAGAAGGTTTGATTTGGTTCGACGAAGAAAAAACGTATTTGAAACAATAGGACATTTCCATTAATTATTTTGAATTTTCTTGAATATATTATAATGTAATGGTATAATAGTATTGTAAAGGAGGTCAAAATAATGTTGGAATTTTATGAAAAAGACGATCATTCGGGTGTTGTCAGCATCTACGATCATCATATTACCATCAATAAAACTCTACTAAAATATTGCAACGAAGCGTACCGGATTCGATTGGCTGTCGATCAGGAAGAACAAAAGGTATATATTTACATGATCAATAAAGATTATGCTTTAAGCGGTGAATTGAAAGAATCATCCTTGCTTAAGATTTCTTTGTCGAAAACGTATGCCAGAATTTGTTCGCAGTCGGTGATTCGTTATTTGTGTCGGACATTCGGTTTTTCAATTGATAAAAATAAATACAGACGCTATCATGCTTGGTATGATGAGGCGCATAAGGCGATCATCGTCGATATGAAAGGGGAGATGAAATAGTGGAAAATTACATGGTTTGGATATGGTTAGGCGTGTTTTTGTTCACGTTGATCATTGAAGGTGTGTCGCAGGATTTGATTGCGATTTGGTTTTCGCTCGGTGCGTTGATTTCGTTGGCTTTTTCGGCTATTCCGGGAATTCCTTGGTATGTGGAAGTCGTTGTTTTTGCGGTTGTATCCCTGGTTGTGATGATCTTTACCAGACCGCTTGCCAAACGGATTTTGTTAAACGCAACCAGATATACTAATATCGACGAATACGTCGGAAAAAAAGTAGTTGTGATGCGGGAGATTTCGAAATTTCAACCGGGAGAAGTGAAATTAAACGGAATCATTTATCAAGCGAATTTACTGGAAGAAGAAACAGAGAGCATTCCCAAAGACGAAATTGTAGAAATCGTTACGTTTAAAGGCAACAAAGTAATTGTCAAAAAAATAAAGGAGGAAGAGTAAGTCGATGAAACCGGGAGTAATTGCAGTTATTGTTTTAAGTGTTGTATTGGTTATTATTGTCATTATTTTAATTACGCGCATTCGTATTGTACGGCAGACGCAGAAATTGATCGTGGAACGGTTGGGGGCCTATCATGATACATGGTCTGTCGGATTTCATTTTTTGGTTCCGTTTATCGACCGGGTAACCAGAGTCGTTTCCATGAAAGAGCAAGTCAATGATTTTGATCCGCAACCGGTGATTACCAAAGATAATGTTACGATGCAGATCGATACGGTTGTTTTCTATCAGATCACAGATCCCAAACTTTATGCCTACGGGGTGGAAAATCCGATTTCGGCGCTTGAAAACTTATCATCAACGACACTGAGAAACATTATTGGTGAACTTGATTTGGATAGCACTTTAACATCCAGAGATATCATCAATACCAAAATGCGTGCGATTTTGGATGAAGCGACCGATCCATGGGGAATCAAGGTCAATCGGGTGGAAGTGAAAAATATTTTACCGCCGAAAGATATTCGCGATGCGATGGAACGGCAAATGAGAGCAGAACGGGAACGTCGTGAAAAAATTCTGTTGGCCGAAGGTGAAAAAAGAAGTCAGATTTTACGAGCCGAAGGTGAAAAAGAAGCCCAGATTTTAAAAGCAGAAGCCGAAAAACAGGCGATGATTCGCAAAGCCGAAGGTGAATCGGAATCCATTCTTAAAATCAAAAATGCGGAAGCCGAAGGTGTTCGGTTGACCAGACAAGCGCAAGCCGATGGTTATCGGATGTTGATCGAAGCCGGACTGACGAAAGAAGTATTGGCAGTCAAATCATTTGAAACGATGGAAAAAGTATCGGATGGTCAGGCAACCAAGATCATCGTTCCTTCCGAAATGCAGAATCTGGCGACAACCGTTACCAGTATTGCCGAAATGATCAAAGAAAAATAAAAAAAATACCCTTCGTTTAAACCATGTAAAAATGGGAAAACGGAGGGCTTTTTTTATTTTCGGATGATTTCTTTGATTTTGGATATCAATACATCAACGGCCACATCGTGCGTTTTATCGTTGGGAATGATGATATCGGCAAAACGTTTGGATGGTTTTACAAATTCATAATACATCGGTTTTACCGTGGTCAAATATTGATTGATCACATTTTCCAAGCTACGGCCGCGTTCGTTGATGTCCCGAACCAGTCGGCGGATAAAACGGATATCATCATCGGATTCGACGAAAATTTTAATATCGGCCAATTCCCGGATTCGCGGGTCTTGCAGAACTAAGATTCCTTCCAACAAAATGACTTTGGTCGGTTTAATCCGACGGGTTTGATCGCTTCTGGTATGCATGCAAAAGTCATAGGTCGGGCAGTCGATTTCGTTTCCGTTTAAAAGTTCTTTGAGTTGCCGGATCAAAAGTTCGTTATCTAAGGCACTTGGATGATCGTAATTGACTTTTTTGCGTTCTTCCAAAGCCATTTCGTGTTGATCTTTGTAGTAATCGTCATGTCGTAAAACGGTCATTTCGATCGAATTCAATTTGGCTTGGATTTCATTGACAACGGTGGTTTTTCCGGAAGCACTGCCGCCGGCCACTAAAATTAAAACAGACCTCATATTCGATTACTCCTTTGTTTTCAAATAGGATAAAATGCCTTTTTTCAGTCGCAGAAGGCCGTCGGTCAACCGCTTTTTCGGACAAGCGATGTTCATTCTGAGAAACGATTTTCCCGTTTGGCCGTACTCCAGTCCGTCCGATAAATAAAGCCCGGCTTGTTTGTACAACCATTGTTGTAATACAGGTGAGTTTTCTTCCACTTCTTTGCAGTCGATCCACAAAAGGTAGGTGGCCTCAGAAGGAATCAAAGCAAGCATCGGTAATTCTTTTTTTAAGAAATCCCGTACCGTTTTTTTATTTTCAAACAGATAGGCTCTTACCTCATCCAACCAGTTTTCCCCTTTGGTAAAAGCGGCGATGGCTGCCTGAATGGCAAACGCATTGGGTTCGGCGATTTCATCCGTATTAATCGCCCGAAATACTTTATGGCGCAAAACCGGATCGGAAACGTAAATGGCAGCCGTTTGTAATCCTGCCAAATTAAATGCTTTGGTTGGCGCAAGGCAGGTAATGCTGATATTGGCACATGTTTCATTGACGGAAGCAAAAGGAATGTAGTTGCAGCCCGGATCGGTCAAATCACAGTGAATCTCATCGGATAGGACGACAACATGATGTTTATGACAAAGGTATCCGATTTTTTCCAATGTCGGACGATTCCAGATTTTTCCGATGGGATTGTGGGGATTGCATAAAATCATCATGGTTGTTTGCGGTAAAGATAGTTTTTCTTCCAAATCCGCAAAATCGATCGAATACGTATGATCGCGGTACACCAAAGGACTTTCCAAAACATTGCGTCCGTTGTTTAAAATCGAATTGAAAAAGATATTGTAAACAGGGGTTTGGATGAGGATATTTTCGGCAGGAGTGGACAGTTTTCTGACGATGCTGGAAATGGCGGGAACAACGCCGGTACAAAACAGTAAATTTTCTTCGTTCATTGCAAAGTCGTGTCTTTTTTTCCACCAAGAAGCAATGGCTTCATTCCATTGTTTGGGGACGATGGTATAACCGAAAATTTTGTGGTTGCAGCGTTCTTGCAAAGCCATAACGATTTCCGGAGCGGTTTCAAAATCCATATCTGCGACCCACATCGGAATAGCCGAAGGATCTATGTCCCATTTCAAAGAATAAGTATGAGTGCGGTCGGTCATTTTATCGAATGGGTACTTCAACGTCGTTCACCTCGATGATGGTTTTTTCTTTATCAACGGTCGGATCGTCTAAAATGACGGAATCAATGTGATCGCATACGATTTTACCGCTGATCGGGTTTAAGATACTGTCGATCGATCCGCACACAACCGCATCGACATTCGAATATTCGAAGGCTTGAGTCGTCCGAATCAGTTTACAGTTTTTCAACGTTACTTGTTCCATGTAACAAAGCCCTTGCAAACTTTCGATCGTACAGTTGACGAAGGTAACATTTTTCGAATTCCAGCCGAGGTATTCGCCGATGATATACGAATCGTAGACGGTAACGTTCTCACAGTTCCAAAAAGCATCTTTGGACAATAGTTTGGCATGGTGAATTTCAACATTTTTCGCCCCGTCGAAACAGTAATTGCCGGATAGTTCGAAGTGACGGATGAGGATGTTTTGACTGTTCATGGCAAAATAATCGCCTTTGGCTGTGATATCGTCGGCCTCAATCCAAGAACAGTTCCAAAGCGTTTCGGAAGCATTCGGAAAGCGAACGTGGTTCAGTTTGATGTGAGAAGATCTGCGGAATGTTTTCGGTGCTTCAACCAAACAATCCGATAACGTAATATGGTCGGTGTACCAAATGCCCGAACGTGCTGTTTCCAAAAGCATACACTGTTTCAAATTGATATGATGACTGTACCATAAAGGATATTTCCACTGAAAAGACGTATTTTCTAAAAAAATGTTGCTGCTTTCTTTTAGCGGCGATTCCCCATCTGCGAACACGGAATCGATGATTTTCAAATCGTGTTGTTTAAAAAGCGATCGTTCACCCGAAAAATATTGTTGGACTTTTTTTTCCATCTGAAATACCTCCCTGATCCATTATTTTTATTATAGTATAGAATGGAAATGAATACAAATAAAAGAAATAATTTTCTTCTGTTTGAATAAAAGAAAAAAGGATACGAGTATCCTTTTTATTTTGCACGTAAGAATCTTACGTATCATTCCTTATGGCGCATCCAAGAGGATTCGAACCCCTAACCTTTTGATCCGTAGTCAAACGATCTATCCAATTGATCTATGGATGCAGAACTGAATTGAAAATGGCGGTTCGGACGGGACTTGAACCCGCGATCTCCAGTGTGACAGACTAGCATGTTAACCACTACACCACCGAACCACTCCCTGAACGCTTATACATTATACCATAATAAAACCATAAAAGACAAGCATTTTTTTTAAGGATTTTGTAAAAGTTTTAAGATGGATTGTTTCATGTCTTTTTTTGCGTTATAATAAATAAAATGAGAAAGAAGGGAATCAGATGGATTTAGAATATTTGCAGAAAACGGCCTTGGCGTTGTTTGAAATCGATTCACCGACCGGTTATAGCGCCAACATCAATGCTTATTTGACCAAACAACTGGAAGAATTGGGGTATTCGGTTCAAACGACCAATAAGGGAAATCTTTTTCTTCTTGTCAAAGGAAGTCATTCCGATAAAAAAATCTGTACAAGCGCCCATGTCGATACGTTGGGATTGATGGTTCGTTCCATCCAAGCAGACGGAACTTTGAAAACGACCAATGTCGGCGGTGTTTTGTTGCCGACGTTAGATGGGGAATACTGTAAAGTCGTTACCAGAGAAAATCAAGTTTATACCGGGACGATTCTTTGTTCTAGTTCGTCGGTCCACGTTTATGAGGATGCCGCATCCAGCCCGAGAAATCTGGATTCTTTGATGGTTCGACTGGATGAAAAAGTCTTTCGTAAAGAAGATACAGAAAAACTAGGGATTCGAAACGGCGATTATATTTTAATCGATCCGAAAACGACGTGGACGAAAAGCGGTTTTTTGAAAAGTCGTTTTATCGACGACAAAGGAAGCGTCTGCGTTCTTCTTGCGGTTTTAAAACAACTCAAAGAACAACATCAAAAACCGTATTACGATACGTACTTTTATTTTGTCAATCAGGAAGAAGTCGGTCATGGTGCCGCCACGGTGGCGCAGGATATCGATGAATTTGTTACAGTGGATATGGGGTGCATCGGCAAAGATTTGGCCGGTAATGAGTATGCCGTATCCATTTGTGCCAAAGATTCCGGAGGCCCTTACAGTTACGAACTGACCACCAAGTTGTGTCATCTGGCAGCGGCAAATAACATCAACTATGTGGTCGATATTTTTCCGTATTACGGATCTGATATCGGCGCCGCATGGCGAAGCGGTGTGGATTGTAAGGGCGCGCTGATCGGTCCGGGGGTCTGTGCCAGTCATGGGATGGAACGGACGCATTTTTCGGCTCTTGAAAATACGATGAAATTATTATGGGCTTATTTGTTAAGCGAATAAAAAGGAGACTATATGAAAAGAATTTTAACAATCCAAGATATCTCTTGTGTGGGACAGTGTTCCTTAACGGTTGCGTTACCGATCATTTCGGCAGCCGGCGTGGAGGCTTCGGTTTTACCGACGGCGGTTTTATCGACGCATACCGGTGGTTTTAAAAATTTTACGTTTTGTGATTTGACGCAAGAAATGCCGAAGATCGAAAAGCATTGGAATAACGAAAAGATTTTATTCGACGGTTTTTATACCGGGTATATCGGAAGTGTGGAACAAATCGATTTCATTCTATCGATTTTCGATTCTTGTTCCAAACCCAATGCTTTGAAAGTGGTGGATCCGTGTATGGCCGATCACGGAAAACTTTATCCCGGTTTTGCTCCTTCATTTCCGCAAGAAATGTTGCGGTTGTGTCGCCGTGCCGATGTATTGGTGCCGAATATTACAGAAGCATGCCTGTTGACACAAACCCCGTATCAAGAACACTTTTCAAAAGAGGAATTGGAAAAGTTGGCCGCAACCTTATCGGATTTGACCGGTGCCAGTGTTGTGTTGACCGGCGTTCATTTTAGTGATCATGAATTGGGGAGTCTGACCTACGATCAAAAGGCATTTACCTACTATTTTACGGAACGCATTCCTTATTTGTTTCACGGAACGGGTGATTGTTTTGCCAGCGCTTTTTTCGCTTCTATGATGCGGGGAAAAACGATGGTCGATTCCGCTCAGATCGCCTGTGAATTTACGGTGGAAGCGATCCGTCAAACAGTCGCCGATCGCGATGTTCATTGGTACGGTGTCCATTTTGAACCGGCTTTGAAGTTATTGATCGAAAAGTTGTCGTAGAGGTAAACCTCGTGGAAAAACTGGTATTGGAAAACGAAAAACAGATCGAACAATTTGATATCAAGTATTATATCGAACATAAGAAATTTCCGATCGCATCGGCGCTTTGTGCACTGGAAGCGACCAATGAAATCCAAAAGGCTTATTTTGAAAAAGAATTTCCGTTTGATCAGGTTTCGGAAAAAATTTTACGACTTTATGCCTTGTTACAAGGATTGTTTGTTTCGATCGACTCGCTTTATGCTTTGGCCTATTCGTTAACCAAAAGTAAAAACTTCATCAATATCAATTCCAATAAAGAACTACGGGAGTTGAAATATATTCGTAATGATGTGGTGGGGCATCCGGCCAACCGTACGTACAGTTCGGATACACTAGCCTACTGTATTTTGGATACGCGCAGCATTCAGCAAAAAGAATTCAGTTATTTTATTTACTCGGCCGATGAAGTCAGTGTGAAAAAAGTGGATTTGGAGGCATTGGTGCATTCCTACTACGAAGAATGCAACCGCTACTTAAAGCAAATTTATCAAATTGCCATCGATCACCAAAAACAAAGCGGTTTGTTGGAGTTGGCGGAAAATGTGCTGGATTCTTACCAAAACAAAGGTGATTATCCAAGCAAGCTAAACGAGTTGAAAGAAGCGTATCAAACTCAATATCCCCAAGCCGATCCTTCGTTGCACCGGGTGTTGTGGCGAATGGATTTGATCTTGAAACTACAACAGTTTCATCATGCCGATCCGGATGTGATGGATCTGGCTTGTTATTCGATCGGGTTGGAAATCGTTAAAATTTACGAACTCATCGCTTTAAAACCGTATTCGGTTGCGATGCGAAAGAAAACACCGTATTTGGTGGCATCGATTTATCGTTTTTTAAACAAGAACCCATCTTTACAACTTTATACGGATAAATTGTACGATTGTTCAAACCCTTTGTTTCAAGCCTCGTTGAACCATCTGTTAAAAGTGGCAACCAAAAAGAAAGTGCAAGGTGTCGTTCGCTATTTGAATTTGTTAAAGGAATTGGCGCATCAAAAACAACCCGATTTGGTCTATGCTTTGGCATTGCCGATCAAGCAATATCAAAAAAAATAAGTTTTGATAGAAAGACGAACAAAATTTTGTTATAATAGAGTTTGTTTTTAAAATGGAGGAGATTTATGGAAATTCGGAATATTGCGATTATCGCTCATGTGGATCACGGAAAAACGACGTTGGTCGATAAATTGTTGAAAAGTTCTCATACGTTCAGAGAAAACCAAATCATCCAAGATCGGGTGATGGATTCCAATGTGCTTGAACGAGAAAGAGGCATCACCATTTTAGCTAAAAATACGGCGATTACGTATAAAGATACGAAAATCAATATTTTGGATACGCCGGGCCATGCCGATTTTTCCGGTGAAGTGGAACGGATTATGAAAATGGTTGACGGTGTCATCTTGGTGGTCGATGCATATGAAGGAACCATGCCTCAAACGCGGTTTGTTTTGAAGAAGGCTTTTGAACAACATTTGAAACCGATTGTGGTTATTAATAAAATCGACAAATCGTCTGCCCGACCGAAAGAAGTAATCGATGAGGTATTGGAATTGTTCATTGATTTGGGATGTGATGAGGAAGAACTCGATTTTCCGGTTTGTTATGCTTCCGCGGTCAATAATACGTGTTCGCTGTCGCTAGATATTCCGCAACAAATGGGCATGGAACCGCTATTGGATTTGATTATAAAAGAAATTCCTTCTCCTTCTAGGGACATTCAATCTCCGTTGCAACTGCAACCGGCTTTGTTGGATTATACCGATTTCGTCGGTCGAATCGGGATCGGTCGTATCACAAGAGGAACGATCCGTTCGGGTGAAGTGGTTTCCTGTTGTCGTTTAGATGGTTCCGTCAAAACGTTTCGGGTTCAGAAACTGTACGGTTTTTCTGGATTAGACCGAATCGAAATTGAAAGCGGCTTTGCCGGGGATATTGTAGCGGTTGCCGGATTGGGCGATATTTCGGTTGGTGAGACGATCTGTACTTTGGGAAAAGAAGAACCACTCGAAAAAATCCATATTTCCGAACCGACGGTTCAAATGACGTTTGGTACCAACACCTCTCCGTTTTGCGGAAAAGACGGCAAAGCCGTAACCGCAACCAAAATCGAAGAACGGCTTTACCGGGAAGTTCAAAAAGATGTATCGCTTCGTGTCAAACGAATCGATCGGAAAGAAGAATGGTTGGTTTCCGGCAGAGGCGAACTGCATTTGGGAATTTTAATTGAAACCATGCGACGGGAAGGATATGAGTTTCAAGTTTCCAGACCGCAAGTTATTATGAAAGAAGAAAACGGTCTGTTATTGGAACCATATGAAGAATGTGTGATTGATGTTCCGATCGAAAGTGCCGGTGCGGTGATCGAATTGATGGGCAACCGTCATGCTGTTATGGAACAAATGTCTCATACGGAAACGCAAACCCGATTGATGTATTCGATTCCTTCCAGAGGATTGATTGGTTTTAATACGGATTTTATGACGATGACCAAAGGATACGGGATCATCAATCATCGTTTTTCGGATTATCGGAAAGCCGAAAGTTTTTCGATTGCCGAACGGACCAGCGGCGTTTTGGTTTCCATGGCACAAGGGCAGGCAACGGCTTATTCGCTTGGTGCATTGGAAGACCGCGGAACGATGTTCGTTTCTCCGGGAGAAGAAATCTATGAAGGAATGATTGTCGGCGAGGCGAATAAAGGACTTGATTTGGCGGTCAATGTCGTTAAAGCCAAACAGCAAACCAATACGCGTTCGTCCAACAAAGATATGACGGTGGTATTGAAAACACCGAAAGTCATGTCATTGGAAGCCTGTTTAGAATTTATCAATGAAGATGAATTGGTTGAAATCACACCGAAACATATTCGCCTTCGTAAGAAGATCTTAGATACGGTCGAACGCAAAAAATTCGATGCGAAAAATCGGGCGTTAAAAGAAGCTTAATAAAAAAACCGAAACAGAATGAAAAACAAACTGTTTCGGTTTTTTTTAAAGTCGAACGATTTCAATTAAAATACGGACGACGGTTTCCATTTCTTCTAAACAGGCAAACTCATAAGGACCGTGACAATTGTAACCGCCTGTTCCCAAATTGGGCGTATTGAGTCCTCGCACCGTCAATCTAGCACCGTCGGTACCGCCTCTGATCGGCGTGGATAAAGCGGTGATTTTCAATTTTTCCATCGCTTTTTCGGCTCTGATGACCGATCTCGGGTCGCGATCGATCAACGCTTTCATATTGCTGTAACTGTCTTGGATGTGAAGATGAATTAAGTTTGGATCGTTGTACTTTCGGCATAAGAAGTGTTGAATGTCCGCCAAGATCTGTTTTTTGCGGATCATTTGATTTGGATCGTGGTCCCGTATAATGTAATCCAATCGCGCCTCGCCGACGGTGCCTTTCATATCGGTCAAATGAAAAAATCCCTCGTACTTTTCCGTGTATTGCGGTTTTTCGTTTTCCGGCAACAACTGATGAAATTCCATTGCGATTTCCGTCGCGTTTTTCATTTGATTTTTGGCATCACCGGGATGAATATCCAATCCTTTGATGCTTACTTGACAGGATGCGGCATTGAAATTTTCATAATTGATTTCATTGTATAAGCCGCCATCGACCGTATAGGCGAAATCACATGGAAACCGATTTAAATCGAAATAGTCGATTCCTTCGCCGATTTCTTCATCTGGTGTGAAAGCTACATGGATTTCGGCATGAGGAACCATTGGGTTTGCGGCCAAATAAGAAAGCATGGCCATAATGTTGGCAATTCCGGCTTTGTCGTCGGCTCCCAATACCGTTGTTCCGTCGGTGGTAATCAATGTTTTGCCTTTTAATTGCATTAGGCGGGGAAATTGGGTTGGACTTAACGTGATCGAAGAAAGAACGATATCTTTTCCGTCGTAATTTTCAATCACTTGAGGGCGGACATTTTTGCCGCTGAATCCGGGAATGGTATCCATATGTGCAATCAGTCCGATGGATAGCGGGCAGTTTTGCTGATTGGAAGGTAAGGTTGCGTAAACAAATCCGTGTTCATCGACTGTGATGTCTTTTAAACCGAGTTCACTCAATTCTTCTTTTAACAAATAGGCCAAATCGAATTGTTTTTCGGTCGAGGGTGTTTGATGCCGACCTTCTTCGGACATCGTGTCGATTTGGACATACCTTAAAAAACGATTCAAAATATTTTTTTGTAATTCAGTCAAGTGTATCCTCTCCTTTTCAAATTTCATTATACCGCAAAAGAAAGAAGTATGCTATAATCAGTTTTAAATGAGGGAGTAAGTATGAAACAGGCAAACAAACGACGTTTTTTGTATTTCCAAATATTATTCTTGATGATTTATTTTGCGGACGCGCTTTTTTATTCGTACACGACGCTTTATTTATCGTCGTTGGGGTTAAAAGAAAGCACGATCGGACAAACCATTTCCGTTACGACGATTTGTTATTTATTGGCCAATCCCATTTGGAATCTTTTGGCGGTTGATTCGAAACGCATTCGGCGATTGACTTCCTTGATTTCACTGGTTGCCGGGAGCATCATTGTTTTGTATTCGAAAGCGGATCGGTTGGAATGGATTTTGATTTTAACGGGTTTGTTGGCGATTCATATGGCTCCGTTTTATACGTTTTTGGATTCCGAAGCCATTCGGTTTTGCAAAACCACCGATCAGGAGTATTCAAGAATCCGGGTAATGGGATCGATCAGTTATATTCTCGGTTCGGCACTGGGTGGCTTGTTGGCGGACCGGTTGGGATATTCGTGGTTGTTTGTTGTTTCAGGCTCGATTTTTATCGCTTCATCAGTGGCGATTTATTTTTTCCTGCCGAAGAACAAAACGAAGGTCGAAAATCAAAAAAGAAATTGGAAAGCCGTGTTTAACAACCGTTTGTTTTTCTTTTATGTTGCCTGTTATTTACTGACAGTAACGCTAAACGGTATCGGCGATTCGTACGTGTCGCTTTTATTTTGCAACATCAAAGGGCTTTCTGCCGGCTCATACGGTTTTGTGGCAGCGGGCATGATCGCAACCGAAGCGCTGACCCTCATTCTTCTTGGCATTTGGTTTAAAAAGGCCAAGGAACTGTATTTACTGTTGTTTGCGGGAATTGTCTATTTTTTACGGTCGTTTTTACTGGGTTTTACGGATTTGCCGGTTGCGGTATTGATTCCTTCGGCGATGTTAAGAGGGGTTGCGTGGGGAACGATTTTGTTTGTCCATATGAAATACCTTTCTAAATTGGTAGGACTGGAAAATACGACGACAGGGGCATTGGTTTTGGCCGGTTGTACGTCGTTGTTTCAATTTATCGGCAACAGTTTATTCGGATATTTCTTTGAGCATCTGGGTTATTTATTTTCTTATTGGTTAATTGCTTTTTTATCTGTTTTTGCCTGTTTGGGTTACGTTTTGTTTTCGATTCACTGTGGAAAAAAAGAGAATGGGACGCAAAATGCTTGCAGTTGAGGCGCTTTTGCGTTATAATTATTCTAAAGGTATGAATATATCTTATAAGGTTGGTTTGAAAGGAGTTTTCCGATTTTGAAAGGAGTTTTCCGATGAAGGGTAAAGTTAAATGGTTTAATGCCGAAAAGGGATTTGGTTTCATTGTTTCTGAAGAAGGAAAAGATGTTTTTGTTCATTTCAGTGCAATTTTGTCAGATGGCTATAAGACATTAAATGAAGGCGAAGAAGTTACTTTTGATGTCGTTGACGGGGATCGCGGTCCGCTGGCAAAGAATGTAGTTAAGAGTGCCGAATAAAAATTTCGCATAGAAGAAAAAAGGATTATTATGAAAATAATAGTCCTTTTTCTTTTTGTCTGCATACTTTAAACTGAGGAGTGAATCATATGCTTACAGGAAGTATTGTTGCTTTAGTAACCCCGTTTAATGAAGAAAACGAAGTGGACTATCCGGCTCTTGAACGGTTGCTTTACTATCATCTTGAAAATCAAACCGACGGGATTGTGGTTTTAGGAACAACGGCGGAAGCGGAAAGTTTATCGGATGAAGAAAAAAAGCAAATTGTCGATTTTGTTTGTCGACATGTTGGCGGTAAAATAAAAATAATGGTTGGAATTTTGTCGAATGTAACCGAAAAAGTGATTGCGATGAGCCGACTGTTTGAGGGAATGGAAATCGACAGTTATCTGGTTATCACGCCTTATTACAATAAAAGCAATACCAAAGGATTGTTGCGTCATTTCACCCAAATCGCCGATGCTTGCGATCATCCGATCGTTGTTTATCATGTTCCCAAACGTACCGGTCTGGTGATGGATGAAGAAACGGTACGGTTTCTTTCTTATCATCCCAATATCATCGGAATAAAAGAAGCTTCCGGAAATTTGGCGTTTCAAGCACAAGTAGCCGCTTTTTGCAATGAAAATTTCGTTCTTTACGGTGGGGACGACTTAACGATGCTTGCATCCATGGCACTTGGTGCGAAGGGAATTATTTCGGTTATCGGGAATGCTTTTCCCAAAGAACTGAAATTGATTGTGGATTCTTTTTCTAAAAATATTGAAATTTCCCGCAGTACCTATTTTGGAATTTTATCCGTTACGCAGGCGATTTATTTGGAAGTGTCACCGATTTTGATAAAGTATTTGCTTTATTTGATGGGATTCATGCTGCAAAACGTGCGCTTGCCGCTTGCAGAAGGAACTTTGCGATCGAAACATGCGGTAAAAACAACTTATCTGACGATGTTGGAAAGTTGAAAAAACGGTCGAAAAGTTCGCGTTTTTTTGTTTTTCTGTGGTTGAATATTTTCCTTAAAGAGATTATAATATAGTCGTACAATTATATTGAATCTCATTAGGAGGAAATTATGAGTGAGAAAACAAAACGCATGGCGATAGATGGGAACTACGCTGCGGCATATTCATCCTATGCTTTTACGGAAGTTGCCGGAATCTATCCGATTACTCCTTCATCCCCGATGGCGGAGTATACCGATGAATGGGCTTCTCAAGGAAAGAAAAATCTTTTCGGAATGCCTGTTAAAGTAATTGAAATGCAATCGGAAGGAGGCGCTGCCGGTACTGTTCACGGATCTTTGGAAGCGGGTGCTTTGACAACTACTTACACCGCATCTCAAGGGTTGTTGTTGAAGATTCCGAATATGTATAAAATTGCCGGTGAATGTTTACCGGGCGTTATCCATGTATCGGCTCGTACCATCGCCGCTCAAAGTTTGGCGATCTTCGGCGATCATCAAGACGTTATGGCTTGCCGTCAGACCGGTTTTGCGATGTTATGTGCCGGATCGGTTCAAGAAACAATGGATTTGGCGGGGGTTGCACATCTTTCTGCCATTAAAACAAGTATTCCGTTCTTACATTTCTTTGACGGTTTCAGAACGTCTCATGAAGTAAATACCATTGAACCGGTCGATTATGCTGTATTCGACCGTCTATTAGACCGGGATGCAGTTGCTAAATTCAGAGCCAATGCATTGAATCCGCTTCATCCGAAAACACGCGGAACGGCTCAAAACGATGATGTTTATTTCCAAACAAGAGAACTTCAGGCTCAAAAATACGAAGGTGTTTCCGATGTTGTGGAATATTACATGGACGAACTGGCTAAAGCAACGGGAAGACAATACAAACCGTTCAGTTATTACGGTGCTGCCGATGCGCAAAGAGTGATCGTTGCGATGGGTTCGGTAACGGAATGTGCCGAAGAAGTTGTTGATTATTTGACTGCAAGAGGCGAAAAAGTAGGTATTTTGAAAGTTCATTTATACCGTCCGTTCGATACGAAAAAATTCTTGGCTTCCATGCCGAAAACCGTTCAAAAGATCGCCGTATTGGATCGTACGATTGAACAAGGCGCACTTTATGAACCGCTTTGTTTGGATGTTCAATCCGTTTACTACAATTCCAAACAGGCTCCGCTGATCGTCGGCGGTCGTTACGGATTGTCTTCGAAAGATACGACACCGGATTTGATCAACGCGGTTTATACCAATTTAAAACAAGAAGAACCGAAAGATCACTTTACCCTCGGTATCAACGATGATATCAAATACACGTCGTTATCGGTTACGGAATCGATCGACGTTGCCGATCCGACGACAACCGAATTGTTGTTCTTCGGTTTGGGTTCCGACGGTACGGTTGGTGCTTGTAAAAATATTTCCAAAATCGTCGGCGATTATACGGAATTCTATTCTCAAAGTTATGCGGCTTACGATTCTAAGAAATCCGGCGGTTCTACGAGATTGCATTTACGTTTTTCTAAAAAACCGATTCGTTCGACTTATTTGGTAAACCAACCGCATTTTGTATCGTGTTCACTGGATGCTTATCTGGATAAATTCGATATGATTTCCGGTTTGCGTGACGGTGGTACGTTCTTGCTCAACACAGTAGTGGACAAGGATCATATTGCCGATCGTCTTCCGAACAGTTATAAGCGGATTTTAGCGCAAAGACATGCTAAATTCTATATTATCGCCGCGAATGCCGCAGCAAGAGAATGCGGTTTCCGTCCGGGTCTCGGTGTTAATACGATTATGCAATCGGCTTTCTTCAAATTAAACGAACAGATTATGGATTATGAAGAAGCCAAAGAACATATGAAAGAATTTGCGACCAAAACGTATTTGCGTAAAGGTCAGGAATTGGTGGATCAAAACCATAAAGCGATCGACATGGGCGGTACGAAATTAGTCGAAGTTCCGGTTGATCCGGCTTGGGCTGATTTGACCGATGAAGTAAAGACGAAAGATTTGTCTCGTCCTAAATTTGTTCGCGATATTGCCGATGTCATCAATGCGATCCAAGGCGATTCGTTGCCGTTATCGGCTTTTGCGCAATTCGGCGATGATTGCCATATGCCGCAGGGAACCGCTGCTTATGAAAAACGCGGTGTTGCTACGGATGTACCTTTATGGACACCGGAAAACTGTATCCAATGTAATCAATGTGCCTTTGTTTGTCCGCATGCATGTATCCGTCCGTTCTTGTGTACGGAAGAAGAAGTCAACAATGCTCCGGAAGGCGCAAAATTCTTGGATGCAACCGGCTTTAAAGGTTATAAGTATACCCTGCAGGTTTCAACGCTGGATTGTACCGGTTGCGGTGTTTGTTTGACGGTTTGTCCTGGTAAACCGAAAAAAGCGGCTGACGGTACGATTACCAAATCACCGGCACTGACCTCTCATACAATGGCGGCATCCCGTGAAGCCAACGAAGCCGAAATCTGTGCTTACTTCTACGATCATGTAACTTATAAAGGCGATGTTGCCGGTACGGCTAACGCAAAGAACGTTCAGTTCTCTAAACCGTTATTCGAATTCTCCGGTGCTTGCGGCGGATGTGGAGAAACACCGTATGTCAAAGCCGTATCGCAATTATTCGGCGATCGGATGATGGTGGCCAATGCAACCGGATGTACGTCTATTTATTCCGGTTCTTATCCGTCCAGTCCGTATACAACCAATGCGCTGGGTCATGGTCCGGCTTGGGCAAACTCCTTGTTTGAAGACAATGCCGAATTTGGTTTTGGTATGCATATGGCTGTTGAAACCTTGCGTGACCGGATTCAAAATGTCATGGCATTGAATCGGGATGAAATGCCTGAAGAAGTACAACAATTATGTGTACAGTGGATGGAAAACCGTTCTTCCGGAATCATGACCAAAGAATTGGCTCCGAAGATCGTAAAGGCTATGGAAGCAATCGATGCACCATATGCAAAAGAAATCCTTTCTTTAAAAGATTACTTGGTAAAAACATCTCAATGGATCATCGGTGGTGATGGTTGGGCTTACGATATCGGTTACGGCGGCTTGGATCATGTCATTGCCAATAATGAAGATGTCAATATTTTAGTTGTCGATACCGAAGTTTATTCCAATACCGGCGGTCAGGCTTCCAAATCGTCTAGAACCGGTGCGATCGCTAAATTCGCGGCAGCCGGCAAACCGACTTCCAAAAAAGATTTGGCATCGATCGCCATGGCTTACGGTCATGTTTATGTTGCGACGGTATCGCACGGTTATAACCAGAATCAAGTGATTAAAGCGTTAAAAGAAGCAGAAGCATATCAAGGTCCTTCGATCGTTATCTGCTACTCTCCGTGTATTGCTCACAACATCAAGAAGGGTCTGTTTATGTCGCAGATGGAGGCTAAGAAAGCAACCGAATGCGGTTATTGGCCGACTTTCCGTTACAATCCGGATTTAGCAAAAGAAGGCAAGAATCCGTTCCAAATGGATTCCAAAGAACCGGATTGGTCGAAATACAACGATTTCTTAATGAACGAAGGTCGTTATGCTCAATTGGTTAAAATCAATCCTGAACGGGCTAAGGAATTGTTGGAACACAATTTAAAAGATGCTCAAAAACGGTATGCAAATTATGTTCGTTTGGCATCGATGGAATATCCTAATCAAAAATAAGAGATTCAATTAAAAACGATACGACTCTATCCCTTTCACCGGGGATAGAGTTTTTTTCTAATTCATGCTGAAAACAATTCTTTTTATGGTATAATAGAGGTGTTTTGTAGGAGGGTACAATGATTTATACGCATCGCAAGGCCGAAAAACTGAATGAAAAACTACACCCGTTTGAACAACGATACGATATCCTATTGGATAAAGGCAAAAACTATATCTTACGGTTGGACGGTGTCAATATGACCAAGAACTTTTTAGGTAAAAAAGATGTTCGCTCTCTTTTTTTAAAAACAATGCGCCAGACGATGCAACTGTTGTTCAATCAGGAACCGAAATTGAAATTTGCTTACTCCTACAGTGACGAGATTTCCATCTTGTTGGAAGAAAGTGTTTTAAACGATTACGATTACCGCTTGGAAAAAATCGTTTCCATTTACACCAGTAAAATAACGGCGGCTTTTTATTTGGCGGCAAGTAAAAACCAATTACCGTTGTACGATCGTCTGCGCAGTTTTGACGGCCGGATCATCGGACTGGATGAACGCCAATTAAAAGATTACTTCGTTTCCCGTCAGGCTTTTGCCATCTCGTCTCATTTGATTCGTCTTAAAAACCAGCATTTGCCGGATCTTCCATCCACGAATTCGAAAAAAATCATCGCGACATTGAAAGAAAAAGGAATCATTTACGAGGAGATTCCCAAAGAAGAACGGTACGGTTTGTTGTGGGTCAACGACGGTTTTCAAATGCCGTATGAATTTAAAGCCTTTGAAGGCCGGTTTTATTTTCAACTGAATCAAAGACAAAATTATCACCGAAAACAAAGGAAAGGAAAGTTACAATGTTCAAAATAGGATGTCATTTGTCCATCGGAGCCGGTTTTTTAAAAGCGGCTAAAACGATTGTTTCATTAGGAGGCAATACTTATCAATATTTTTCCAGAAACCCGCAAGGCGGGAAAGCCAAAGCTTGGGATCAAAACGATTTTGATGCCTTTATGATTTATGCCAAAGAAAACGGGATTGACGGTTTGCTGTGTCATGCGCCTTATACGCTCAATGCCTGTTCGGCCAATCCTTCCACCAGAGAATTTGCCAAAATGGTCTTTACTTCCGATATCGCCATGTTAGAGCATTTCCCCAATGCACTTTATAATTTTCATCCCGGAAGTCATACCGGACAGGGTGTGGAAACTGGAATAGAACAAATAACCGAAATTCTCAATGAGGTTTTGTATCCGGAAATGAAAACGACGGTTTTATTGGAATGCATGGCCGGAAAAGGCAGTGAGATCGGCCGCTCTTTTGAAGAAATCGCCGAAATTATCGCCAAAACAAAATTAAAGGACAAATTGGGTGTTTGTTTAGATACCTGTCATGTTTATTCTGCGGGGTATGATATCGTCGGTCACTTGGATGCGGTGTTGGAAGAATTTGATGCCGTCATCGGTTTGGACCGGTTAAAAGCCATTCATTTAAACGATTCGAAAATGCCGTTTGCGTCTAACAAAGATCGCCATGAAAAAATCGGCGAAGGAACCATCGGTAAGGAGGCAATCCTTAAAATCATCAATCATCCGCTGTTAAAAGATCTGCCGTTTTATTTGGAAACGCCCAATGACGAAGATGGCTATGCCAAAGAAATTGCTTTTTTAAAGGAAAATCGTACGGAATAGGAAACCGTACGATTTTTTGCGTTGATTTTTCCTTTTCAAAAAAGCTTTTTTTTCTTATAATTATTATAAAAAGCAGGGGGAGCAGTATGATAAAGTTTGTTCAAAGTTTATGGTGGTTTATTTCAAAAAACTGGTATCGGTATGTCGCGATTGTCGTTGTGGGATTGTTGTTGACGGTCTTGAATTTGGTTCCTGCTGCTGTTGTAAAAGTATTGACACAGGCCTTGCAAGAAGATCAATTGACGCTGTCTTTTTTAATGAGCAAGGTCGTCGTTCCGTATCTTGTTACGATTGCTTTGTTATACGGAATTACGACAACGAAAAAAGTGTTGCAAAATCGGTTGAAAGTAAAACTGTACTATGCATTGCAAGTCCGTTATATGGAAAATATTTTATGTCAGGATGCGCCGTTTTTCGAACATTTTCAATCCGGAGATTTGCTTACCAGGGCGCTCGGTGATGTCAAATCGGTTAATTTCAGCGGCGCCAACCGGTTGTTGAACATCTTTTTAGAGGCGATGACGGTTGTTGTGACTTTGATTGCCATGATGATGATCAACTGGGTTTTGACTCTTTTGTGTTTGATTCCGCTTTCCTGTATATTTTTAGCCAATCTGTTTTTGAAAAAGAAAGTGAAACGAAATTGGCAGTTGGTTCGGGAAAAATCTTCGTTGATGGGCAATGTCATTTTGGAAAGCATTACCAATGTAAGAACGATTCGCGCTTTTTCCAAAGAAGAAGAAAATTATCAAAAAAATTTGCGGTATTCGCAAGATACGTACGATGTTGAAAAAGCGAATTTGAAAATCAATGTCATCTTTCAGCCGATGTTTCAATCTATTGTGGCAGTGGCGACCATCCTTGCGTATGGATTGGGCGGGTATTTTTGCTATAAAGGCGTGTTGAGTATTCCCGATTTGATTCAGTTTACGCTTTATTTGAATTTGTTTCAGGCTCCGCTGACCAATATCGGTAATATGATCAATAATTTTTACCAATCGCTCATTTCTTCGGATCGGTTAAACGAAATATACGAAGCAAAAAGTTCGGTTATCGATCGCCAAGAAAATAAGTTGGACGAAATCAAAACGATTGAGTTTAAAGATTTTTCTTTCCGGTATGAAAACGATCAGGAAGATGTCTTGAAAAACATCGATTTGACGATCGAAGAAGGCCAGACCATCGGCATCGTCGGGAAAACCGGCAGCGGCAAATCGACGCTTGTACGTCAGTTGTTGCGGCAACTGCCGATCGAAAGCGGGCGGTTGTATATCAACGGAAACGAAATCGAAAATTTCGACAAACATTCCGTTCGCTACCATGTCGGATATGTTCCCCAAGAACACGTACTGTTTTCCCGCTCGGTATTGAAAAACGTTTTGATCGGTGATTCGGATGCATCCGAAGAAGAAATCAACCATGCCGTTTTATTAGCCGATTTTGAAAAGGATATTAAAATGTTATCGGACGGTTACGACACCATCGTCGGTGAATACGGTGTGACGCTGTCGGGTGGACAAAAACAGCGGTTGGCCATTGCCAGAGCATTTTTGAAGAATGCCGATGTTTTGGTTTTGGATGATTCTTTATCGGCCGTCGACGGCAAGACCGAGGCCAATATTTTAAGAAGTTTGCGAGAATTCCGTTCCCATCGTACCAACATCATCGTCGCTCATCGTTTATCGGCTGTAATGCATGCGGATGTGATCATTGTTCTTGATCAAGGTAAAATCGTCGAACGGGGAACGCACGATCAATTGATGCAGGCCAAAGGATGGTATTACGAACAGTTTATGCAACAACAAATGGAAGAAGAAAAGGACGGTGAGACCCATGCGTAAGAAAAAAGAAGAGTACGATAAGAGCGTGTTGTTTAAAAAAACATTACCGTATATTTTAAAAGAACGTTCGCTGGTGATCATTACGTTTTTGTTTGCGATCGGGGTTGCCGTGTTGACAACGATCACACCGTTTTTGACCAAAGACATCATCGACATTTACATTCCGGAAAACAATTTAAAACAAATATTTCTCAATTTGCTTTGGTATTTTATCGCAACGATCGTCGTTGTTTTGATGCGGTACGCCTTGCAGTATCTGCAAACGTTAACCGGGATGCATATTGAAAAGAACATTCGGGAAGAAGCCATTGAAAAAATCAATTATTTGCCCGTCGATTACTATTCACTGGAACCGGACGGTAAGATCGTTGCGAAAATCACTTCCGACAGCAACGGTGTTCGAACCTTTTATATGACGATGTTTTCGATTGCCAATGCCTTGTTGAATATTGTGATCGTTTATATCGGATTAATTGTGTTAGAGCCGATGCTGGGGGTTATTATTTTGGCCCTGGTTCCGATCATCGTTTTTTGGATCACGGTGTATCGGAAGAAAGTCCATCGGTATTATTTGGATTTAAGAGAAACCGGATCGAGAATTACCGGTAAATTGAATGAATTGATTACCGGAGCGCTGATCATTCAGGATTTCAATCAGGAAGAAGAAATGATGGATGAATACAAAGCGCTGGTCAATCGCTATAACTATAATGATAAAAAAGCCAATACGATCAACATTTATTTCGGTTGGGAATTGCTGATTGCGTTAAAACGGCTGACCGAAGTAGCCATTTTATTCTTTTTGGGTTATCAGGCGGTGGAAGTGGCGGGTGTTTTGGTAACGGCCGGGTTGATTTCCACTTTTTTAGGGTATTTGGACCGAATGATCAATCCGATCAATGCCATTTTCAATAATTTGAACGAGTTGGAAGATTCGTTGGTTGCCGCCAATCGCGTATTTATGTTTATCGATGAGGCGAATGACAGTCGAATTTTTACTGGCGAAGAAGCTCCGTCTGCCATCAAAGGGGAGGTGGAGTTCAAACATATCAAATTCGCTTACGTAGAAAATAACTATGTTTTGGATGATGTTTCATTGAAAGTGGAAGCCGGTAAAAAAATCGGCATCGTCGGTCATACGGGAAGCGGTAAATCATCGTTGATGAATTTACTATTGGCTTACAACGATTATCAGGAAGGATCGTTGTTGGTTGACGGGGTGGATATTAAAACGTATCAAAAGGCCTCGTATCGAAAGAATTTGGGGATTGTCCTGCAAACACCGGCGTTATTTGCCGGAACCATCAAATCCAATATTACAATGGAACGTAGTTATTCGGATGAAGAAGTCAAGGCCGTCTTGGAAGAAGTGGGAGCCGGGTATCTGCTTAGAAAAAACGAACTCGGAATCGATACACCGATTTCTTTTAAAGGTGAAAATCTTTCGCTTGGCGAAAAACAACTGTTGTCTTTTGCCCGAATATTATTACGAAAACCGCGTATTTTGGTTTTAGATGAGGCAACGGCCAATATTGATACCGAAACCGAGAATAAAATCAAGCATGCCATGGATGTGGTGGCCAAAGGACGGACGACCTTTATTATCGCCCACCGCTTATCAACGGTTAAAGATGCGGATGAAATCGTTGTTTTGGATCACGGCAAAATCGTTGGTCAAGGAAGTCATACCTCTTTATACGAAACGTGCGCCATTTATAAGGATATGTACGATTCGCAATTCGAAAAGAATCAAGCTTAAGGCTATCTTCTTAGGAAGATAGTCTTTTTGCCTTTTTTTCAAATTGAAAGAAAGGCTCTTTTATGGTACAATGATAAAAATAACAGGGAGGGATTTTTATGATTATTCGATTGAAACCGACCATAACCGAAACTGAATATGAACGGTTGATCCACTATTTTACGGAAAAAGGATTTGCCGTCAAAGATATCAGCGGAACGACGTTTCAAGTCGTTGGTATTATCGGCGATACATCCAAATTGCAAGACGGAGACGTCGTTGCGTTAGACGGTGTGGATGAAATCACGCGAATTCAGGTTCCTTATAAAAAAGCTTCCAATCTTTTTCACCCGCTTCCGACTCAAATCAAAGTCGGCTCACTGGTGATCGGCGGCGGTCATTTTACCGTTATGGCCGGCCCTTGTTCGGTCGAAAGCCGCGATCAAATCATCGGGGTAGCCAAAGCCGTTCAAAAAAGCGGTGCGCACATCTTGCGGGGTGGCGCGTTTAAACCGCGAACCTCTCCTTATGCGTTTCAGGGATTGGAATTGGAAGGATTGGATTTGTTATTGGAGGCCAAAAAAGCCACCGGTTTGCCGATCATCACGGAAATTCCTTCGGAAGAATTGCTCGATCGGTTTGTCCGTGAAGTCGACATCATTCAAGTCGGGGCAAGAAATATGCAGAATTTTCATCTGTTAAAAGCGCTGGGTAAAATCCGCAAACCGGTTTTACTGAAACGGGGAATGGCTGCTACGATCGAAGAATGGCTGATGGCGGCGGAATATATTTTGGCCGGTGGAAACGATCAAGTGATTTTATGTGAACGAGGAATCCGTACTTTTGAAAAGTATACCAGAAATACGCTGGATTTATCGGCGGTTCTGGCGGTCAAAGAATTGTCTCATTTACCGGTTGTCGTCGATCCTTCGCATGCAACCGGTCGTTGGCAGATGGTGGAAGATCTTTCAAAAGCGGCGCTTGCGGTGGGGGCCGACGGAATTATCGTGGAAGTCCACAACAACCCTGCTTGTGCGCTTTGCGACGGAGCCCAAAGTTTAAGACCCGATCGTTTCGATCAGATGATGGATCAGTTAAAAAAAATCGCACCGATCATCGGAAAGAAGATGGATTGATGAACATTGCGATTATCGGCCTTGGATTGATGGGATCTTCTTATGCCATGGCTTTATCCAAAGCGGGCCATACGGTTTATGGGATTGATCGGGATCCCGAGGCCGTTCGTTTGGCTTTGGCGAAAAAATGGATTCAATTCGGTTCAACGGATTTAAAAAAGGCTTTGGAACAGGCCTCTTGCATCATCCTTTGCATGTATCCTAACGATGTAAAAAGTTTTTTGAAAACGTACAACGATCACTTTCAAACCGGACAGATTATCACGGATATTTGCGGTGTAAAGTTTTTGGAAGAAACAATGGATTTTCAAATCAAAAAGGCTGTATATTGTCCCCATCATCCAATGGCCGGGAAAGAAAAATCCGGCGGTCTTTATGCCGATGATGCCATATTTCAAGGGGCAAATTTTTTGATTACGCCGTTTTCAAATACGCCATCTTTCGCGATTGATACGCTTAAAAGGCTTGCAGAAGAAATGGGGTTCGGTTCTATAACCGTTCTTTCTTGTTCGGAGCACAATCGCCTGATTGCCTATACTTCTCAGTTGACCCATGCGCTGGCTGTAGCGCTGATCAACAGCGACCCGTTTATCAATACAAAAGCGTTTATCGGCGATTCTTATCGAGATTTGACTAGGATCGCCATGATCAATGAAACGCTTTGGAGTGAATTGTTTTTGGAAAACAGAACGTTTCTAACCGAACATATTGACCGGTTTTCGGCGGAATTACAAAAAATCAAAACCGCTTTAATCAATCAAGACGAAGAACAGTTAAAAACCCTTTTCCGTCAATCAACGGAAAAAAGAAAAGAGATGGAACAGTGAAACAACTAACGGTTACAACTTCTTCTAAATCCTATCGGATTTTAATTGAAAACAACTTATTATCTTGGATGGCAGAACCGATCCGCTCGGTTTATCAAGGAAATAAAATCTATATTATTACTGATGAAAGAGTGGCCGAACTTTATTTGGATTTGGTAAAAAACCGGTTGGCCGATCAATTTTCGATTGAAACAATTGTGATTCCGCAAGGAGAATCCTCCAAGTGTTTGAAACAGTATGAAGCCGTTTGCGAAGAACTGCTGAAAAAAGAGATCCGCAGAAACGAATTGATCCTTTCCTTAGGGGGCGGTGTCGTTGGCGATTTGGCTGGTTTCGTTGCGGCGACGCTTTATCGAGGACTGCCTTATATTCAGGTTCCGACGACTCTGCTTGCCCAAGTGGATGCTTCTATCGGCGGGAAAACGGGTATGGATTTTTATCATCGGAAAAATATCATCGGTGCATTTAAACAACCGGAACTGGTTTTGATCGATCCGCTTACGATTCAGACTCTTCCGGTACAAGAATTTCGAAACGGAATGGGAGAGTTGATCAAACACGCGTTTATCGGCAGTCCGCTTTTATTGGAACAGCTAAAGAAAAACCATGTCGTGGATGAGACGATGATCTATGAGAGTCTTTGTATCAAGAAGAAATATGTTGAGATGGATGAATGGGATCAAAACGAGCGGATGTTTTTGAATTTCGGGCATACATTCGGCCATATGATCGAAATGGAAGAACAGTTAAAACACGGTGAGGCCGTTGGTTTGGGGATGTTGATGGCTCTTCAAATGGGCATCGATCTTCAATATACCCCCGTCTCTTGTTATGAAACACTCCGCAACATTATGGATCAATACGGATTGAATACCGAAGAAAGGGCGTATCGACCGTATCTCAAACAAGCCGTTTACGATAAGAAAAATTTAGCGGGGACCATTCGCTTTGTATTGTTAAAGCAAATCGGAGAACCTGTTTTTTATACACTTTCTGAAAAAATGTTATCGGAGGAAAATCAATGAACGTACGAATTCATCCTAAAACGCTAAAAGGCGATTTGATTGTTCCGCCTTCTAAAAGTTTGGCCCATCGGGCGATCATCGCAGCCGGGCTTGCCAAAGGAAGAAGTCAAATCAAAAACGTGGTTTTATCCGATGATATTGTTTCTACCATTGAGGCCATGAGGCAAATCGGAGCGGTTATTACGATAGATGGATCTACTTTGCAAATCGAAGGAACCAAAAACGTGTTGCCCGTGGATACGATTTACGCCAAAGAATCGGGTTCTACGCTGCGCTTTTTGATTCCGATCGTCTTGACCGCTTTTCAATCCGTTACGTTTACGGGCGCCAATCAATTAAATTTTCGACCGCTCGGTCCTTATTTAGATTTATTTAAAGCAAGGGGGATTGCGTACCGTCATCCGGAAGAAGCATCGCTTCCTTTAACCATCAACGGTCAACTGTCGTGTGGTATCTATCGGGTGCGAGGGGATGTTTCCTCACAGTTTATCACCGGGTTGCTGTACGCGCTTCCTTTGTTAAACGGCGACAGCAAAATCATCCTTACGACGGAATTGGAATCCAAAGGTTACATCGATTTGACTTTGGATATGTTGAAACGATTTCAGATTCGAATCGATAATCATGATTATCGGGAATTGGTGGTTTACGGCAATCAGACGTATTGCCCATGTGATTATACCGTTGAAGGAGATTATTCTCAGGCGGCTTTCTTCTTGGTTGCGAACTGTCTGGGGGCAAGCATTCGGTTAAAGGGACTGAATTTACAAAGTTTTCAAGCCGATCGAAAAATTTTATCGGATTTAAAGAAAATGAATGCGAAATTGGTTTTAAAAGAAAATGAAATCACCGTTTTCCAAACAGAAACGACCGGTTGTTGTCTTGATTTTTCCCAGTCGCCGGATTTAGGACCCGCTCTTTCGGTTTTGGCCTGTTTGTCTAAAGGAACCTCAACGTTTATCCATGCGGAACGATTGCGGTTAAAAGAGTGCGATCGCATCGCTTCGATGGTGGAAGAATTGAAAAAGATGGGGGCCGATTTGACGGAACAAACAGACGGTATGACGATTCGAGGTGTGAAGCACCTATCTGGGACGACGGTTGATTCCCACAACGATCATCGCGTGGCGATGGCCCTGGCGATTGCATCGTTAAAGACCGATGGGGATTTGATCATTCGCCATGCGGAGTGTGTAGCCAAATCTTTTCCCGATTTTTGGTCTGTGTTTGAACAATTGGGAGGTAGGATAACCTATGAAGAAGACATTAGATGAAATTCGCCGTACGATCGATGAAATCGATCAAGAAATGGCAATTCTGTTTTTAAAACGAATGGAAGCCGTTTCGGAAGTGGCGGCTTATAAAAAAGAACATCGGCAAGCCGTTTCGGATTTGAAGCGGGAACAGGAACTGTTGAAGAAAAACAAACAGTATTTGAATCAGCCCGACTTAGAGCGTTATTACGAACGGTTTTTCAGCGGTGTTTTAGAAGCTTCCAAATCTTACCAAGAGGATCTTTTGAAATGAAACGGTATGCTTTATTGGGCGAAAAATTAGCGCACAGTTGGTCTAAGGAAATTCATCAGTGGATTTTTAATCAAAATGGGATCCGGGCCGAATACGATCTTTTGGAATGTCGGAAAGAAGAACTTTCCGATTTGATTACGGCCTTGAAAAAAGGACAGTATGACGGATTCAATGTAACGATTCCTTATAAAAAAGTCATTATTCCTTATTTAGATGAACTAAGTCCCAAAGCCAAAACGATCGGAAGTGTGAATACGGTTTATAGAAAAGACGGTAAAGCGATCGGGGACAATACCGATTACGACGGTTTTTTAGCGTATGTGCAAAGAAAAAATTTTTCGTTTGCCAACAAACGTTGTTATATTTTAGGAAGCGGCGGTGCTTCGGGAGCGGTTTTTCAAGTCGTTTCGGATTTAAAAGGAATTCCGGTGATCGTTTCCAGAAATCCGATCGAACAACAGATATCGTATGAGCAATTAGCCACCGAGCCGATTGACATTTTGATCAATACCACCCCGGTTGGGATGTATCCTAATGTGGATTTAAGCCCGATTCAAAAAGAACTGGCCGAGCGGATTCCTTTGGTGATCGATATCATTTTCAATCCGCTTCAAACCAAACTTCTTTTGGATGCCCACTCCCGGCAAAACGGTTTGTGGATGTTGGTCGAACAGGCTATAAAAGCCGAAGAGCGGTGGCAGGAAACACCGATTCTTTGCGATAAAGAAAAACTTTATCAGGATATACTGCACAAAATAAAAGAAAGGAATCAAGAAAGATGAATCATATCGGTCGATTGTTTCAAATAGAAATATTCGGGGAAAGTCACGGACCGTCGGTCGGGGTTGTCATCGACGGGATTTTACCGGGAATTTCGTTAACCGAAGCGGATTTTACGGCAGATTTAAAAAGACGAAAAGCCGGTCAAATGGGAACCACTACTAGAACGGAAGCCGATTCGGTTCACATCGAATCCGGCTTGTATAACGGCAAAACAACCGGTTCGCCGATGTTATTGCGGTTTTCAAATACCAATGTGGATTCCGGTGTTTATGAGTCCATTCGCTTTCATCCGCGTCCTTCCCATGCCGATTTTGTGGCCGAACGGAAATATGCGGGGTATCAGGATTACCGAGGCGGTGGTCATTTTTCTGGAAGACTTTCGATTGGGCTGGTTGCGGCGGGAGTCATCGCCAAAAAGATGCTTCCCGATCTATGTTTCGAAACAAAAATCGTTAATTTAGGCGGTTGTACCAAGATAGAAGACTTTCCGCTTGTTTTGGAAAAAACAATGGAAGAACAAGACAGCATCGGCGGAATTGTGCAGATAAAAGTCAGCGGGATGCCGATTGGTCTGGGAGAACCTTATTTCGATTCCTTGGAATCGACGATTTCCCATCTGCTTTTTTCGGTCGGTGGTGTAAAGGGAGTGGAATTCGGAACCGGTTTTGATGGGGTATCTTTGAAAGGCAGTCAATTTAACGATTGTTTGATTTCCTCATCCGGCAAAACGGCCACCAATCATAATGGCGGAATCAACGGTGGAATTTCTAACGGAAATGATTTGGAAATCCGCATTTTCGTCAAACCGACGCCATCTATTTCCAAAGCCCAACAGACCTATGATTTTAAAAGCCATCAAGTAGAAGAACTGAAGATCAAAGGGCGCCACGATCAAGCGATTGTTTTAAGGGCCGGTGTCGTTTTGGAAGCCTGTTGTGCCATCGCACTTTGCGATGCGATGTTGATTCGAAAAGCAAACGGAGGAATAAAAAATGAATGAAAAATGGAGGATGCCAAACGGCTATCAAGACGAAGAAGCAAAAATCGAAGCAAACCGTTGCTTATCGTGTAAAAATCCTCGTTGTGAAACGGGATGTCCGACGCATATGAGAATTCGCGATTTTATTCAAGCGTTGAAAAACGGCGACAGAAAAGAAGCTTCGTCGATCATCCATTCCTGTTCTTCTTTACCGCATATTTGTTCGATTGTCTGTCCGCATGAACGGCAATGTGTCGGTCACTGCATCTTAAACGTGAAACAAAAACCGATTCAAATCGGCCGATTGGAACGGTATGTAACCGAACAGGATCCAGTAAAAATCAAACCCGCTCAATCGCTCGGTAAAAGAGTAGCCGTCATTGGGACCGGTCCTGCCGGAATCAGTTGTGCCAAAGAACTTTCCATTGGCGGCGTAAGTGTGGATATGTATGAAGCAACAAGCGGATTCGGCGGTATTTTGACGTATGGCATTCCCAATTACCGGTTGGATAAACAATACGTGGAAAAAAGTTTAGCGGAATTAAAAGCTTTATCGGTACAGATTTTTTATGACCGAAAAATGGATGAACAAGCGATTCTGCAGTTAAAAGATACGTACGATGCCGTCTTTATGGCCACCGGACTTCCCAAAGTTCGGAAACTTAACATCGACCATGAAGATGCAAATGGTGTCTATGATGCACTGGCGTTTTTAAAAACGGTCAACGAGGCCGTTAAAGAAAACAAAGGAACACTTCCCGTATGGGACAATACAACGACGGTTGTTGTGGGAGCGGGAAATGTGGCAATGGATGCGGCAAGATGTGCCGTTCGTTTGGGCTCTGAAGTGCTCGTTATTTACCGCCGCTCCGAACAGGAAGCACCGGCCACCAAAGAAGAAATCTCTTTGGCGCAACAAGAAGGCGTTTCGTTTCGGTTTTTAACTAATCCGGTTGCGGTTTTGGTTTCAAAAAATCAGACGGTAAACGGCGTTCGGTGTGAAATGATGAAACTGGGGGAGCCGGATGAAAGCGGGCGGAGAAGACCGATCGGAACGAAAGAGTATGTCGATATTCGTTGTGATCGCTTCATCAGTGCCATCGGTCAAGTTGCCGAAGATATTTACAATGCCAAGGTTCTTCAAACCGATCATCTTTATTTGGTTTGTCAAGATTTTAAAACCAGTGTAGATAGAATTTATGCCGGAGGCGATCTCGTCAATTCATCGCAAACGGTTGTCGAAGCGATGGTCAGCGGTCGAACCGTTGCGTCGATGATTTTAAAAGAATTCAACGCTTAAAAAATAAATTGTCGAAAACCCATTGTTGATTTAAAACGATGGGTTTTTTTTACGGATAAAACGAATCAGTTCATCCTAAAACAAAAACAATGATAAAAAACATGTTTTCAAACGCGCTATCAATTTACTTTCAGAATTCGTTTATGGTATGATTTTAAATAAGAGGAAAGAGGCGTGAGCGCAGTGGAAAGATGCTTTCGATTTGCTGCCTCGGCAACCTTATTGAAATATGGATATCTTTGCGGGAAAGTGCCATAGAAGTTCAAATAAAAAACGAAAAGACATCGGCAAAGACATAGTGAATCTGTATTCATTATGTTTTTGCCTTTTTTATTTTGGAAAGGACACTTATGAAACAAAGAAGAAACATATTTAAAAAGTTGGAAGAAACCGTACCGAAAGAACTATTGCCGATGGTCGTGCTTTTATTTGAAGAAATGAAAGAATTTTTTTATAATTTGGCACTCTATCAACAAAACGAAATATATACCCGATTGTTTCAAATGCTATACGAATCTAAAAAAACATATACAAATTTAGAAACGGCTTATTGCTTATATATTGACATCAAAGTGGTTCAACGATTTATCAATGATTTAGAACGATTTGTACCTGAGTTTATAAAAACACATCGGAAATATTTTGAATTAAAACGATTTATCCAGCAATAGAAGCGTTTGTCAAGACCTAAAAAAGGTCCTTAAAAAATTGCAAAAAGGAATAAACTTAAATTGTATTAGGTCGCTCCTAATCGTTGTTTTAAGATCTTAAACAAAAAAATGAAAGAAAGGAGAAAAAAACATGAATTGTATTGCAGTGAGGGCAATGAGCAAGATCGGTTTTGCCGATTCAAACATCGGTAGAAGAAAATTCAAGCGAATTGGCCTGAAAAAAGATTCGAATCGTCAAAGTTTCAGTGAAAAGGATGGAAATAGCGAGTATACCCGTCATAACTATCATTTGTTATTTGTGCGGTGAGTTCTTTAAATTGGTCATTTTTAAAAAAGAAAAACAATACAAATATATTCCTATGATCGTCGGCGGAATCGGAGGGGTGTTGGGATTTACAATTTATTGGGTCAGTCCGGAATTACTGTTTGACACGACCAATCCTTTTGTGGCCATCGCCGTTGGAATCGTAAGCGGACTGGCTTCCACGGGAGGAAATGAACTGATTAAACAAATTACGAAAAAAAAGGAGGAAAAAAGAAATGGAAGGTGATAAGAAATGGAAGAATTTTTAAAAAAAATAAAGAATTCCGAATTGATTGTTTTGAAAAAGGTTGGAAAACTGATCGAAAAAATTTTACGGTTTTTCGAGTTGGATTTCAGTCATGAGCGGTTTAAAGCCGTTATTTACGCCAAAGATGAATTTCAGACTCCTTTTGAAGAAAAAATGAAACATTATTTTGATGCGTATTATTACTTGTTGAGTAATGCCAAAAGTCCCTTTACCGCTTCCGTGTTTCAAAGGTTTTATTATCTTATTTTCGAACATCCCGCCGAAGAAAATATCGCATCGAAAATAACATCTGAATGGATATGGCTTTCAGGAGAATCCAGAATTACCAAAGCCATTTACCTTCATTGCTACGTCTTTTCATTGCTCAACGATTTAAATGAGATGGAAAGATGGATGGTATCCTTCATGATGCTCAATTATTTCCTCGTTAAAGAAAACATTCCCTGTCTCTATCTCAATTACAGAGATTTAGCAGAATATGCTGAAAATAAGGGCAACGAAGAAAAAGTAAAGAATCTTCTATATCAGATCATTCTTCAGGCACAAACGCAAAAGAAAAGCTATTATAAGCAATTAAAAAAAATAACTTTAGAGGATATCGCTTTATTGTTCGGCGAAAAACAAAACTTTATTCGAGAAACGTATCAAATAGAACACGTATTTGTCTACGGCTCTTTTGCTAAGAATACCGCAAGAATCGATTCGGACATCGATCTGTTGATTCTGTTTAAAGAAGATATTTCCTATCCGGAAAAAAAGCGCTGTAAAGAAGAACTTGTAAGATACTTGACCAAGGAATTCAATCGGTACGTCGATATTCAGGAAATATTCGAAAGTCTGTCAAAAGAAATGATGATCGAAGCCACAAACGTAAAAAAAATTTTGTAAGGAGAAAAAACAATGGCAAATCAAGGATTACGAAGATGTATACAACAAAAACAAGTAAGGATCGGCGGTGCTACTGCATATATCAATCCGTACAGGGAGGATGCAAACTTCCTTTTAACGTTACCGATTTTTTCTACGGTAGGATACGCCCCGATTCAATTAAGTTTCATCTACAATCATCAGTCAAAAGAAGAAGAGGATCTGTTCGGAAAAGGATTTAAACTGAATTACTATAAAAAGTTAGCGTATATTTCTCCATCCGAAATTGGTTTAACCAATGCAGACGGAAGTACAGAACGGTACACGTTGAAAGACGGTTATTATACAAATAAAGAGACGCATCTTCACATCGTCAGTCGTTATGATTATGATGAAGAAAGCACAAATACCACGTATTACTATGATCTTTGTGATGAATCGGGAAATTACATGACCTACGAAGAACCAAACTTAAAATATCCGCAATGGATCAAACCGGTTTCGGGGGAACATATCTGTTTGGATTTGGAAAAAAACAATTATTGTATTACCAACGTCAATGGGGATACGGTGTTGTTCCGAAAGGGAAATACCGGTTTTGTGGAAATCATAGAATGGAAAAGGGAAGAAGAATCCAGACTGACGGCCTTCTTAAGCTATCAAAACAGTCGACTCACATCGGTTATTGTTAAAAACAGCAGCACCGCCGCCAATTCGGAAGTCGCGTCTTATCATTTGAACATAACCGATACCATGATTGAAATAAAAGATAATCTTATCGGAGCAGACACGAAGTTTATGTTAGACGGAAACAAAGTAATTCAGATCGAAGAAGGATTTCACGGTCGTTTTGATCAAGCGTTGATTACTACGATTCAGTATGACGGTACCAGAACAACCATGACCGATCCGCATCGAAAAGTGAGCACAATCGTCTATGATAAAGAAGGATTAACTCGATTGGTTAAGGACGATAAAGAGAATTTTGTCGCCTATACTTACGATATGAATACAAAGGCATTGCTTGCGGCAACGTCGCTTCCCAAACCGAATCAAACCAAGAATCTGTTGAATGGCAAATCGATCGGTGATTTTACAAGATACGGAAGTCTCGGATTGACAGAGGATTACGGCACTATTGAGGCATTTTATCAGACTCATGCCGGTACGAAATGTGCTCTACTAAACGGAACCGGTTCCGCAAAATACACTTTGCACACTTCGTTTCTGCCGACAGATACCATTACCCTTATTATCTGGGCCAAACAGAAGATGCCTTGTGTAGTAGGAAGTGTGTCCGGATATGTCCAACTCACATCCGGAGATAAGTATGTCAATCAATATTTTAATAAATCGGTCTTAGATGATGAGTATTTTCCCTTTGTCATGGGATTTACCTTTACGGAAGCGGCGGATTCCGTTGATATTTCCATCCATTGTTCGACCTATTTTAGTTTGGAAATCGCCTCTATTCAACTATACAAACGCAATTTCGGTGTTTTCTATCAATATGACAGCAAAGGAAATGTCATTTCTTCTAGCATCAGTGGCAATGAGACGACTTATTCTTATGAAAACGGCGTTGTCAAAGGAAAAAGATCCTGGACAAATCACGGTGTGACTTATCAAAGGGATTCACGGCATCGACTGACAGAGGCTGTCGGTGCTTATCAAACGAGGCAATCGTTTACTTATACGGATAACAATCAAATCCGAACATCTAAAACGGAAAATTTTCAATCAACGGCGATTTTTGAAACCGCCTACGAATATGAAAACGATGATCGGAAGGTAACTTATACGGATGAATCGGGAAATACCACGATCGAAGAAAAAGATTCGTTCTTTCAGGTTATCAAAGTAACCAATTCAGTCAATCAAGTGTTAGAATCGACATTAGGCGATTCTTTCGAACTTAAAAATTTGACCTTACTCACCAAAACGACGTCGCATTTAAATGCAAGTTATACCTATGAAGCGGATCATCCCAATCTTGTAAAAACAATCACGATGAAAAACGGAATGAAGTATACATTTTCCTATGATGAAAAAGATCGAATTCGTTCTATTTCATTGAACGATCTTTTACTGGTGACATATACGTATGATCGATACGATCAGATTTCAACGATGCAATACGGTCGATCCGATCCTATCATTTCTTTTACCTATACGGATGAAGAACAAATCAAAACGATTCAGATGGGAAGTATTGTTTATACGTACACGTATAATGATTTAGGAAGTTTAACAAGTATAACGGATGGTGAAAACACATGGGAATATACCTATAATGAAGATAACCAAGTAGAAGAATTGAACTTCAAACAGTCGGAACAAAAAACGCTGGGCCTTCAATATACGTACGATAATCTCGGAAACGTGAATCAAGAACAGGAAACGATCTTTGATTGTAACCATATTCAAGAGTATGAAGGTTTGTATCGTTCGAATGGATGCAATGCCGAAAATCTGGTTTCCAAACTTGAAGAACGCAGTGATTTTGTGAGTTGTATGTTTATCGGCAATGATGTTTGTTTAAGAAAAAAGGATGTGATCATCAAACCTTTTTTAAACGGCAAAGAAGTGGAAAGTGCTTCTACGGAACTGGATGAAGCCATTCCGTGTCTTTCGGTCGGAAGCAACACATACAAATACAGGGTCGGTTATCCGAGAACAAACGGAGGCAGTTTCGGCTTTTGGTATAAATTCAGCTATTATCCGAATTCCCCTGTTTTACTGATGATTGCAGACGGTTCCAGTTCGGATTATATCCATTTATATATTAACAGTGAACATCAATTGGCGGTACAAATGAAACAATCCACTACAACCAATACCATTTATAATTCGACTTTTAGAGCAAGTGAAAGCGGCTGGCATTTTTTGGGATTCAACTGGTATTGTGACGGGAATACAACTTATTTTCTGCTTTTTTTTGATGGAGAAATCGCTGTCTTTTCCGTGAACAAGAAAATAAACATGGCTTCTCCTGAATACACGATATTTTATAGTGTCGGCGGAAAAGTTTCCGGCGTCATTTCGGGAATTGATCAACTATTAACCGTGGAGCAACTGAATCTATTTTACAGAAGTACCAAGGATTACGTATTTAATAAAGTAAAAAAGAATTCGTCGTTGGATTTTTCCTGTGCAACGCATTATTTAGCACCGAATGGATTTACCCTATGGCCGCTTCATCATGACTTGAAATCCTTAGACGGACAAATCCCATATCGATTCGGATTAAGAAAAGTAATTGTGGCAGATTCAGATCGAACGTTTAATTATAATTCGGCAATCGGCAGATATGCCTATATCGCCGACGGAGCGCTATTGGAATATAAGTTAGAAAATTCAGGTACGGCAACGATCGGATTAAGAGTCTATATCGAATCCATTCGAGCAGCCAAGCAGTATTTATTTGAAATATATGACTATCAAACGACCATTGCCTTATATGTCAATGCCGAAGGCAAACTATGTTTAGAGTGTTTTGGGCACACCGTAACTACCAACTTATCCTTAAGAACAAAGAATTGGAATTTTGTCGGTTTTTCTTTCAGTCAATCCATCGCAAGTGATTCGCTATCCTTAAACAGTCTGGCGGTAAGAGTGGTAGTAGAAACAAATGAGTATACAACCACCATCTCTTTCGGAAATCCTATGTCCAGTTCGTATTGTTCCATAGGACGCAAACATCAAGTTGCATCCATTGCCACGCCGTTTGGATCGTATGAGGAATCTTATGCCTTACACGGTCAAATCGAAATGTTAGCTTTCGGTAAAAACTATTCTTCATCGGCAACCTTAAGCGAGTTAAAAACGAATTTAGAATTAACCGATAAGATCACGGGATACAATGAATTCCAAATGCCTTCCAGCAGTGTCTTAAAGATAGACCAACAAGAGTTGATAAGAACGACATGGACCTATCGATCCAACCCGGAGAATACCAAAAAGAAGTGTTGGGAGATAGCCTATGAAACAAATTACTTTTACGGAAAGGGAACCAACACCAGAACCTATGAAACCGATCACTTAGGACGAGTTACCAAAGTGACCGATTCATTCTTTTCAAATCATACATATAGTTATGATGAAAAGGGGTATTTAAAAAGCGAAGATGCAACAAACTACTGTTACGATGATAATGGCAATATTTTATCAGCAGGAACAAAAATCTATGAATATAAAGGAACGATCAAAGATCGATTAACCAAAGCATTAGGATATGAGGTCACTTATCAGGACGAAATAAATCCCGGCAATCCGATTAGTTGGAATGGAAAGCAATACGGATGGGATTGTGGCAGAAGATTGATGTTGTTTCAAGATCATGGAAATACTACCAGTTACAGTTATACAGCCGACGGACTTAGAAGCAGTAAAACACATCAAGGGGTTACGACACAGTATTTCTATTCGGGAAACCGATTGATTGCTGAAAAAACACCGAGTTATAAGCTGAACTTTTTATACGATGAAAACGGCATTCTCTATGGGTTTGTAAAAGACAATAGAACAAAATATTATTATTATATCCGAGATGTTTATCAGAACATTTTGGGAATTATGGACAACACGGGAGCAATTGTAGTAAAATATAATTGTGATGCATGGGGAAACCATGAAGTCTTAGATGGAAACGGAAATAAAAACACATCGGAAACCTTTATCGGAAATATCAATCCATTTCGGTATAAAGGCTACTATTATGATAAAGAAAGCAACATGTATTATTGTAAGAGTAGATATTATGTTCCTGAATGGGGGAGATTTTTAAATTCCGATTCAATCGAATATTTAGATCCTCAAAGTATCAATGGATTGAATTTATATGCGTACTGTGGAAATGATCCGGTGAATTATGCGGATCCTAGTGGACATAGCGTTATTTTGGCAATGTTAATAGGTGCGGGGATAGGATTAGTTGTAGGATTAGGAAGTCAATTAGCATCAGATGTCATATCTAACGTTCTTTCAAATGGCTTTGATTTTTCTGAATGGAAAATGTCTACGTGGCAAACGTATGTTGGAGCAGGATTAGGTGGTGCTATTGGAGGAGCATTAACTCCTTTCTTAGGACCAGTAGCTACTGGTTTTATTACAGGAACTTCATCAACTGCTATATCAATGGGATTGTCTAACGTTATAGGAACATCTAATTACTCATTAGGTGAAATTTTTGCAACATCATTGTTGATAGGTTCTGTTTCTGGTATTACAGCAGGTATATTAGATAACGTTAAAATGCCTGGCATAAATTCGGGTAGAGGTAGTTTAACTGCTGTATCAAAACAAATTAATACAAAATTGGTAAATGGAAGTATTAAAAATGTTTCAATTAAAACAATTGGTAAAATGGCTACACTGAATACAATATATTCTGCTCCGTTTATCGTATTTAATGGTTTATTTACTAATGGTGTAGTTCTAAGCCCTTCATATTAGGAGGAAATATGAAACGTTTATTCGAATGGTTATTTTCGACAAAATCAAAAAGCAAAAAATATAAATGTGAATTGTTATTAATCGCCTATTTGTTACTAATATCATTAATAGTAATTATTATTTCTAACACAATAAATTTAGATAAGGTAGTAGATAGAATTCTAGGTATTATTATTTTAATGCAATGGATATTATTCTTTGTTCCATGCCTTATCAGATTGATTGATATATCTGACTATAATGAGCAAATTAAAGTTATTAATGGTGAAAAGAAGTTTAAGTTTGAACCAGTATTATATAATATTTCTGAAATTGAGAAGTGGATAAATAATGCAGCAATCCCTAATACAATTTATGTAAAAAGTTTTAATGGAAAGAATATAACAATTATTTCGGTTGCTTATGAGACAAAAGGGAAAAATGGACCATTTATTAATAAACAAATATTGATTAATAATAAAGTGATAGAAAGTGTACAAGACATTAGAGAAGAAATTTATCATACATGTATGATAAAGGATGATTGTATATCAATAATGGCTATTACTGAATATAATGATCCTAAAAATTTTAATAAAATAAATAAAAATAATTAACACAAACTTGCAGGAGTGTGAGTATCTTAATAGGTAGTTACACTCTTTTTCTAATAAAAAGATAATTTGGTAGCCCAGATTATCTGTGAAATTATATGCAATTTGAAAAGTCTTTTAATTTTATCAAATACATATGAATATAAAACCAGAAGTGATTTCAAATATCTTTCCAAGCAAATCAAAGAGGAAACAATACGATATGGCAATTCAAATCATACAAGAAAGTATGAGATAGATTCATTGGGAAATATAACAAAAATTACGGATAACATATTTGGGAATCATGAGTTTACTTACGATTATCGAGGATTCTTAGTCAAAGCCGATAATGAAACATACTCTTACGATTCAAACGGTAACATGACCAAAAAAGGATCCATCACGCTCACCTATGATTCTGTAATAAAAGATAGATTGACATCTTTTAACGGAACGACCATCGAATATGATTCGGCTAATTCTTTGAATCCGAAACGGTATGGTTCGAACTCTTACACCTTTGAAGGAAGAAGATTGACAAGACTGACTTACTCCGGAGGATACTATGAGTATAGTTATAATGACCAAGGGCAACGAATTCAAAAGAAAGATTATCGGGCAGTCAAATGGGATTATACTTATGATGGAAATCGCTTGATTCGCGAAACATCTATGAATGGGAAACTAGATTTCTTATACGATGAATATGGTAGTCTTTATGGTTTTATAAAAGACGATGATGAAAAATTCTTCTATATTAGAGATAGATTACAAAATATTTTAGGTATTATTAACATTTCCGGACAAATTGTAGTAAAATATAATTGTGATGCATGGGGAAACCATGAAGTCTTAGATGGAAACGGAAATAAAAACACATCGGAAACCTTTATCGGAAATATCAATCCGATTCGGTATAAAGAATACTATTACGATAAAGAAAGCAATATGTATTATTGTCAAAGTAGGTATTATGTACCCGAATGGTGTCAGTGGTTAAATGCCGACAGCATTGGTTGTCTGGAAATAGATCGCCTAGATGGATTGAATCTGTTCGCTTACTGCGGTAATGATCCAGTTAATTATAAACAAAGACCCGTTTCTTTTGGTGGTTTAGTAACTAGTTCATCTATTTCTAGTATTTCAAATGGTGGAACTCACTCATTAGGTAGTATTTCAACAGGTTTAGTTGGCTCAAGTAGAGTTAACTGGGAAAACGGTGGCTTCCGAATACCTATTTGGATTTCATCTTTAATGTCAGGTTCGGATTTTGGTTCTTCGATCGCGCCTGCTTTACGAACAATATATCAATATATTCGCTATCCAGGAGTAAAAGATTTAAACAAACTATACGGGTTAGATTTTATTCCTGGAAAATTAAATACTGTGTGCTCAGTGATAGGATGCGGATTATTGGGGCTTAATATAGGATTATCAGCGTGGTCTAATTTTACAAATGATAATTTAACAACAAAACAACAATGGATTAGCTTTGGAGTAGATACTGCTTATACATTAGGAACATTTGGAATTGGTTATGGTGTCGGCGCATTAGTATCATTAATTCCAGGTGTTGGAGTATTTGCTGCTCCATTTGTATCAGCTGGAGTTACATGGTTTATCGATTGGACAAACGAAAAGTGGGGTTGGTTAGTTGATGTCAAACGATGGTTTAATGATTTATAAAAATAAATGGTTATCATTTATTAACAAAGGAATAATAGTTCTATTATTAGGGTTGTTATTGATGATAATCGTTCCATTTTCATATTTATTGTTTGTTTATTGGTCAGAAATGCCGATATTTATTAAGATATTTTGGCCAATTTTATTAGCAATTATTTTTATAGGAGTAATAATTGCACCATTAAATGGAATGGTTATCACCAAAAAAGGAACTGTATTATTTTTGCCTGACTTTAGATTGAAGAAATTTAATGTAAAAGATTTAGAGAAAATAGCAATAGTATTTACTGAATGGGAAAATAATAAGTATTCAGTAATGATAAAATTTATATATAGAGATGGCATGGTTTTTTGTAAAGATTATTCAAAACAATTTAGAAATATTAAAAATAAAAAATTAGCTATGTCAATGTATACAATAACTAAAAGAAAAGTTGAAAGAATTTGTAATAAGTTATTAAATTTAAATATTTGTGTCACTACAATTGTAGATAAGAATAAAAATATAACTTATCAAAATAAATAAAAATGCATAAGGGAAGATGCTGAAAACAGCATTTTCCTGAGTGCTTTGATTAAAAATAAATTCTCTATATACATTTGTTATTAATAGTCCTTTTTAGGACTATTCTACTTATTGTTAAATTGTTTTTATAAAAATGATATAATAAATAATAGAAAAATAAATTAGAATTAATTGAGTAGATAGAAGTAAAAAAATGAAATTTAGAACATTAAATATATTAGTATTATCTATTTTTGTTTTATGTTTAGTGTTAACTATTGTTTTTGGTGTAGTTTTATTTGTGGCTGAAAATAATTTATATTTAATATTAACATGTGCTAGTTTGTTCTCATGGTTGGTATTCCTTATATATTAGCTAAAAGTATTAAAGTTGATGTGTTAAAGGAATTAGAAGAAAATGATATTAGAAAACAATTAAAGTTAGCTTTAAGTGATAAAGTAGTATTTATAAAAAGTGTTATCATTAATACAAATCAAAATAAACAAAAGTCTAAATTTTATAAGAAAAAGAATTTAAAGAAGAGAATTGAAGTACTATCAAATGCAATTAACTTAAAAAAAGATACTGAAAAGCAAGTTCAATATTTTATAGAATTAATAGAGAAATATAAAAATATTAAAGAACTTGATGCAAAGATTTTAAATTAATTAATAAGATAGTTGTTTATGGAAGAGAGAAAATTAATGGAGTTAGAACTCGGAAAATAGAAATTGAGTATAATTATGTTAATAAAATAAAAAAACGGGTCTTAATTTTTACATAACTCCTGTCATGTATTCCGACGGATCCGGGCATTTTGCAATCAGTGCTTTCTTAATCAGTTTGGCTGTTGGTTCGTTAATCAGTTGGGGAGTATCAGAAATTTTCGGGGCGCAAATTGCTGGAGGCATTGGTTCTGCTGTAGGTGGAGGAACAGCTATTTCCACTGGTATAAGTCTTTTGGCATTCGGTCCTGTGGGATGGATAGTAGGTGGAGCTCTAATACTTATCGGTGCAGGAACAATGGCATTTAGAACAAATGAAATAGTTGCAGGAGCAACAGGAACTAATTATATTCAACAATGGACTGGCATGAGTGATGAACTGTATAATGGTTTGTATATTGGCCTCAAGGCTGCCCGTCGCGCTCCGCAGTTCAGCAAGCGCTAAACTTTATCAAAAGTGGTCAAAAACCCCGGAACTACGCGGTTTCCGGGGTTTTTCCTTTTCAAATGGTTTGACGCAATTTGACAGAACGAAGCCTCTTTTAACCCGTTTTCTATGGGTTAAATGGTGGACAACCACCCCAAAAAGAGGGCTTATGGGTTAAAAAATAGGACAACCGAGACGCGATTTTGGGATGCCAAGGGGATGTTTATTTATACATCTCCAAGAGACCTTTTTCGTGAAAACGGTTTGTCTGAATTTGACCTAATTTGAACAAAAGAGAATAAATCTAATCGCCAAGCGCTCAGTATTTTCTACTGGGCGCTTTTTGCGTTTCCGGGGAATTTCATTCCGGGATAAGAAAAGGCCGTCACTTTCAATTTTTGAAGTGGCGGCTTTTTCTATTTCCAGAAGCCATAGAACAATTCAGAAATGAGGTGAAGTCATTGAACACGCAAATCATCGCCATCGCCAACCAGAAAGGCGGCGTTGGCAAGACAACCACCTGCGCGAACCTGGGGATTGGGCTGGCGCAGGCCGGAAAGAAAGTGCTGCTGATCGACGGGGACCCGCAAGGCAGCCTGACCATCAGCCTGGGCCACCCCCAGCCGGACAAGCTGCCCTTTACCCTGTCCGACGCGATGGGCCGTATCCTGATGGACGAGCCGCTGCGCCCCGGCGAGGGTATCCTGCACCACCCGGAGGGCGTTGACCTGATGCCCGCAGACATCCAGCTCTCCGGCATGGAGGTCTCCCTGGTGAACGCCATGAGCCGAGAGACCATCCTGCGGCAGTATCTGGACACGCTCAAGGGACAGTATTCCCATATCCTGATTGACTGCCAGCCATCCCTGGGTATGCTCACGGTCAACGCCCTGGCCGCCGCCAACAGGGTCATAATCCCCGTTCAGGCGGAGTACCTGCCCGCCAAGGGCCTGGAACAGCTGCTCCAGACCGTAAACAAGGTGAAGCGGCAGATCAACCCCAAGCTCCAGATCGACGGCATATTGCTGACGATGGTGGACAACCGCACCAACTTCGCCAAGGAGATTGCCGCCCTGCTGCGGGAGACCTATGGCAGCAAAATCAAGGTGTTCGGCACCGAGATTCCCCATTCTGTCCGGGCAAAGGAGATCAGCGCCGAGGGCAAAAGCATTTTTGCCCATGACCCTAATGGCAAGGTGGCCGAGGGCTATAAGAATCTGACCAAGGAGGTGATAAAACTTGAAAAGCAGCGCGAAAAAAGTAGAGCTGGCTCCATACGATGATTTGTTTTCCACCGAGGAAAGCCGCCAGGATGCCAAGCTGGAGAAGATACAGGAAATTCCGCTGTCTGAGCTGCACCCATTTAAGGGGCATCCCTTCAAAGTCAAGGATGACGAGGCCATGATGGAGACCGCCGACAGCGTTCGGCAGTATGGTGTTCTGGTTCCGGCGATCGCCCGCCCGGACCCGGAGGGCGGCTATGAGCTGGTTGCCGGTCACAGGCGGCACCGGGCCAGTGAGCTGGCCGAGAAAGAAACCATGCCTGTCATTGTCCGAGACCTGGACGATGATGCTGCCACTATCATCATGGTGGACAGCAACTTACAACGTGAAAGCCTGCTCCCCAGCGAAAGGGCCTTTGCTTACAAGATGAAGCTGGAGGCTATGAAACACCAAGGCGCACGGGGGGACTTAACTTCGTCCCAACTTGGGACGAAGTTGCGTGCAGATGAATTGTTGGCGCAGCAGGCTGGTTCGAGTAGGAACCAGGTGCAGCGCTATATCCGCCTGACGGAGCTGATTCCCGAACTGCTGGATATGGTCGATGAAAAGAAAATCGCCCTCAATCCGGCTTATGAGCTGTCCTTTCTCAAAAAAGAAGAACAGCGGGATTTGCTGGACGCGATGGACAGCGAACAGGCTACCCCCTCTCTCTCCCAGGCTCAGCGACTCAAGAAATACAGCCAGGAGGGACATCTGACCCTCGATATGATGCGCGTCATCATGGGTGAGGAAAAGAAAAGTGATCTCGACAAAGTGACTTTCACCTCCGACACCCTGCGGAAGTATTTCCCCAAAAGCTATACGCCCCAGCGGATGCAGGAAACCATTATCAAACTGCTGGAGGCGTGGCAGAAGAAGCGCCAGAGAGACCAGGAACGATGAAAGGAGCCGCCTATGAGGGATATTTCAGCCCGTGAGCTGAAAGGACACAATATCTTGGCCGTAGAGCGTTTTCAGGACAGCACCCGCTGGATGATCGAGTTTTCCGTTCAGCGCCCTTGTTCCTACGGCTGCCCCGGCGATGATATGCGGCTGTTTCTTACGGAGGACGGGTATCAGGCCGCCCTCGTAAGCCAGAAGCGTCGGGAAATCAAAATCAAGCGGTATGCCCGTGTGATCGAGGGCCATGTGCTCGACTTCAAACCGGACAAGCGCCGCCGCCACCCGTAAACTCATTATCACTACGAAAGGAAAGGAATGAATATGTGTACTGTCCAGAGCATCAAAGATGCCATCCGGGAAAGTTGCCAGTCCCAGTATGATATGGAATCCACCGACATTGACCGGGTTTTGCAGACCCTCCCGTTTTCGGAGCATGAGCCGATGTTCAGTCATCCGCCGAAGTACAAGCGTCCTTACCGGCCCTGGCAGAACAACAAAAACAGCTGAAAGCCACAGTCTTTTTCACGAAGGATTGTGGCTTTTTTCATGCCCTAAAATTAGAAAGGAGTGAAGTCAATGGCCGTTTTTCGCATTGAACGGACCAAAGATTATACCGTGATGAGCAATCATCACCTGCGGAACCACGAACTATCCCTCAAGGCAAAGGGGCTTCTTTCCATGATGTTATCCCTGCCTGATGACTGGAACTATACTACCCGTGGACTTGCGAAAATCTGCAAGGAGGGCGTTGATGCCATCGGCAGTGCGCTGCGGGAGTTGGAAACCGCCGGTTACATCGTGCGGAACCAGCTGCGGGACCAACAAGGCCGGATCAGCGACACCGAGTATGTGATTTATGAGAAACCCCAGCCCAGGCAGCCAGAAACGCCAAGGCCGGATACGGCTGTACCAGATACGGCTTCACCAGATACGGAAAACCCGTATCTGGATAAACCGGATACGGAAAAGCCCGCAGAATTAAATATAGAGAAACCAAATACTCAAAAACAAAATACTCATGGAGCAAGTACCGATTCCATTCCCTTCCGGGAAACAGCGGCAGCACAGCTGCCGGAACGGAAAGGAAGGGATGCGATGTCTGTCTCAGAGATAGAAAATTATCGGGAATTGATTCTGGAGAACATCGAGTATGACTATCTGTGCAGAGAGTTTTCGACCTACCGTGAGGACCTGGACGAGATTGTGGAGCTGATGGTGGAGACCGTTTGTGCCAAACGTAAAACCACTCGGATCGCTGGCAGCGACTTTCCCCATGAAGTCGTGCGCTCCCGGTTCTTGAAGCTGGATAGCGAGCATATCCGATTTGTCATGGACGGTATGCAGAAAAACACCACGGAGGTCCGCAATATGAAACAGTATTTGCTTGCAGTGCTGTTCAACGCGCCCACCACGATCAGCAATCACTACACCGTACAAGTCAATCACGATATGAACACAGGCGGCTGGTAAACAGCCGCTTTTCTGTTGCCCGGCAATACCGGGAGAAAGGATTTTGCCATGAAACGACCTCTTGCCTACATTACGGCTCCCTGGAGCAACAACCAGTATGAGAACGCCGAGAACGCTGCCACCTACTGCCGCCAGGTGTACGACGCCGGGTATTCGCCCATCTGCCCGGTTCTGTTCTTGTCCACCTTCCTCAAGGACGAGATTCCCCAGGAACACAAGGACGGGCTGGATATGGTGCGAGACTATCTGCGCCGGTCCCATGTGCTGGTGGTCTGCGGCCACGGCATCGACGAGACCGTGAAGAATGACATCGCCACCGCTGAGCGCCTGCGGATCACCGCTACCACCCTGGACGGTATCCTGACTGTGAAAGGCCAGGGACGCGGGAAAGGAGGTGCGCGCCATGCCTGAGCGTAAGACCGTGGGCCAGCTGATGGAGGAAATGCGGCTCAAGGCCGGGGCGCAGAACTACCACGGCCATGAGTACATGGATTTGGAGCGGTTTGCCGAGGACACCCGGCACATGATTATCTTCGATGTGCTGACCCACGATTCGCCGGTGGGCTGGAAAGGCGAACGGACCCGCCTGTTTCTGACGGAGGCCGGATACCAGAAAAGCCTGGAGAACCAGGAAAAGGGCCACATCAAGATTCTCAGCCATGCCAAGGTGCGCCAGGGACATCTGTACTATGACCGCTCCGATCAGCTGCGTTGAAAGGAGCCTGCCATGATGAAATACCTGCTGCGGCGGCTGGTGGTCCCGCCTTAGTATCAAGCGCCACCCCTGCAAAATCCGTGGAAAGGAGGCGATGACCTATGCAGGAGGAAGTGGAAAACAGGACTTTGACGCTGGTAGTCAGCGGAACAAAGTTTACCGGGCGGCTGTTTAAGGCCGCCATCACCAAGTACCTTGCCCACCGCAAGGAAAAGAAGCTGCAAAAGCAGAAAAGCCGGGATACCCCCGTGATTCCCCACGGCAAACAGACGGTGAAGCAGCTGATCGGCCAGAATCAGGGCGTTTCCAACATCGAGATCACCGACCCCTCCATCAAGGAGTTTGAAAAGATCGCCCGGAAATACGGCGTTGACTATGCGGTGAAGAAGGACCGCAGCAGCTCCCCGCCCAAGTACCTGATCTTTTTCAAAGGCCGCGATGCGGATGCCCTGACCGCTGCCTTTACCGAGTACACCGGCAAGAAGGTCAGAAAGGCGCAGAAAACAGAGCGTCCGTCCGTGCTGGCAAAGCTGAGCCAGTTCAAAGAGCTGGTGAAACACGCCGTTGTGGACCGGAACAAGCGGAAGGAGCTGGAACGATGAAGATGAAAAAGCAACTTGACATCAAAAAGCTCCTTTTGCTGAATATGCCCTATATCCTGATGGGGCTGTTCGCAACCAACTTCGGTGAAGGATGGCGGATGGCCGTGGGTGCGGACGCTTCGGCAAAAATGCTTTCGTTCTTCTCCACGCTGCCGGTGGCGCTGGCCAGCTGGTGGCCCAGCCTGCACCCTTTGGACCTGCTGGTGGGGCTGTGCTGCGGCGCTGGCCTGCGATTGGCCGTGTATCTCAAAAGCAAGAACGCCAAGAAGTACCGGCACGGTATGGAGTATGGCAGCGCCCGCTGGAGTGCATAATCTTAAGTGTAAAGAACTCTACATGGACGCACAGGAGGATATGCACATGAATGATTACAACAAAATCACAGCCCTTTACTCCCGCCTTTCCGTAGGCGACGAGGACAGGGACGGCGGCGAAAGCAACTCCATACAGAACCAGAAGAAGTTTTTGGAAAGCTACGCCAGACAGCTAAAATTGACGAATATCCGGCACTACATTGACGACGATGAAAGCGGCAGATTTTTCGACCGCTCCGCCTACTCCCGCATGATAGAGGACGTAGAAAACGGTAAAATCGGCGTGTGTATTATGAAAGACATGACCCGCTGGGGGCGCGACTATCTCCAAGTCGGCAACGCTATGGAGATATTCAGACGGAACAATGTGCGCTTTATCGCGGTCAACAACGGGATAGACAGCGAGAAGCCCGACACATTGGAGTTTGCGCCCTTTATCAACATCATGTCGGAGTGGTACGCAAAGGACATCAGCAAGAAAGTAAAGACCGGCATTAAGACGAAGGGCATGAGTGGAAAGCCGATTGCCACCGAAGCTCTCTATGGCTATGTCAAATCCCCGGACAACAAGGATTTTTGGATAATCGACGAGGAAGCCGCCGGAGTTGTCCGTTTGATTTTTCGCCTGTTTCTGGACGGGAAAAACCGCAACCAAATCGCCGTATATCTGACGCAGGCGCAAATCCCAACGCCCACATTCTACATGAAAGAGCGCGGGCGGGGAACGTGCAAAAACAGGGCGCTCAATGAGGATAACCGTTACAAGTGGAACAAAGCCACTTTGACCCATATCCTTACACGGCAGGAGTATTGCGGCGATGTAGTCAACTTCAAGACTACAAAGCATTTCCGGGACAAGCGGAACCACTATGTAGACCGGAGCCAATGGCAGATAACCGAAAATGTGCATGAGCCGATTATTGACCGCGCCGACTTTGAAACCGCACAGCGGATTTTGGAAAACGCGCCCGTCAGACGCCCCAACGGGGACGGGGAAATCCACCCTTTGTCGGGCTTGCTTTTCTGTAAGGATTGCGGCGCAAAAATGCACATCCGCATAGATTACAGAAACGGCGGCAAGCGGCACGTTGCCTATTGCAGCGAGTACCACAAGGGAAAAGCCAAAAACCCCAAATGCCATTCCCCGCACATCATTGACGCGGACTTGCTCATGCAGACCGTCGCGGAAGTGCTGAAGAAAATCGAGGACTATTCTATCAGCAACCGGGCGGAGTTTGAAGCCTTAGTGAAAAAGAACCTTGCCATGCAGCAGACCGACCAGACCAA